>ERZ795047.128-NODE-128-length-95316-cov-14.218169_pt1 | contig 95316 bp, 79 predicted proteins | sample MGYA00375131_ERZ795047 | MGnify/ENA primary metagenome ERZ795047 (study PRJEB30176, sample SAMN05720228) | activated sludge metagenome | isolation source: Anaerobic digester | place: Japan | collected 2015-05-20 ... | reverse complement strand
ACTACCACTACGACGCCCTGGGCTCCTGTGTCGCGATGACGAACTCCGCAGGCAATGTGACCCAGCTCTACGAGTACAGCGTCTACGGCCAGGTGGCCGCCTCCGACGCCGACCATCCCAACCGCTTCATGTTCACGGGAAGAGAGTTCGACAAGGACACGGGACTCTACTACTACCGAGCCCGCTACTACCACCCCGAGATCGGAAGATTCCTCCAGACCGATCCCATCGGCTACGGTGATGGGATGAACTGGTACGCGTACTGTGGGAATAGCCCTGTAATCTCAGTGGACCCGATGGGGTTGTTCATGCTGGTACTTGAAAGCGGTGACTCTGCGGATCTGCGGTTTGTACGTGAGAGTATGGAACGAGTTCGCAATATATGCCGGGTGGCAATAGGACTGATTGATGAGGCTCTCCGCTGCATGGGCTGTAATCAAGATCATGCACCAGAGAGTTGTCCTATGATATCTGATCTGGACTTCCTAAGATCGGTGCTGTCGCAAATAGTTGCGGGGATTGAGTCCGACGAGCCCCTCGCCATAAGGGCAGAGGAACTTCTGGACAAAGAACTCTACGGCGAGGAGTACTGGCTTGGTGGAGCATACTGTGGGCCGTGGCAGTTCCCCATGTATCCACCGTTGGACGGTAGTACTCCAAAGATCTTCTCAATGGGGTCCCCGACTACGTTACCAACCATGTGAGCGTCCGGCGAACCCATCTTTGCAGCGAGGATGTGCGGCGATACTGTACCTCCGGTAAAGGAGGTGCATATGGCACAGAAGACGTCCAAGTCGTTGAGTCCGCGGGGCCGGTTCTGGCACAAGCACGTTCAACAGTGGCAGCGATCCGGCGCCACGCAGGTTCAGTACTGTAAGGAACACCAGCTCTCGGTCCCTGCGTTTCGCTGGTGGCGTCGCGACAATCGGCTGCAATACGATTGAAGGCTTGGGGCGGGACATCGAAGAAGCCGGCATGGCCATCCAAGAGGCATGCCGCTGAGCGGCAGGTCGATCCGTCACATCGATCCTCTCCTTGTCCCTTACCTTGCAGAAGCCCGGACGGTATCATCGAGGGCGCAGTTGGCCGTTTGACTGAGCCCACAGAGCGATGTCTTGCGAAAAGGATGCCATGTCGATGCCCCTAGGTCGGATCACGCTTATTCTTGCGGCGGGAATCTTGGCGAGCCTTCAGGCTCGTTCCTTCCCTCAAAACCAGTACGAAAAGGCAAAGTCCCGCCTGGACGCGCTTCGACTGGCGTCCTATGCGACCTCGCACCAGGTCGAACAGATCGCCACCGATGAGGGCTTTCGGGCCCGCGTGCGGGAAACCCTCCGACGGATGGGGATCACCAAGCTCTACGTCGAGGTCTATCGAAGCGGGCATACCGTCTCGTCTGAGCGCCTGGTCTTCGTCCGGGACTGGCTCGTTCGCGAAGGCATAGACGTCGTGGGCGGGATCGCCACCGTGCCCGGCGGCGACGTGGGCGTTCGCCAAGAGGGCCCGCTCGACTGGTTCAACTGGCAGAACCCCAAGACGCAGCGAGACGTGGAACAAATCGTTCGGATGGCCGCTGCGATCTTCGACACGTTCATCGTCGACGATTTCCTCTGCACGGGCGACGTCAGCAGAGAGTCGGAAGAAGCCCGCGGTCAACGATCGTGGGGCCGGTACCGACGGGACCTGCTGACGCAGTTGGCCCGGTCGCTCTTCCTCGAACCGGCCCGGCAGGTGAATCCCAGGATCACGATGATCGTCAAGTACCCCCAGTGGTACGACCGCTTCCACCTGTTCGGCTACGACACCGAGACTCTTCCTCGCCTCTTCGACCGCGTGTGGGTGGGGACGGAGACGAGGGGCCGCAACACGCGACGGTTCGGCTTCGTCCAGCCCTACGAGGGATTCGTGAACTATCGCTGGCTGGCCGGCATCGCAGGCGACAAGATCGGCGGCGCCTGGTTCGATCACGGCGACTGTGCCGAGAACGACTTCCTTGACCAAGCTTACATGAGTGTCCTGGCCGGGGCGAGGGAACTGGTCTTCTTCAACCTGGGTGACCTACTGCAGGGCCATCCCGAACATGCCAAGCTCGTCGAGCAGTTCGACCGCCTGGCGGACCTGGCGGCGTTCGTCCGCACGCATCCGGTCGTGGGTGTCCCGGCCTACAAACCGCCCAACAGCGACCCGGCCGGGGATATGTACCTGATGGACTTCCTGGGCATGCTCGGAATCCCGCTGGTCCCGGTGCATCAGTTCCCCGAATCGGCGTCCGTGATGTTCCTGCCCGCCCAGGCGGCGGCCGACCCCGCCCTGCTCGAACGCGTGAAGGCCGCCCTGGATCGAGGCGCCAGCGTCATCATCACCGCCAATCTCCTGATCGCGATGCCTCGCGGCGGCGAGCTGACCCGCATGCTCAATGTGGACGCAAACGTCGCTTCCAACCCTGCCTCAGGCGAACTGGTTTCTCGCTCGCTCGACAAGACGATCCGCGCCAAGGTGGACATCGAATCGCGAATCGAATCCTCCGAGGGGCCGCGCGACATCGTCTGCAAAGTGGACGGCAAAGACATGCTGTTTCTGCGGACGAAAGACGCGGGGAAGGGCCGCATCTCGCTGCTCAACACCCACACCTACAGCCAAGCGGACTTCGACGCGGTCGGCGAGGTTCTGCTCTGCCCCAAGCCTCTGGATCTGCTCTCGATGCAGGGGGGCCCGCTCGCCCGGCTTCGCGAGGTCTTCAACGGCGGATTCCCAGAGGACGCAGGACCCCGACTTGCTGAAGGACAGGCCAGAGCGGTTCTCACCCACGGCCCGAGTTGCATCACGTTCCATCCCTTCTCTGCGACGGGCGACGATGGCTTCGTGATTCAGAACTTCAACGCCACCCAGGAAGATGTCAACATCGTCACCAGAACCGACAGGAACGCCCCGATGGAATTCGTCGACCGGTTCTCCGGACAGGTCCTTTCCGCCTCGCCCGTTGCCGATCTGCCTTGGGCGTCGCTGGCGATCACCATCCCGGCCCGGGGGCGAGTCTGGATTCAACCTCAGACTGCGCGGTGACCGGCATTGACGCGGGTGGCGGACATCCAATTCACCCCCAGTCCACCCTGCCGGAGAAGTCTTGAACTCACGGCTCCAGAGACGCTGACTACGTACGCGGTGTCTCCTGCTGCCGATACCGGATCCATTCGAGACACAGGCCGGCCGCCGGGGCGAGGTGGCCCGCGGCCTGGCGATCGCGGCTGGCGAGGATCTCCGCCATTTCTTCGGGTCTCCAGTGCCCGCGTCCGACATCGACGAGCGTGCCCACGAGGATGCGGGCCATATGGTGCAAAAAACCGTCGCCCTCAAGATCGATGGTAAGAGTATCCGGATCGCCGTCGCCGCCGGAAGAAACTTCACAGCGAAACAGAGTTCGGACGGTGTTCTCTCCCGGTTCCAGCGACGCTGCGAAAGAGCGGAAATCGTGGGTCCCAACGAAGTGCCCAGCGGCAGTCTGCATGGCTTCGAGCATCAGACGGTTCGGGTAGTGCCAGCAAAAACGAATCCGGCGCACCGGTCGGACCCGGCCCGTGTAAATCGTGTAGCGGTAGGCTTTGCGAACGACGTCTCCGACGAGGTCGAAGTCCGGCGACGCCTCCTGCGCCTCCAGCACGGCGACATCGCGCGGCAGGAACTCGTTGATCGCCCGTCCCAGGTGTTGAGCGTTGATAGGATTGACGGTTTTGATCAGTCCGACCTGTCCCATGGCGTGAACACCGGCATCGGTCCGGCTGGCCCCGACCACGCGGGTGGGACAGCGAAGCAAAGCGGTGGCCGCCTCGCACAACACGCTCTGCACCGTCCGAAACCCCGGTTGGATCTGCCAGCCGTGGTATTCGGTGCCGTCATAGGCGATCAACAGCCTGATCTTGCGTACCGAAGACATGGTCAGAGAGTACCCAAGCTCCCTTTCTCTATCCAAGCACAAAAGGGCTCACTTTGGAAGACGCATGACGCCTGCGAGTTTCTCCCCCAATAGAAAGGGCTGTCGCCCCTGGGACGGGGACGGCAGCCCTCAAAACTGATTGTTCTCCGTACGAGGCGTCAGAACGTCCGGCGTCTGCGCAACATACCGACCAAACCCGCACCGAAACTCCCCAGCAGAATCGCGCCGGGCGCCGGGATGGGGTTGGCATTGATTCTGCCCCAGAGCAACGTCTTGTTGGTGCCATTCTCCGGCGACCGGAGATACTCCAAGATCGTGGACGGGTCGGGTCCGAAGCCCAGGATTTCCAGCGTGTACTGCCGGCTTGCGATAGTGAACGGGATGCTGGGCATCACATTCGGGAAATAAACGAAATCGTCGACCAACCCCGGCATGTTGTGGGTCTCGTCAATAGAGATCTCAAATGCAACATTCCCGTTCAGACCCATCGGATCTGAAAAGAGCATGTTGATCGCCAGTTGAACCCCGGTGACATTGGTACCGAGATCAATAGGCCAGTTGAAATGTTCAAGCTCACCGATCTGGAACGCCTCGCCGAGGCCGAACGACGTGGTCACGCCGAAGCCTGCCACCCCCGTGAACCCCAGCCCGCTCTGCTTGCCGACCGTCCCGGGATGCAGGAAACTGCCCCAACGGATCTGGTTCTGCGAAAAGTTGCCATAAGCCGGGTTGGCCACGCCGGTGGGTGTGACAACTCCGACCCCTCCCACCCAATCACTCCAAACACCGTCCACATCGGATAAGACAAAGGCATTCGCGGTGCTGCCGATCACCAGAACCGACGCCAGAAACATGACTGACCTTACGCGTTTCATTACATTCCTCCTTGACAAATACTGACAATCAAATCCTAAGCAACAATTGCTTTTGCGTTCATCTCCACGGCTGCCCGTGACCTCAGACGGCTGCTGCGATCCTACACCACAACACATCGAACATGGGGTAAACAACCTGCGCGGCCTCTGGCGCGAATACCTCCAAACCCACCTTCTCCGACACTCAACATCCCCTCTCCTCATTAGGACAAGTCATAACCACTTCCTCCCCGCCATGTCAACGCAAGCTCCTCGAGCCGGGGGACAACAATTCGTTAAAAGATTCGGACGAGGCTCAATCCGATGCGACCATTCGCGGGAGGAATCCATCATTTCTACGAGAAAAAACGGCTCTGTCACGTTGGTGGAGGATACCCTGATATCGCCGACCCCCCCTTCCAGAATTGGGCGTCGGACAGATCTTGTCCGGGTTTGACAAGCCCCACTTCTAACAGATTTGCTGATACATTTGGTCTGTACGCCTTAGGCAAGACTATCCAGGGCCTAAACAACGCGTCTTCAAGTTGACCCTTGCGTCGGTTTCCACTATGATGTTGAGAGCGCGGTGGTCGTTTTTTGGTTTGGGACTGCTGAAGGATAGACACCATGGGCTGGTACGGTATCTTCATGATCGTCGGAATCCTCGTCGTAGGCGGGGGTTGGATCGCGTATTGGCTGTATAACCGCAAGCTCGACCGTGAAGAGGCGATGCAACCAAAACAGTATTCCGAACAGCGTAAGAAGACTAGCTCGGAGGTGTCGGAATGGGCCAAGAAGATGGCCGAGTTCAAGGGTCCGCCGAAACGGCCTGGCAGCGACCAGAAGCCGCAGGACGAATGACCGCGGTGAATCGCCTTCGCCGGAACCGACACGGACTGCATCCTGAAAGGACAAGCATGGAAGGTCAGTTCATAACCGAGGATTTTCTGCTCCAGACCAAGACCGCCCGAACGCTGTATCACGACTACGCGGCCCCAATGCCTATCTATGATTACCATTGCCACCTCCCCGCCCATTTGATCGCCCAGAACCATCGTTTCGACAACCTGTCGCAAGCTTGGCTGCAAGGCGACCACTACAAGTGGCGGGCCATGCGGACCAATGGTATCCCCGAGGAATTCATCACCGGCGACGCCACCGATTGGGAAAAATTCGAAAAGTGGGCCGCAACCGTGCCAGCCTGCCTGGGCAATCCGCTCTACCACTGGACACACTTGGAACTCCGCCGGCTCTTCGGCATCGCCGACCGGCGTCTTGCTCCCGACACGGCCCTCGAGATCTACGAAGAATGCAGCGAAATGCTCCGTTCGCCCGAGTTCAGTGTCCGCAACATCATGCGGAAGATGAACGTTCACTTGGTCTGTACAACCGAGGGCCCGCTCGATACGCTCGAACACCACCGCAAGATCCGACAAGACGGCTTCGAGATCAAGGTGCATACCACCTGGCGGCCCGATCCCGCGATGGCCGTAGAGAACCTGTCCCAACTCAACGTCTTCATCGACAAGCTGGAGGAGCTGTGCGACGTGGAGATCACCGCGTTTCACGAGTACATCGAAGCGCTTCGCGACCGCCACAGTTTTTTCCACAGACACGGTTGCCGGCTCTCCGACCATGGCTTGGACACCGCCTACGCCGAGGATTACACCGACAGCGAGATCAAGAAGATCTTCGACAAGATCCGTACTGGTTGCTCGTTGAATCCGCGGGAAGCCCTTCAGTTCAAGTCTGCGATGATGATCGAATTCGCCTTGATGGACGCGGAAAGAGGATGGGTCCAGCAACTGCACATCGGGGCCCTTCGCAACAACTGTACACGGTTGTTCAGGAGGCTCGGGCCGGACATCGGCTGCGACTCGATCGGCGACCTCGAAGTCGCCCGCCCCCTTTCGAAGTACCTTGATCGACTCGACGCCCAGGGCCGCCTGCCCAAAACGATCCTTTACAATCTCAACCCCCGAGACAATGCGTTGTTCGCGACGATGATCGGCAACTTCCAGGACGGCTCGACGCCCGGCAAGCTCCAATATGGCTCCGGCTGGTGGTTCCTCGATCAGAAAGACGGTATGGAAGATCAACTGCGGACCCTGGCGAACATGGGCCTGCTTTCCCGCTTCGTCGGCATGCTGACCGACTCCCGCAGCTTCCTGTCCTACCCGCGGCACGAGTATTTCCGTCGGATTCTGTGCAACCTGCTCGGCAACGACGTCGAAGCGGGAATCCTGCCCAACGATATGCCTCTGCTGGGCAAAATGGTCGAGGACATCTGTTTCAACAACGCCAAGGCGTACTTCCCGATGGAATAAAGAAAATCTGCCGGACGGGTTGACAGGAACGGAGGTTTTCGCTTTAATGCTGTTCTGGTCGCGTCGGTTGCGGCTGGAAATTCGGACAGGTGCCCGAGCGGCTAAAGGGGATGGGCTGTAAACCCATTGGCGTAAGCCTACGTAGGTTCGATTCCTACCCTGTCCACTTCAACTCTTTCGCAAGTTGTTGCGGGGCCTCATCTTGCGTCGTTTAACGCGAGTTAACTTGTAGGGAGCGACCAGATCAGGCCCCGCGACACCCTGCCGTGTTGGACTTGCCCTTCTCTGCGGTTGGTTTGCCCCCTTGATTTGCCCGTTTGTCGCATTACAATCGAGCGACTGATACGCCTCTTCCCGGCGCGCGTCGGCGAAGGCAATGATGGTTGAAGGGACCCGGCCGTGCCCCACGAACGATCCAGAAGCATCCAGTACATCAACAAGCTCCGCATCCTGTCGATATACTTGGTCGTCACAGCGCACGTCACGATCGGCCTGACGATGCCTCTGACCCCGCTGACCTTCAACTGGTGGCTGGGGACCGCGATCTTCTATGCCTGCTTCTGCTCGATCCCGTTGTTCGTGATGATCAGCGGCGCGCTGCTGCTGGCCCCCTCGCGGGAGGAATCCCCGCGCGAGTTCTACCGCAAACGGATGATCCGCGTGGGCGTTCCGCTGGTGGTCTGGTCGATCGTGTACCTCTTCGTGCGAGCGTTCATCGACAAGGAGCACCTGACCGTCGGGAGAATCTTCGAACTGATCCTCACGGCCGACCCCTACTACCACCTCTGGTTTCTCTATATGGTCGTCGGCCTGTACCTCGTGACGCCCGTTTTGCGGACGTTCGTACACCACGCCACGCAACAAGAGCGGCTGTTCGTCATCGTCCTGATACTGATTTTGGCCAACGCCTACGGCCAGGCCGATAACGTGCTCTGGCAGAACCAGCGGTCGATCTTCACACTGTTCATCCCCTACATCGCGTTCTATCTGCTGGGCTTCGAACTGAGCCGGATCGATCCCCGCCGGAGGCCGCCCACGAAGTACATCGTCCTGGGCGTTCTTCTGTGCGTGGTCTATCTGGCCGCTTTCGCCCCGCTCTTCGTCGCGCGACACGGCGGCGTCGGCCCCGGTAGGCGATTTCTCTTCGATTTCTTCACCCCGCCAATCGTGTTGCCGTCCATCGCGATCTTTTGGATCGCCCGACGCCGCGATGCCCTCGGCACACCTGCCACGGGTTTTCCCCAAAAAGCGGTCGAGTGGGTCGCCTCGACCACGCTGGGGATCTACGCATTGCACCCCTTGATCCTCAACCGCCTTCAACACGCCCTGAGAAACCACACAAGCGAAGGCAGATTCCTACTTGGCGTGCTCGCCGTACCCTTGGTCACCTTTGTCTTGGGCTACCTGATCACGTCCGTCCTGATGAACATCCCCGTCCTACGCCGAACGGTGCGCTGAACAGTCGGCTTGCCAGTCCAACGCCGGACTCTGTCGGGCAAAGCCATTTGCGTTGTCGGGACCCGCCGAACCATGGGTGTGCGAACCAAACCGAATGACCTTACTGAGATGGAATTGCTCCACAATCCTCTGTATCACCACGTTGATTTCCCTTGTGGCGTTCACGCGTTCCCTCCGGTTCCTACTCCGTCTGGGTCTTTTGGATTTTGGCCCAAGTGTCCTTCAAGGTAACGGTACGGTTGAAAACGAGCTTGGCCGGCGTGCTGTCGGGATCGACGCAGAAGTAGCCCAGGCGCTCGAACTGATAACGGGTCAGCGGAGCCGCTGCCGCCACCGACGGCTCGACGTAGCAGTCGGTCAAAGTCTCCAGGGAGTGGGGGTTCAAGTTGGCGGTGAAATCCTGGCCCTCGGGGGCTTCGTCCGGGTTTTCCTTGATGAACAGGCTGTCGTAGAGGCGAACCTCAGCCTTGAGGGCTCGAGCCGCCGAGACCCAGTGCAAGGTCGCTTTGACCTTGCGGCCGTCGGGGGCGTCTCCGCCGCGGGTGGCGGGATCATACGTGCAGTGAAGCTCGACTATCTGGCCGGTGGCGTCCTTCACAACACTCTGACAGGTGATGAAATACGCGTATCGCAGGCGGACCTCCCGACCGGGGGCCAAGCGAAAGAATTTCTTCGGCGGCTCCTCCATGAAATCCTCCTGCTCGATGTACAATTCCCGCGAGAACGGGACCTTCCGCATGCCGGCGGCCGGGTCCTCCGGGTTGTTGATCGCGTCGAGTTCCTCGACCTGCCCTTCCGGGTAGTTGTCGATGACGACCTTCAGCGGGTGCAGAACCGCCATCACGCGGGGCGAGGTCTTGTTCAGGTCCTCGCGCAGGCAATGCTCCAGCAGCGCGACGTCCACTGTGCTGTTGAATTTATTGACGCCGATGAGCTTGCAGAAGTTGCGAATGCCCGAGGGGGAATAGCCGCGACGGCGCATACCGGAAATCGTCGGCATGCGAGGATCGTCCCAGCCGCGAACATAGTTCTCTTTGACAAGCTTGAGCAGTTTTCGCTTGCTCATCACCGTATACGTGAGGTTTAGCCGGGCGAACTCAATCTGCTGCGGATGGTGGATCTTCTTGCCCCAAGGCCCTGAGCCGTCGTCCGTCCGCCCCTCGTTCACTGCGTCGATGAACCAGTCGTACAGAGGACGATGGTTCTCGAACTCCAGCGTGCAGATCGAGTGCGTGATGCCTTCAATGGAGTCCTCGAATCCGTGGGCCCAGTCGTACATCGGATAGATACACCACTTGTCGCCCTGGCGATGGTGACGCTCGTGTACGATCCGATACATGATCGGGTCGCGCATGTTCAGATTCGGGTGGCTCATGTCGATCTTGGCGCGAAGGGTCTTGGAGCCGTCGGGGAACTCGCCCTTACGCATCCGTTCAAAGAGATCCAGGTTTTCCTCGACCGTCCGGTCGCGATAGGGGCTTGGCCTTCCCGGCTGGGTGAGCGTGCCGCGGTATTCGCGGACCTGGTCGCTCGTCAGATCGCAGACGTAGGCCTTGCCCTTCTTGATCAGTTCGACCGCCCAGTCGTACATGCTCTGGAAGTAGTCCGAGCCGTAGAAGAGCCGGTCATCCCATTGGGCCCCCAGCCAGCGGACGTCCTCAATGATCGAATCGACGTACTCCTGTTCCTCCTTCTCCGGGTTAGTGTCGTCGAACCGTAAATTGAACTGCCCGCCGAATTCCGAGGCGATGCCGTAGTTGAGGTTAATGCTCTTGGCGTGTCCGATATGCAAATACCCATTTGGTTCCGGCGGAAACCGCGTCGCGACGCGCCCGCCCCATTTGCCAGACCGGATGTCGTCCGCGACTATCTGTCGGATAAAATCCAGCCCGCGTTCTGTGCCGTTTTCGTTCCGGTTCGACCCGTCGGCCATCAACTCTCTGTCCTTTTCCATGCTCGAATCACCACTCTGCAAAAAAGCGACCCATCCTATTGTTCGCTGGGGAATACCGTTCAATCGACCGATTATCCTACAACCTCCCCTCCAAACTGTCCACGTAATATAGTGTTCGGTCCGATTCGCCGTCTGTGTTCAGTCTCGGGTACAGAGTACCCGTATGGATCAACGTCAGCTACATGCGGACGATCCCCGACGTATGGATATCCGAACGACCAACGGATAAGGAACAGAACTTGTATTTAGAATTGTGCGAGCTGTTCAGACACGCTACAATCCGTGCGTGATTACGCGAAGAACGACCACAACCGTGCAGGTAGGCTCCGTGGCGCTCGGTTCCAGTGCCCCCGTGGCGATCCAGTCGATGACGAAAGTTCCCACGACGGACATCGACCGCTGTGTCGCCCAGATCGAGGAGTTGGTCCAAGCGGGCTGCGACTTCGTCCGGTTGGCGGTGCCCCGACGCGCCGACACCGAGGCTTTCGCCCGAATCGTCCGCCAGGCGTCCGTGCCGCTGGTGGCAGACATCCATTTCAACCCCCAGCGGGCCATTGAGGCCATGGAGGGCGGTGCCGCTAAAATCCGCCTGAATCCGGGCAATATCAAGAATCGGGACGACATCCATCGCATCATCGATGTAGCCAAAACCCATGGGGTCGCGATCCGCATCGGCGTCAACGAGGCCAGCATCCGCGATCTCACGAAGGAACCGATCCGGCCGGAGGAGCGGGTGAATCTGATGCTCACCGAGATGCGGCAGTACGTACAACTCTTCGAGGACCGCGGCTTCGAAAAAATCGTTCTGAGCGCCAAAACCAGTGACACCCTGCGAACTATCGAAGTCAACCGTCGGATCGCCCAGGTGTTCCCCTATCCGATCCACTTGGGTCTGACGCACGCCGGGCTACCGGAACATGCGAGAATTCCATCCGCCATCGCCTTGGGGACACTGCTTTCCGAGGGAATTGGCGACACAATCCGTGTCAGCGCCGCGGGGAACCCGGTGATTGAGACCGGAATGGCCAGAGAGATTCTGACTTCGTTGGGATTGCGCCATCGTTGCGGACCTGAATTGATCGTATGTCCCACCTGCGGACGTACCGAAATCGATGTGATCGATCTGGCTCGAAGGGTCGAACGGGCTTTGCACAAGATTGATAAACCCCTTCGTATCGCAGTGATGGGCTGTGTGGTCAACGGCCCCGGCGAGGCGGAGGACGCCGATTTTGCCATCTGTGCCGGCAAGGACAAGGCCTATTTTTATCGTGGAGGCCAGAAGACCGCCACCGTGCCGGAATCCGAGATCATTCCGAGGCTCTTGGAGGCTTTGGCCTCCCTGTAGCAGGAGAGATCTGCAGAGCGATTCGGCCAAGCTGCAGATCGGTCTTGGCCTTTGGCACACTCAGCCCGACTGCGTCGTCGGGCTGGGATTTGGGGTCGAAGCCGGGCCTTGGGCCGGCGAAGATCTGCGAAATCCATGACGACGCCCCCCTTCGTTGCCACCAGTGTCCCCTTCGCTGTCCTGCGAGACGAAGGATTCGAATCGTCCGAAGATCATCTTGCCCGCGGAGGTCTGCAGCGAACTGGTCACACTCAACACGATGTCCTTGCCGATCTTGTTGCGGGCCCCTTCCACCACAATCATCGTTCCGTCGTCCAGATAGCCGATACCCTGGTCGGCCTCTTCGCCCGGTTTGACGATCCGAACCCGCATCGTCTCGCCCGGCAGTGCGACAACTTTGAGTGAATTCGCCAGATCGTTGATGTTGATGACATCGACGCCTCGGACTTGAGCCACCTTGGTGAGATTGTAATCGGTGGTCGCCAATCGACCGTTGTTGACCTTGGTAAACAGAAGGAGTTTTTGATCGACCCCCTTGGCTTCTTCAATCTCGGCCGCAGTCGTCTCGTCGATCTCGACATCGATCGTGGGACTGGCCTGCATTTTCTTGAGCACGTCCAAGCCACGACGACCCCGGTTGCGTTTGAGCTTGTCCGAGGAATCCGCGATCAGCTGCAGTTCGTTAAGGACGAAGCGAGGCACCACCACGGGCGCGTCGAACAATCGGCTCTCGCACAAATCCGCGATCCGCCCGTCGACGATCGCGGAGGTGTCCAGAATCAGGGGTCTCATCCCCTTGGTCTGCTTGGCGAACGCGATGTACGGGATAACAAAGCGAAAATCGTCCTTGGTTCGCATAACGATGCTGATCGTGAAATAACAGATGCCGATGCCCAGCATCCATTTGATCGCGAGATTGGCCTCGGGGATCAGGGGAATTCGATAGGTTTCGCCGATCATGTCCACGGCCTTGGCCAGCACGGCGGTGATAAGCATCCCGACCAGCAGACCAAAGAATACACCGGCCAAGGCGGTCAGTTTGCGTTTGGGTGTCAGAATATCCAGCAGGAGGAAGAACACGACCAACCCCAGACCGCTGATGACGACCGCCCACCAGCTTTCCGAGTTGTCTCCGTCGGAGAGAACCTTGGAGGCGGCACTGACCATCAGCACCGAGATAACCATGACCACAAAAATCCCGCGGAACAGCCAAAGCAGCATCGCAAGGACTCCTTATCATAATGACAGACAAATACTATCCAGACACCTTCTCATTATAGTCGTGAGCGATTCTACTGACAATGTAATGATTGTGTGTCCGACCGCACGCCCCAACGGTAGATCCACTCCCAAAGCCGAGTGAAAAAAAACGAGCCTTCCCTTTGGGGGAAGGCTCGTGTACTGCTGTCATTGCAACCACGTGAGGCCGTATAAAACCCGGCCGCGGTTGGATTCTTGCGGGGAATTACTGCTGCGAAACCGGAGGTTCCTGTTGCTCGGCCGCTCTGGCCTGGTCGCGTTTTTGGATCGCCTCCTTGATGCGAAGCGTATCGCCGCCGGCATCGCCCGACGCCACGGGTCGCTGCGGTTGCTTGCCCGGCTTCTTGGCGGGAGCGGCCGGAGCGGCGTGCTCTTCCGGAGCGGGCGCAGCCGCCCACTGCACTCTCCGCAGGCTCAGGCCGATCTTGCGAGCCTCGGGGTCGACCTTGAGGATCTTGACCTCGACGTCGTCGCCGGGCTTGACCACATCCTGTGGTTTGTCGATCTTGTGATCGGCCAGCTCACTGATGTGCAGCAAACCTTCCAGCTCCGGCTCCAGCTCGACAAACGCGCCGAAATTGGTGAGCTTGGCGATCTTGCCCTTGATGATCTGGCCCGGGATATACTTTTCGGGAATCGCATGAATCCAGGGATCTTCGGTCATCTGCTTCATGCCCAGACTGATCCGTTGCTTCTCCTCGTTGACCTCGAGGACGACGCACTTGACTTCCTGGCCCTTCTGCAGAGCTTCGCTCGGATGGCCGTACTTGCGCGTCCAGCTCAGATCCGAGATGTGAATCATGCCGTCGATGCCCGGCTCGATCTCGACAAACGCGCCGAAATTCGTCATGCTGCGGACGTGAGCGGTCACGATCGTGCCCGGCGGATACTTGCGAGCCGCCAATTCCCACGGGTTGGGCTCGGTCTGCTTCATGCCGAGCGAGATCTCTTGCTTTTCCTTATTGACATTCAGAACCACTACTTCGATCTCGTCGTCGAGGTTGACCATCTCGCTGGGATGCGAGAGCCGACGGGTCCAGCTCATCTCGCTGATGTGAACGAGTCCCTCGATGCCGTCTTCCAGACGGACAAAGACACCGTAATTCATCACGTTGACGACCTTGCCGCGAACGTGTGAACCGACCGGGTACTTGTTCTCGACGTTCTCCCACGGGCTGGGTTGTTTCTGCTTGAGGCCCAGGGAAATCTTCTCGTTTTCCTTGTCGACGCCGATGACAACGCACTCGATCTCCTGGTCGATCTCCACGACTTCGGACGGATGCGAGATCCGTCCCCAACTGAGGTCGGAAATGTGCAGCAAGCCGTCGAGGCCGCCGAGGTCGACAAATACACCGAAGTCCGCGATGTTCTTGACGACGCCCTTACGGATCTGGCCGACTTCGATCTCGTTGAGGATCTTGTCCTTGCTGGCACGACGTTCCTCTTCGATGAGCTTGCGGCGGGAGACCACGATGTTGCGGTTCTCGACGTCGATCTTGAGAACCTTGCACTCGACTTCTTTGCCGATGAACCGGCTAATGTCACCTGGCTTGCGAATATCCACTTGCGAGGCGGGCAAGAAAACAGGCACGCCGATGTCGACCAACAGACCGCCCTTGATCCGGCGGATAACGCGTCCCTTGACGACGTCGCCTTCCTTCTTGGTGTTGATGATGTATTCCCAGCCCCGGATCATGTCCGCTTTGCGTTTGCTCAGCAGGATCAGTCCACTTTCAGAGTCGGTGTCCTCAAGGAGGACTTCGATCTCCGTGCCCGGGGCGGCATCTTCAGGGGTATCGAATTCCCCAGCATCCACCACCCCCTCGCTCTTGAGGCCCACCTCGACGATCACATCGTTGCCGATCTGCGACACGATCGTGCCCTTGAGGATGGTTCCCGGCAGACGAGAATCCACCTTACGTTGGAGAATTTGCTCGAGGTACTGATTCTCACCGTCCCCGAACATCTCCTGGACCTGTTGATCCAGCTTCTCGTCGGACAAACCCAGCTTGTTGACTAAGTTGCGATCTACCATAACGTTCTGATTCCCTTGTGGAGTCTGTTCATCTCGCCGACCGATGCCCCACATACACACCGGCAGGCTCTCACAGCGTGTTGCAGTAACAAAAAGTTAATCAAACGCCTTCCCGCCCCCGCCCACGCAGCGGAGACGAGTACTGCCCAAGTCCCGTTTTTTTCAGAACTCTGCCAATTCTACTACCGTCTTTCGTCGAACCCTTCCAGGTGCTTGACAAATTCGTCAATCACCCAGTTCGGCGTCGAAGCACCGGCCGTTACCCCGGCCACCTTCTTGCCAAACAGTACATTTTTATCAAGCTCATCCCAATTCTGCAAGTGAAACGTTGCGTTATTGTGATTTTTGCACAACTCCGCCAGTCGACGGGTATTGGCGCTGTGGAGCCCCCCCAGGACGAACATGATATCCACTTCCTTGCACAGGGCGATCGCCGATTCCTGGCGTTTGACCGCCTCCTTGCACAGGGTGTTGATGACTTTCATCTCACGGAAACTGCCCCGCCCGATGGCCCCCAGCATCCTGCCCAGGTGCTCGGGACTTTGCGTCGTCTGGCAGACGATACCCAGACGACGGTCCGAGGGCAAACGGTCCAGGTCCACCTCCTCGGCCACCACCACCACGCGATGGACGCACCCCATCACCCCCTGCACCTCCGGATGGTTCTCCTCCCCGATGATAACGACCTCGTAGCCCTCCTCTTCGAGCTGTTTGGCGATCTGCTGCACGCGTTTGACCAAAACGCAGGTCGCGTCCACGATGTGAAGGCCCTTTTCGTGAAGCCGCTCCAACTCCCTGGGCGAGACCCCATGAGAACGGATCAGAACCGTCCCGGAATCGACTTCGTCGGCCGATTCAACAGTTCGCAGACCCGAATCGGCCAATCGCTGAACTACGTCTTCGTTGTGGATGATCGGCCCTAGGCTGTAGACCTGTTCCTTCGGACCGGCCGCCGCGAGGATCCGCTCGGCCGTACTGATCGCGTTGCGAACCCCGGGGCAAAACCCACACTTCTCTGCTACCATGACTTTCATAAAGACTCTGTACACCCCTCTGGGAGCCCCGGTTCAGCCCCCCGATTGAGTCCATCCTCACACCGCGATCCACAATAACCTGCAAACAGCCTCCCGCCATGGGGTCTCGTCACTCCAGCGGCTCCAGCCAGAGATTGCGGTACTCGATCGGAGCCCCTTCGCTCTGGAGGCAGATCCGACCCGATCTCTCGGAGCACCTCGTAGCCACATTCTGCAGGACGCCGTTGACCAGGACCACAACCCAGTCATCCTTGCACACGATGTCGTATTGGTTCCACTCGCCCGCAGGCTTCTCGCTGCTCTCGCGGAGCTTGAGGGTCCGCCGGCCGTTCACTCGCCTGCCGCCCTTGGCGTGCTCGGCAAACTCCAGTCCCCCAATGACCCAGAAATCACCCGCGTTGCCGGAAGCCAACTGGCACTCCAGACTCCTTGGCCAGACCACGTCCGGGCCGCTCATGTGGACCAACACGCCATTGTTGCCCGGCTGGGCCGGCCACCGCCACTCGACGTGCAGGTGATAATCCGCGTAGGCGGTCTCGGTCCGCATGTAGCCGGCGGGCCGGCCCGTGCACCGCAGAACGCCGTCCGCGATGGACCACGTGTCGTCTACGTCCCTCGACGCATCGGGCAGGAACCGCTTCCAGCCTGCGAAGTCGACGCCGTTCCAGAGCGAGATCTTCTCCTTCGGAACCACCGCTTCGACGGTTTCGCCCGCCCCGACAGGCGCACTAAGCAGCACAGTCGCGAACAACAGACCTGCGACGCCGATCCTCGCGAGATTCATGCATGCCCCCTTTCCTGGCACAGATACAGCGCAGGGGCAGGCTTCAATCCTGCCCCTGCACATATTCGATCATCCGACCTCAAGTGGAGGTCGGGCATATTCAGCGATCCGCCGGCCCTCAGGTTAGTCGCTTGTCCCGGCGAATCGCCTATCTGATCGTGCTGGTGAAGGCACAGATCATTCCATCGTCACCTATACGAGCTGCGTCTTGCCGGGGATCGCCACCGGATCGACAGGAAGATCAATCCAATCGTATTTCGGCGGCGTCAGATCCTGCTTCGACGCGTTCATCGCCCAGTCCCATTTCAGAGCCCGGCCGGTGTACGCACTCATCCGGCCCATGATCGCGTTCATCGTGCTTTCCGCAACGTTCTTGCCCTCGTTGATCGGCTTGCCTTCGCGGACGCTGGAGATCAGGTCGGCCATCTCCTGGACGTAATGGTCCGGATCAGGGCCCTCGTACTTGAAGGGTTTTTCGCCCAAGATGACGCCGCGATCGACGTCCGCGACGCCCTTGGTCCCCACCACCCGCTCGGCGATCCGGTCCGTGTTGCCGTTGATCTGGCGGCACATGCTCGCGACCCGCACGCCGCCGGGGTATTCGTACTCGACCGCGAAGTGGTCGTAGATATTGCCCAGGGTCCGCACCGCCCGGCCGCCCATGCCCATGCACTGCTCGGGGTGCCCCTGAAGGGCCCAGTTGATCACGTCCAGATTGTGCACGTGCTGTTCGACGATGTGGTCGCCGCTGGTCCAGACGAACCACGGCCAGCTCCGGCACTGCCATTCCATGTCGGACAGGTTGCCCTTGTCCCACCATTTCCAGTAGCCGAGCATGTCGCCGCCGTTCCAATAGGCCTGGGCCGCGACGATCTGGCCGATCTGGCCGTCGTGAATCCGGCGGATAATCTCCTGATATTTCTTGCTGTGCCGCCGCTGAGTACCTGCAACAACGGAGAGTTTCTTCTGCTCCGCCAGCGCCGCGGTCTGGATCACCGAACGGATGCCCTTGGGGTCCACACCGCCGGGCTTCTCCATGAAGACGTGCTTGCCCGCTTCGACCGCGGCCTGGAAGTGCTGGGCCCGCCAGTGCGGCGGCGCCACGAGCAGGACCACCTGCACGTCGGTCGCGAGGACCTTCTTGTACGCGTCAAAACCGACGAACCGCTGGTCAGCCGGGACCTTCATGGCGTCGGGCACTTCTTTGGTCAGCGTCGCGACCGACTCCTGGAGCCGGTCCTCGAACAGGTCGCCCAAGGCGACGATCTGCACGCCGGGCGAGCTTCGCACGCAACTGACCAGGTCGCGAGTGCCCTGTCCACCGCAGCCGATGAGGCCCACGCGAATCGTATCCGAACCAGCCGCATACATCCTACTGGTCATCCCCAGTGCGGCAGCCGACGCCGCCGAAGCTTTGATGAAGTCCCGACGAGAAACACTGCTTGTGTCCATAAGACCCCCTTCTACTAGCCCTGATTTCCTATTTGCAATTCGCCGGTTTACAATTCCCGGATTCGGATGTTACGGAACTCAACCCGGCTGCCGTGGTTCTGCAGGCCGATGAATCCGCTTTCACGCATCAGTCCGGGATGCATACCCGCCTTGTATGAATGATAGGTCACATCGGTGTCGATGATCTTGCGGCCGTTGAGAACCACCTCGATCCGCGTTCCCCGGGCGGTGATGACCATGTTCTGCCACTTTCCGGCCTCCTTGGCCACCCGTTCCGAGGGGGCCTGCACGCCGTAGAGACTCCCTGTGTATTGATAGGGATTGAGGTTGCTGTACTCCTGAGCGTAATCGTCGAGAATCTGGATCTCCATCCCGGCGTAGGCAGGGTCGCCTTCCAGGGGCGAACGGAGGAAAACGCCGCTGTTGCCGCCGCGAGATACGCGGAATTCCAGCGACAACGTGAAGTTGTCGTACTGCCGAAGGGTCGCCAGCCAACCGCCGTCATCCCCTTCGGTGTACAGGACGCCGTCGGTGAAACGCCACGCATCCTGCCTCCCGCCGATCTGCTGCCAGCCCACCAAGCCGGTGCCGAGCAGATCGGAGCTCTGCGAAGGGGCGAACAGACAGAGTTCTCCCTGGCGGAGCGGGGCGCACGAACCTGCGACGAAGGTGACAGACAACAATAATAAAATCGTAGAAATTGCCTTCATCCTGTCCATATCATCACTCCTCCTGATCCGGTTATCGTTCAAAGGCCAACGTACCCAAGTCCCCGCCGACCGTCAAGCGGATTCCGCCCATCCGCGATGTTCGTAGCAACCAAGTTCCACCAAGGTCCACCTCCAAGGTTGACCGCCGGAACGAGGGATTTGTATAATTGAGGGCGAATGTTGCAGAATCGATTGGAGTTGCGATGCGGCAAGGGATATTTCAAAGCCGGGGACTGATGCGACGCTCAAGCACCGTCCTGTTCTTGATCCTTGCCGCAGGGAACTTGGTCTGGCTGAGTGCAATCTCCAGCTCGCACGTTTGGGCCCAGGAATCCGCCAAGCCGATGGTGCACCAGTATGAATACCGGGTCGTCCAATCGTATCCGCACGACCGCCAGGCGTTCACGCAGGGGCTCGTCTACGAGGCTGGAGTTCTCTACGAGGGCACAGGCCTTTACGGCCGATCCACGCTGGTCAAACGCGACCTCAAGACAGGCCAAGCCCTCAAAACCACCCATCTTGCCCGCAACCACTTCGGCGAGGGAATCACAATCTTCGGCGAAAAGATCATCCAATTGACTTGGCGAAACAAAGTCGGTTTCGTCTATCGAAAGGACACGTTCACCCTGCTCAAGGAATTCACCTACCCCACCGAAGGCTGGGGCCTCACCCACGACGGTCAACGGCTGATCTACAGCGACGGAACCGCGACCCTTCGTTTTCTCGACCCGAATACCTTCGCCCAAACCGGCCGGATCGAAGTCCGTAACGAAGGGCGCCCCGTACGGGGCCTCAATGAGCTCGAGTACATTGAAGGCCAGGTCTTCGCCAACGTCTGGCCGACCGACGAAATCGTCGCCATCGACCCCAAGACCGGCCAAGTTGTCGGCTGCTTGGATCTGTCCACCCTCTACCCGCGTCCCGACAACTCCGAAGAAGTCCTCAACGGCATCGCCTGGATTCCCGAAAGTAAACGCCTGCTCGTCACCGGAAAGCTCTGGCCGAGGGTCTATGAGATCGAGTTGATCGATCGCCGGACCGGAGAGTCACAACAGTAAACTCCACGGCCCCAAGGGCTTGTCCCTTGCGACCACACGGATCCAGAGAGGCTCTGCGCGATCAGCTTTCCAACCGATGGTTTCGGACCGGTACCTCCCTTAATAAGAGGTCATCTTCTTCGTGTTCCCCCAGACAGACAGTCAAAACTTCGCAGTCATATACGAATTCAAATGTTCATTGCGAAACTATTCATCAGACCGCGGAGCTTTTCGACGTCGACTTCTCGCTCGTAGAGGGGACGCGGGTCTTCGCGGTAAACGCCTGTGGTTTCCTCGAACGAAGGCTTGTTCCGGCTCACGTAGAAGACACCCAGAGGGAGTTTGTCAGTCTCCAGCGATTTCTGAAAGGCCGCCATGCGATCACATGGGTTGTGGGACTCGTCGAGGTAGTACGTGTGCTCCTTGAACCACTGATAGGTGTTGAGCTTGTTGTAGGTGACGCAAGGCTGGAGGATGTCCAGCAGTGCGTAGCCCTTGTGGGTGATGGCCTTCTTCATAAGGTCCTTTGTCTGTTCGCGATCCTGGGCGTTGGCCCGCGCGACGAAGCTCGCGTCCAGCGCGATCGCCACTGCCAGCGGATTAAAGGGCTCCAACGCAACACCATGGACCTGGACGGACGTCTTGAAACCCCGCGGACTCGTCGGCGAGGCCTGGCCCTTCGTCAAGCCGTAGACGCGGTTGTCATGAACGATGTTCGTGATGTCCGGATTACGGCGGATGCAATGGATGAAGTGGTTCCCGCCCTCGCCGTACATGTCGCCGTCGCCGCTCTCGGCGATGACGGTCAGTCGGGGATTCGCTGCCTTGATCGCGGTGGCCGGAGGCAGAGCCCTGCCGTGCAGGCCGTTGAAAACGTGAGCGCGAACGTAGTGGGGAATTTTGGCTGCCTGGCCGATGCCTGAGACCATCACGAGCTGCGTCGGATCGATCTGAAGCTCCGCCAGAGCCTCCTTGAGGGCCTTGAGAATCGGGAAATTTCCGCAACCAGGGCACCAGGCGACATCTGCTTTTTCCATGTCGAATGTTTTGGCGTCCATCAGGCAACTTCCTTTATCAGGGCTTTGAGTCCATCGACCACTTCTTCCACGCTGAAGTTCATTCCATTGTACTTGAGCATCAACTCGTCGGCGGGTACCCCTGTATACAGCTCGATGAGCTTGGCGAACTGGCCGGTCGCGTTGCCCTCGACGACGATCGTCCGCTCGGCGCGTGCCATATATTCGCCCGTACGGTCGTGGAGCGGGTACACCTGGCGGTAGTGCAGCATCGCGGTGTCGTTGCGTCCGAGTTGAGCGATCGCCTCTTTCACCACATGGTAGGTGGAACCCCAACAGATCACCAGATTCTTGTAGTTCTCCGGCCCGACGAGTACCGGCGACACAACGTCCATCGTCAGGGACGCGCCTTTGGCCAACCTCTTGTTGACCATTCGCACACGAAGATCAAGGTCCTCGGTGATGTGTCCCTCTTCATCGTGCTCGTCGCTGTCGACCACAACGAGCCCTTCTCCGAAGCCCGGCACGCCGCGAGCGGAGACGCCATCCTGCGTGATGACGTATCGGCGGTAGTCCTTCGCGGTCTTGACCACGTGCTTCTCGACCGCGGCCTTCGACAGGTCGAATGGCGGCGCGTCATAGTACGAGTCGATGTAATACTGATCCGTGAGGATGAACACCGGAACCTGGTATTTGTCCGCCAGGTTGAACGCCTGCTGGGCCAGATGGAAGCCATCGTCAAGCGACCCCGGCGCCAGGATGATCCGTGGGAATTCACCATGACCCGCGTAGAGAGCCAGCTCCAAGTCTCCCTGCTCCGTACGGGTGGGCAACCCGGTCGCCGGTCCCGGTCGCTGGGCCAGGTGGATCACGATGGGCGTCTCCAGCATACCCGCCAGACTCACGCCTTCGGTCATCAGGGCGAAGCCGCCGCCGGAGGTGGTCACCAGGGCGCGGGCCCCGGCGTACCCGGCGCCGATCGCCATGTTGATTGCAGCGATTTCGTCCTCGGCCTGCTCGACCACGACGCCGAACTCGTCCCCGTGCCTGGCCATGAACGTCAGCACGGGCGTGGACGGAGACATCGGATAGGAGCTGACGAAGTTGCATCCGCCCGCGAGTGCCCCCAAGCCCACCGCCTCGGCGCCATCGAGGAGGAGCCGGTCCGTGCCGCCCGTGTCGGTGGCGGGATCGATCGCCAGCTCGTCAACGTCCAGACTCTCCACCGCCTTGTAGCCCGCTTGGGCTGCTCTTACGTTGTCTTCGCCGACGGATGCCTGCTTGCCCGCGAAGAACCGACGGACGTAGTCCGTGACCGGCTGGAGATCGAGCCCGAGGGCCCCTGCGACCGCGCCGACCGCGACGCTGTTGGAGTACAGCGCATTGCCGATCTCTTGTGCGATCTTCGTAAACGGAACCTCCAGGACCCGGCAGGATGCCAGAACCGGTCCATCGCCGATCACCTTCTGCTCACCCAACACGACCGTTCCGGGCGAAATCCGTTTGGCGACGTGCTCGACCGCGCCGCCACTGAGCGGGACCAGGATGTCCATGCGGTGGACATAGGCCGCGACCTCGTGGTTGGAGACGCGAATGGTGGTGGAGTTCAGGCCGCCTCGGACCCGGGACATGTACTCCTTCGTCGCGAAGACGTGATACCCGGCGAGCTTGAGGAGCCGGGTCAACAGGAACTCGACGGTTTGGACCCCCTGCCCCGCCTGTCCGCATAGAACGATGGAAAGATCATCCCTGTGCATGCATTCCACCTCTCATACAGTCTGCTCTCTCCAAGCCGCAACCCGAAAACTCTCACCTGGGCTCCGAAGGCCGAGGCCTCGAATGCCCTGCATACAATAGCATGTAGGTCCGCGAGCCGCCAGAGGTTCAGCGATTTCGTGCGATTCCGTTCAGACTCGCAGCCAGATCGCCCACCGTGACGACGGGACGCCGGCAGGCGTGGTTTTCGCAAACGTAGGCGGTAGCGCAACCATCCAGAGGCACGAGGTCCCGGAGGAAGGGGACCATTTTCGCCACCGCGTCCCCTCGTGGCCCGGTCTCTCTGAACAGAAGCGTCGCGTTCGGAAGAAACCGACGATGAACCTCTTCGAGCAGAGGCCTTGCCCGCTCGGCCGGGCCGGTGACGACGATCTGCTGGGTGGGACCCAGCCGATAATCGAGGGCCAGGAGCATCGCGGTGAATCCGGTCGGGGACTGCGAGATCGGGCCGGAGAACAGCCGCAGCACTCTTTCGGCCTGGTCGCTGAATCGACTCTCCATTAGGATGACACCCAGCTTGAGCAGTCCGAGCGCCGCGGCGGAGTTCCCGCTGGGGACCACCCCGTCGTAGGCCGGCTTCTCCCGGCTGATGAGCCGTTCGGCGTCCCGACCGGTCAGGAAGAAGCCGCCTTCGTCCGGGTCCGCGAACAAATCGATCATCTGTTCGGCCCCAAGTCGAGCCTCCGCCAACCAGCGAGAATCGAACGTCGCCTCGTAGAGATCAATCAGGCCAAGGATCAGCATCGCATAGTCGTCGAGAAAGGCCTTCGCGACCACACGACCAGCTCGCCAGTACCGCATCAACCGACCGTCCACTCTCAGTGATTCGAGAACGAATGCAGCCGCCTTCGTAGCGGCCTGGACGTACCGTGCCTGTCCGAGGACCGATCCGCCCTTGGCCAGTGCCGAGATCATCAGGCCGTTCCAGGAGGTGATGATCTTGTCGTCTCTGTGCGGGCGGGGACGGCTATTCCGTCGGGTCAACAGTTTCAGCCGGGCGTCGGCCAGCTTGGCCGCAGTCTTTTCGAGGGAGTCGACGACGTGCAGAATGTTCTCCCCTTGCTCGAAGTTGCCCGCGTCGGTGACGCCATAGCAATCGCAGAATCCCTTTGCATCAGATTCGCCCAGGATCTCCCGAATCTCGTCCTTGCGCCAGACATAGAACGCGCCCTCCCTACCCTCGCTGTCGGCGTCCTCGCCTGCATAGAAACCGCCGCCGGGGTCGGTCATGTCCCGCAAGACGTAGTCGAATATGCCTCGTGCGACTGTCGCGTGGGCCGCCTTGCCGGTAACCTGATATGCCTGAACGTACGCCAGGCCGATCGTCGCCTGGTCGTAGAGCATCTTCTCGAAATGGGGCACGAGCCACTGCGCGTCGGTCGAATAGCGATGAAAACCGCCGCCCAGGTGGTCGTGGATGCCGCCGCGGGCCATAGAGTCCAGACTCCGATCGACCATGTCCAAAGCCGTCTGCTCGCCTGTTCGCCAGGCGTAGCTCAACAGCAGTGAGAGCATCGTCGGCTGGGGGAACTTGGGCGCGGCCCCGAACCCGCCGTAAATGGGGTCGAAGTAGCTCGACAAGGCATCGAACGCCTTCTGGAGAACATCCGCCGAGAGCATCTGTTCAGGCCCGTCGTGGAAGGAGCAGCCGAGCGAATCCGTAAGAGACTGCGAGGAAACCAGTAGATCCTCCCGCTTCGTCTGCCACGCCTGGGCGACTGCCGCGAGTACTTGTCGGAAGCTGGGCCGTCCAAACCCCGGTCGTGGCGGAAAGTACGTTCCACCGTAGAAGGGTTTTCCCTCTGGGGTCAAGAAGACCGAGAGCGGCCAGCCGCCGGTACCAGTCAACATCTGGACCGCCCTCATATACGTCTCGTCGACATCGGGCCGTTCCTCGCGATCCACCTTGATCGCGATGAAATCCTGATTCAACTGTCGTGCGGTCTGCTCATCCTCAAAACTCTCCCGCTCCATGACATGGCACCAGTGGCAGGTCGAATAGCCGATGGAGAGGAAGATGGGTTTGTCTTCGGCGCGGGCCTTTTCAAACGCCTCGTTACCCCACGGGAACCAATCCACCGGATTGTACGCGTGCTGGAGGAGATAGGGACTGGCCTGCCCGATGAGGCGATTTCCATGTGTCTTCGTCGCTTGTCCTTCCGCCATGTGCCCCCCTTGCCTCGACCGTCGGAGGCCGGTCAGGAAATTCCTTCGAGAGACTGGGTAAGAATCCGCACGTGCCGCTGCTCCTCGTCGAGGATCTTTTTGACCACTTGTTGAGCGTCCTCCTTGTCCGGAACGAAGTCCTTCAAGCTCGTGTAGTACTCGATCGCCTCTTTCTCCTTCTCGATGGCCTTTCGCAACAGCTCGGCCTTCGTCTCCTGACCGGTCAACGCCTTTGCCGGATCGGCGCCATCCGGGAAAACAGAGACCGGCGTCTGAGGCCGGAAAGAGCTCGACCGCTCGGCCCCATACTGACCAATGCCCCAGGCCTGCTGGCTCAGCCGTTTCTTCAGTTCCGCGAAGACCTCGATGTGACGTTTCTCCCATTGGGCCAGATCGGAGAACAGCTTGCTGATCTTGGGGTCCTTGTACATCCCGGCGGCCCTGCGGTAGAACCTCGCGGCGTTTTGTTCCATCTTCTCCGCGATCGCCAGGACCTCGCCCCCCGTCAATTCTCGACTCATGCGACCTCGCACTCCAAACATGTCAAGGTTCCAAATACGACTTTTCAGTATATACCCGATTCCCGACGAATGGTTCGGGAATTGTGGGCAGATGACGGACAGCCTCTGGAATTGGGGAATCCCCTTCGGTACAATGGGCAAGGAAAATGGACGAGATCCAGCAAAAACTGACCCTGATCGACAACCAACTCGCCGGACGTACCATATACCAACGCCTTGCGAGGACGGCCCCCTTGTTCCTGCCCGCGGTCGGCATGATGGTCGGAATCCTGCTACAACGCAGACTGGACTCGCTGAACACATCGAACGGGTCGCTGGTGCTGTGGATCTGGCTGGCTGCCGCAGCGTCGGCCGGAGTGATCCTGCTCTGGATGCGCGTTCGATCACGACTGAAACTCCAGGGACTCGCACTTGCCGCCTCGTTCTGTTTCCTATGCCTGGGGGCGGTTCGAATGACCGCGTTCGAGAACCCCGCCCCCTCGGATATCCGCTGTGTTGTCGGCAACGAACGTGTGTTGGCGACGATTCGAGGCCGGATCGTGACGCAACCCTTTCTGCAACCGCAGAACTGGTGTTTCGCCCGATTCGCCTCCTCCGATCCGCCTACCGCCTTCTACCTGGCGACGACAGCGGTGCAGGTATCCGAGGGCTGGCAGCCGATCGAAAGCACGATCCGCGTCCGTGTCGACGAACCCGTCCCCAACCTCCAGCTCGGCGACGACATCGAAGCCTACTGCTGGCTGCATCGATACGAAGAACCGACGAATCCCGGCCAGTTCAACGTGGCAGAATACCTCCGCCTCAAGAACGTGCACGTGGGAGCCTCGATCCCGTCAAGGGACGCGATCGCCACGACGCGATCTTCCCGAGGCGGCTTGGCGCACCTGCGAAAGCTATTCACCGGCGCCGCAGCCGGCGGCCTGCTCGACCACCCGCCCTCGGACACGCGGACCGAGGCGATGCTCGAGGCCCTCCTGCTGGGCGAGCGGCGACACATCGATGCCGACACGTACGAAGCCTTCCGGCGGACCGGCTTGCTCCACCTGATCAGCCTCTCCGGCATGCACTTGTGCATCCTGATCGATCTCGTGTGGCGATTTGGCAAGCCTCTGGGGCTGACCAAACCCGCGAGAGCCCTCGTCTGCATGGCAGCGACGCTGGTCTTTTTGCTCGTGGTCCCACCGCAACCGCCGATCCTGAGGGCTACCGTCATCGTCTGGGCCTTCTGCGCATCGATCCTCCTGCGACGCCAGACCCATCCGCTCAACTCGCTCTCCCTGGCGGCCGTCGTCCTGTTGCTGATCCGGCCGACGCAGTTGTTCGAAGTCGGATGGCAGTTGTCGTTCGCAGCCACCGCGGGGATACTGGCCTTCACTCATCCCATCGAGCAGCGACTGCTGGCCGCGGCGCAGAACCAGCGAGTGCTCTCCGCCTGGGAGAAACTAACTGTCATGCAGGTGGCGAAAGGCCTGGGCAACTGGGCTCTTCGCCTGCTCGCGGTGGGCGTTGCCGCGTGGCTGGGCAGCGCGGGGGTGCTGCTCTATCACTTCTACAACATCACGCCGTTGGCCAGCGTCTGGACGGTGATCGCCGCGTTGCCGGTGACGCTCATCCTGATCCTGGGCTTCGTCAAGATCCTCCTGTCGTTCATCCTGCCCACGCTGAGCCTCTTGCTGGGTTACCCGCTGAGTTTCCTGGCGGACGCGCTTATCGGGATGGTGCGTTTCATGGCCACAATCGACCCTACGTACGTTTTAATCGGACACGTGCCTTGGCTGCTCATCGCCCTCTACTACGCTCTGATCCTCACGACTGCCTTCGTTCATCCCCGACGCCCGGTCGTCAAGCGTGTCCTTTGTGCCGCGATGTTACTGATGCTGCTGGTCCCGCTGGGCGTGATGAAATGGCAGCGGACGCATCACAGCGACATGAGTCTTACGTGTCTCGACGTGGGTCACGGCCAGGCGATCCTGGCCCGCCTGCCCGGCGCTGCCAACGTCCTGTTCGATGCAGGGTCTCTGTCCACCGACGATATCGGATCGAGGGTCGTCCTGCCTTTCCTCGACCACGAAGGCATCGACCGGCTCCACGCCGTGGTCGTCAGCCACCGCGACATCGATCACATCAACGGTCTGCCCGAGATCGTGAACCGACGCACGGTCGATTGCGTGTACTTCGATCCGGTCTCCTTCACGCAGTCGCAGGACGTGGCAACGATCCGGGTCTTGATGGACCATCTTGCGAGCCGGCGCGTCCCGACGAGCCTCATGCCGGAAACGCTCGACGCCGGCAGAGCGAGAATCCGCCTCCTGTGGCCCACAGCGGAATCCATAACCCGCGAAAAACTCAGCGACAACGACAAATCGCTCGTCTGCCTAATCGAATGGAGCGACGCGACAATTCTGTTGTGCTCGGACATCGAGACCCTGGCCCAGCGTGAAATCCTGGCATTGCACGAGGGATTGAAGCCCGATGTGATCGTCGCGCCCCATCATGGCTCGATCCGCACTCTGGACGGGCGATTCATCGAACAGCTCGATCCTCGCGTGATCGTGTGCAGTTGCGCCCGACGGGATTACGAGCAAGGCCGCATGATCCAAACTTCTCCGGGCCGCAAGCTGCTGATTACCGCAAGAGACGGCGCGATTAGTGTTTGCATTGCTGAAGAAGGCATGATAAAAGCGTGCGGTTCGAAGCATAAATAGGAGACCGCAGCATGAAGACAACTGTACGCGCGTTGTTGATCGCCATGGTTCTTTTGAGTTCCCTCGTCGGATCGAATCTGGCGATTGGCGGGACCGTCTTCAATTACCAGACCGCCAAGGCGGACCCCAACAACCTAAGCTTCTATCAGCCGTCGAGCACTTCCGAGCCCTACCCGCTGACCAGCGCAACAAAGGTCAAAAACGTCATTTTCCTCATCGGCGACGGGATGGGCCTCAATCAGGTGGCCTTGGCCGGCGCAGCGGTTGCGGGCCCCAACGGGAAATTGCACCTCGAGCGACTTCCTGTTTCAGGTCTGGTGCGGACCCATTCGTCCAATTCCCGTGTGACGGACTCCGCCGCAGCCGGGACCGCTCTGGCCTGCGGCGTCAAGACCAACAACGGAATGATCGGAATGACCCCCGACGAGAAAGCATACGTCTCGATCCTGGAGGCCGCCCAGGCCAAAGGCATGGCCACCGGGCTGGTCGCCACGTCCACCATCAGTCATGCAACACCTGCATCGTTCGGATCGCACGTCAAGTCGCGAAAACTCGAGCCTGCGATCTGCGAACAGTTGATCGCCAGTCGGATCAACGTCCTGTTCGGCGGCGGACGCAAGTATTTCCTGCCCCAGTCCGACCCCAACAGCGGTCGCAAGGACGACGTCGATCTGCTCGCAAGGGCCCAGGCCGCAGGCTACGCATACGTCCAAACTCCCGCTGAACTGCGGTCCGTCGACGCCTCCCATGTGCTGGGCCTGTTCCAGTACGACGCTCTCAAGACCAAGGAACCCGAGCCGCCCTTGGCGACGCTCGCACAAAAGGCAATTCGCCTCCTTCGAAAGGCCAGTCGCGAATCGGCGGACGGCCGCCAGGGATTCTTCCTAATGATCGAGGGCAGCCAGATCGATTGGGAATGCCACGCCAATAAGGCCGCCGGCGTCATTCGCCAGACATTGCTCTTCGACCAGGCGGTGGAGGCCGCGGTTGACTTCGCCCTGCGGGACGGCAACACGCTGGTGATCGTCACCGCCGATCACGAGACCGGCGGCCTGACCCTCATCGGAGGCGACAACGAGGACAAAGGTGACACCGAGCTGACCGTGAAGTGGGCCACGAAAGGGCATTCCGCAGCTTCTGTGGGAATCTGGGCTCTCGGTCCCGGCGCCTCGCGTTTTTCCGGCGTGCAGGACAACACGGAGGTCCCGAAGAAGATCGCCCAGTTGCTGGGGATCCGCCCCTTCCCCCGACTGGTCAAGTAAGTCAGACCGATGAACAAGCGACGAACCATCATAAGGGTCAGCGCCACATATGAGCCGGCGGTGAGAGTCGGGGCTCTAGTCCATAGCGGCGACCCAATGCAAACGGTTCCGGACACGGATGAACTCATTGTTGCACCCGTATCCGGAACCGTCGAAAACATCCAATTCGATCCCGCTGCTCACGAGTTCGTCATCGTGATCGCATCATAGTCTCAGGGATTCGTATTCGCCTGTGGCTTCTGGGACGTAGCAGATCGTCGCACATTCACCACGATTTCGACCCGGCGGTTCTTGGCCTTGCCCGCTGCGGTGGCGTTCGAGGCGATCGGCCTGGCCGAACCGCACCCCGCGGCTCGTACCTGCTTTTCCGGAATACCGTGACTGATCAAGTACCTCGCCACCGACAGGGCCCTCTGTGCCGAGAGCTCCAGGTTGTCGGCCCAAAGGTCCTTTGTTTTCACGATCGGATCGGTGTCCGTATGTCCGACCACGTCGATATCCTTGTCGGCGTATTTCTGTTTGATGACGGACAAGATATGATCAAGTTCCGTGCTCGTGGCACTTTTCAATGAGGCTTTCCCCGACTCGAAAAGGATCGTGTTCGGAAGCGTCACGGTGATTGTGCCAGCGGCGGCGTCGAACGCCACATCATAACCATCACCGAAGCCGGTTGCATCTGCCGGCGTCTTATTGAGTTCCTCGATCTGCCGCCGCAACTCGTCGATCGTTTGCTGGTCCTGCGCGATCCGGTCCGCGAGTTGCTGTCGCTCGCTCTGGAGATTCTCAAACCTTCCTTTGAGGTTCTGGTGCTCGACGTTGAGGTAATCATACTTCTTTTTGTAGTCCGTGCAGCCGGACAGCAAAGAGACAGTGACAAGACAGATGAGCGGAACAACCAACTTGCGGACCCAATCCATGCAGCACCTCCCTGCAATTCAGACAAACCCTTCCCTGCCGCGTCAAGGACTCAACATCAAATTAACGCGGTCCAAAATCCAATCGTGGAGAATCATAACAGTCAAAATAGCCAATGACAAGAAGGGACCATAGGGAATCTGGCGAATTTTTTTGGACAACATCTGGAACAACGCCCAGCCCAATCCGAAGAACGGCGCGATGAAAAAGGCAAGAACAACCATTATGGGACCTACGATCGCTCCGGCCGCGCCCATCAGATGTACGTCGCCCAGCCCCATCGCCTCCTTGCCGAACGCCAGAGTTCCCAGTATGCGGGTCGCCCATACGGTGGCGCAACCCACGAAATAACCGAAGAGGCTCCCCAGAAATCCCGAGAAGGCGGGGCAGACCAGCAAACCGTTCCACCACGTCCCGATCGACCCCGACGATCCCAGGATCACACTCGCCAGGGTCGACCCGACGAGGATCGGCAGGAGGAACAGAACCTCCCGGATGGCTTCGAGCCTATGGTTGTACTGGGGCTCGTCGAAAGGACCCGGCGCCGCAGGACGACCGTGATCGTCCACCTTCGTAGCGTCCTTGCCATCCGCCCCGGTCTGCTCGTAGCTTCGTTTCAGCACGCCGGCCCACAACAACAGCCAACCAGCCCCCAACCCGATGGCGGCCCCCAAGGCCATTGCCCCGGTTCGCGGTGAGGCCGTCGGAAAGAAGTCGTAAATCTTGATTGCCCTCGGATCGATGAGGTAGCCGGCCGCGGTCGATCCGATCAGACCCGCCGCCGTAACGAACCAGCAGATCGACAACGGAATGATCCACAATTCCAGGTCAATCCCGGAAGCCGCGATGAAGGCCCCGATCAGGACCAGGTGCAAAACATAGACGAACCATGCCCCCGGCGTGCTCATGCCGGGGCGAACCCCGGTGTGGAAGTAGAGTAAGTAGACCCCCAGAAATGCCGTACCGGTCAACAATTCGACGATAAAGTACCGCGGCGAGATTGTCGCCTTGCAGTAGCGACACTTGGCCCGCAAGACCAACCAGGAGAGCAGCGGGACATTGTCGTAAAATCGAATCGCCTTACCACATCGGGGACAGGCCGATCCTGGATGAACCAGCGATTTTTCGCGAGGCAGGCGATAGATCACCACATTCAGAAAGCTGCCGATGCAGCAACCGAACATGAACAGAAAAACCACGATAACCCATTCCTGCGGCGTCACATCTGGTCTCCTGGATCCGCAAAAGATAACAAATGATTGAACATTGAAAAATGACACGCCTGCCGACAATGTCAATCATCCATCATCCCCAGCCTCATCGATCGATCACGCTTTGGGCGATCTCCGATTGACCACGCCCGCCACCTTTACCGGCAGCGCGAACAACCGGATAAAGCCCTTGGCGTCGATCTGATCGTACTCTTCACCCATCTTAAAGCTGGCCAGGTCCATCTGGTAGAGGCTGTTGGGGCTCTTCATGCCCGCGACGGTGCAACGGCCTTTGAAAAGCTTGAGGCGAACTTCGCCGGTGACGTTGCGTTGCGTTATATTGACGAAGGCATCCAGCGCCTCGCGGAGCGGGCTGAACCACAGTCCATAGTAGACCAGCTCGGCGTACTTCAGCGCCACCTGCTGCTTGTAGTGCATGGTTTCACGTTCGAGAGTGAGTGTTTCCAGCGCGTTGTGGGCGGTCATCAGGATGGTTCCGCCGGGCGTTTCGTACACGCCGCGGGACTTCATACCGACCAAACGGTTCTCGACGAGGTCCACCTGACCGACCGCATGCTTGCCGCCGACGAGGTTGAGCGTCTCGACGAGTTTGACCGGATTCGTGAGCCGACCGTCGAGCTTCACGGGAGTCCCCTCATGGAAGCCGATCGTCACATAGTCCGGCCGATCCGGCGCCTGCGAAACCGGGTTGGAAATCACATATAGATCGTCCTTGGGTTCATTGGCGGGGTCTTCGAGATCCGCGCCCTCATGGCTAATGTGCCAGAGGTTGCGGTCGCGAGAGTAGATCTTCTTCTTGCTCTGCTCGATCGGGATCTTGTGCTGGCGGGCGTAATCCACCGCCGCTTCCCGGCTGGTCAACTTCCAGTTGGGGTCTTTCCACGGCGCGATGATCTTGAGTGTCGGATCGAGGGCCATATAGGTAACCTCGAAACGCACCTGGTCGTTGCCCTTGCCGGTGGCGCCGTGGGCGACGCCCATGGCCTTCTCCGCATGCGCCACCTCCACCTGGTGTTTGGCGATCAGCGGCCGGGCGATGCTGGTGCCCAGCAGATAACCGTTCTCGTAGACCGCGCCGGCCTTGAGCATGGGCCAAAGATACTCTTCGACAAATTCCCGCCTGAGGTCTTTGACAATGCACTTGACCGCCCCGCTTTCCAGAGCTTTCTTCTTGATACCCGACAGTTCGTCGCCCTGCCCCAGTTCGGCGGCAAACGCGATCACGTCGTATCCATAGGTTTCCTTCAGCCACGGGAGGATCACACTCGTATCCAGCCCGCCACTGTACGCCAACACGACTTTCTCATTCTTAACCATAGCAAATCCTTAAGCACAGATCCTTCGGAAAGCCGGATTATAGGGATCGAGCCGCCGGGATTCAACGGAATACCGACGGTCGCGTCGTTTTCCCTCAACCGCAACATCACCTCGACGGCCACGCCCAGACGACCGGTTGTTCGTCTGGAACCTCCGTCTCCTCCTGATCACCGGAGTCTTCTTCTTCCTCGTCCATGTCCTCCTCTGCCCCCGATTCCTGATCGGGCATCTGGCGGCCCAGCCTCTCGTAGGTGGCCTCCAGACGGCTCTGGAATTCGTCCGAGTCCATCCGCTCCACGTGACCATCCAGGAACAGCACTACGATCTTGTCCCAGGCGTATTCCGGATTCTCGTACGCCAGAACATTCGCCGGATCGGCCCTCTGGCTCTGATCGGGGACATAAAGATAGCTGGGACCTTCGAAGTAATCGGGCTTACGAGGAGACTCGAACACTTTGGCGTTCTGAACATAACGTTTGATCTGATCCAGCTCGGACGGGAAGTTCCCGTCGTTGTCATTTGCATACATATGCAGTCCCACCCCAATCTGCTTGAGGTTGTTCATCGAAGCTGCGAACCGGGCTTGCTCACGAGCCCTCGCCACCGCAGGCATCGCCACGCCCACGCCCATTGCACCGCCCGCCACAGTCGCCAGGGCAACCTCGATTCCAGGCCCGCGATGGTAGGAGTAGAGCCCTTCGTCACCGTAGTAACTGTAGCTGCACGACGGCCCCATATCTTTGGCGATCTGTGTCAGGGACGGTAGCATCGGCGGCAGCTTGAAACCGCCCTGCGTGGCCATCATCACCGCCATCGGCCAAAACTGCCTGGCCTGCATCATGATCTGGTTGAACTGAACTTGAGAGTCCGTATAGGTGAAACTCAGCATCTCCTTCGGCAACTGTCCAACTATTTTCTTGTAGCCTTCCGCGTCCAACAGCGACTTGGCGTCGGGCGACTTTACGACGAGCTGTTCGGCGCCCTGATCGCACAGGGCCTCGTTGGACCCCAGAACGAGGTGGTCGCTCACGATCGACCAACTCGGGGAGAGGCCCGCGATAGCCAGCGGTGCGATCGTCCAGACGTGCACGGTCCGGCCGTCGTCCCGCGTGACCGAACCGATCTGAAGCATACCCTGGGAGTGCCCGACCGCAAATTCGCCCAGAGCGACCATGGCCTTCTCGAACGCTGCGGCGTTCTGGAGCTTCGCCAAAAGGACAAAACCGCCCAACGGGGCTTCAGGCACTGCGCCCATAGGCACCCCATAGGACACCATCGGTCCGGCCAGGGCATCCAGCAGATCGCCGCGGATTCGCAGGCTCAACTCGGACTCGATGGCGGAGATCATCTCCTGCATCTGACCATAGTCGCTCTCCGGCATCACTCCCTTGAGAGTGCTCATGATGATGTCGTACAAGGCGGCGACATCCCAGTTCGAGACGCTGGCGGTGACCGCCCTCGCATCCACGGCGCGAAGCCAACCCAGATCAACCGGCTTGAGAGTGCCGAACACGCCGCCGCTGGCCTTGGGCATTTCGAGCACGCTGTGAGCGACGACCTCCGTCCCGGCGAAACCCACCCGCGCCGTCAGCGTCCGCAGAGTGTTCAGGCCAAGACCCTTCATCGCCTTCGTGAACATCCCTGCCTCCTCATCGCCCTCCTTTTCCCGCACGACCTCTTCGATCAAACGGCTGATTCTCTGATAGTCACTGTGCACGATCAGAGCATCACCGGCGGCGGGCAATCGACCCAAGTAGGCTGGAACCGACGACTTCGGCTTCGAGACGGTCTTTGCAACCACCTTTTCGGCGTCGTTGACCGCGATGAGGAAATGGTTGCCGATCCAACCCCAGTACAGCGGAACTTTGTCGTTGCTCTCGAACTGGCGGAGCTTGAGAGAACCGACGTCGACATCGGAAATTTTTTCGCCGGTCCTGTGCTCGAGCTTGCTCACGGCGGCAACGAACTCATCTTTGCGGTCCCCCGCATCGAGAATCGCGAAACCGCCGATGGGCGGCCCGTTCGTGACCGCAACCTGAAAAACGCCCAGCAGAATCGGCCGACTGATCGCCATGCGAACATAGCCGATCGCCTGATCGATCATCTTGGAGACATTCGGATCGTCGTTCCCTTCGATCGCTTTAGCGATCAGTTCGGTCTTGATCGCTTGGTAGAACTTCAACACGCCAGGATCGTTGCACATCCTGCCGAGGGAGGTCTTGTTGAAGTCCGCCTTCAGGGCGTCGCCGCCGCTGGTGGCGACGAAACCGATCATGCCCTCCGGCAACCGTTTGGTCAATTCCTCAGCCGGAGAGGCCCCAAACCCAGGCGTCCCGACCACGCCCATGACAAGCATTCCGACGCACACAAAGCAAACCCAACGCACGCAACTCATGGCAGTCTCCCCGAAAAGAACCAGATTGGTGTTTCATGCAATGTCGGGATGATTGTACAAAGTCTGCCCCACAATCACAATCCACCCTCGGAATTTGCGCGGTCGCCGAGAGTTGTTGCAGCGATCGCATACTTCCCGACTTTACGACACGGCGTGAGTATAGTATTTTTTCTATGCCGCCTCCAAATCGGGGCAATCGCGGGCCGAAGTGAACTCAAGACCATATTGCCTGGACAAAACGTTCACCTTTCTGCAGGAAGTGGGGAATAGGTGCTTCTTGATCGCGGTGAATCTGGGCTCGACGCGGGCGAAACTGGCAATTCCGCGACACCTCGACGTAACGGCAAGAGTCGTGCTGGCAACAGCCCCGGCGAGAATCGGCAACGAAATCAACCAGTACGCCAATCTGGAACCGAAGAAAATGAGTACCAACGTCAACTCGTACGAGAAAAGCAGGGCAATCGTTTTCTGGACAAATCGACCCGAACCGTTACATCCGTTATAAAACTCAAAAGCGGCACAATGCGAAAATCCATCCTGAATACCGCAATGAAAATGAATATGTTGCAGAAGCACATCGATGTTTTCATCCGCACGGGTTACCGTTTCGCCTATGTCGGCCAGAGAGCCTGGTGGTTTGTTCGTAGACCAAAGACCAACGGTGCCGCGGTGGCCCTGTGGCATGAGGGCAAAGTCCTGCTGATCCGCACCAGTTATCGGAACTGCCTGTCGCTACCGGGTGGATTCGTTCGATCGGGGGAAACTTCTGAACAGGCAGCTCGACGGGAATTCCAGGAGGAACTGGGTTTGTCACTGCCGCCGCAGTCCCTGCGTCTCGCATGGCATGGCATGATCCCTTTTGAATCCCGCCAAGATACGGTGGACATCTGGGAAACCCGCGTAAACATCGCCCCGGCGCTTCGGGTCGGAGGGCGAGAAATCGTCTGGGCCGGCTGGCTCGCGCCGTCCGAGGCGATGGATCGCCTCCTGCTGCCGCATGTGGCTGTCTATCTGGCGCAGGCCGGGCGAAGAACAGAACCTCCGTCTCTCTAAACCCCAGCGTCAAACCAGACGATCTAAAAAATACCCGCCGTAGGTGACCGGCGCCCCTGCCCCGTGACGGGAAACGGAATTTACGACATCGGCAATAGGGCACATACGCAATAGGGCACATACGTAGACAAAAGACTTGCATGAAATATCCTTTCCGGATATAGTTGACAGTTGCAAGTTGGTTGAAGCTCTGACCGTCTGCACCGACGCGAAATCGGTAGGTTTTTTGCGTCTGTCGGACCGGCATTCTTGTTGTGAGGCTGTGAATGCAAGATCGGAGACCTGGGTGAGTGCGTATTCGGGACGATCTGTGTGAAACACGGTCCCTCTGCGCTTCAGATTCATCCCACCAGAGTCCACGTTCGGCCAATGACTGGCAGGAAGGAGGTGATCAGTCGAGTTCGGATTCCACCGTGCTACGGCGTGCCAGCGCCGGTTTTACAAGATTTCCGGTGGGCGGTGTCTGTTGACGCTTGGAACCGTATTCTGAGCGAATGTGGTGAAAAACTTCTCTAGGAGGACGTTATGTATCGCAAGTGTGTGTGTGTGACTGCCCTGTGCCTGACGCTGGCGCTCGCCGGCAGTGTGGGCGCACAGCTAGGACAGGGCAAAGTCCTGTTCGAGTACTGGTTCGATATCTCAGGCACCAGTGTTGATGGCAACTTGAGAACCAACCCGAATTTCCCGAACAACCCGAATGAGTCGGAGTGGCGGGATGAGCTGATGAGCCGTGTCGATTGGCGCGACAATTACGGGTTGCGAGCCCGGGCGTATCTGACCCCCCCCCAAACCGGCGAATACACCTTCTGGATCGCCGGCGATGACAACTGCCAGCTCTGGCTAAGCACCGATGCCGATGCCGCCAACGCGGTCAAGATCGCGGAGGTCACCGGCTGGACCGGCGCCAGAGCCTGGACCGGAAGCCCCGGTTCCACCAATGCGGCGCTGCTCAAGTCTGTTCCCATCGCGTTGCAGCAGGGTCAAAAGTACTACATCGAAGCCCTGATGAAAGAGGGCGGCGGCGGCGACAGCATGGGCGTGGCCTGGGCCGGTCCGGGGATCGGTGAGGCCCCCACGGTCATCGCAGGTCAGTATTGCACTGCGTTCATCCGCAGCCCGGAACCCCTGCTGATGGCCTCCAAGCCCAAACCGGCCGACAAAGCCGTGGATGTGCTGAGCGCGACCTTCGAGTGGACCCCCGGCCTGACCGCGGTGGCCCATGAGATCTACTTCGGGACGACCCCGGAGCTGACCGCGGCGGATCAGAAACCCGCTCTTCCGGGTGTCGCGATGTACTATCATTTCGACCCCCTGGAGCCGGGCAAGACCTACTATTGGCGCGTCGATGAAATCGACGCCGCCGGCAACAAGTATCCGGGCTTCACCTGGAGCTTCACCGTGATGCCGCTGGAGGCCCATGCTCCGACTCCCGCCGATGGCGGCAAAGACGTCCCCGTCAAGCCGACGCTCAAGTGGGTCGCCGGCCAGAACGCGATCGGCCATGTCCTGTACCTGGGCAAGGACAAAGCCGCCGTGACCGCCGGCGATGTCGCCACCAAGGCCGGCATCCTGTCCGACGTCACGTTCACTCCGGAAGTCGCTCTTGACGCGTTCTCCACTTATTACTGGCGCGTCGATGAGATCGACATGGCCGGCGGCACCGTGCCTGGCCCGGTCTGGAGCTTCTCGACCGTCGCGTACGCTTCGATCCTCGAAGGCCAAACCACTTTGACCTACAACAATCGCGTGGCGCCGTACATCACGTCGACCGCCATGCCCACCCCGGCCGATCTGACCGCCGGCGGCAAGCTGACCGACCTGGCGATCCGGTTCCAGGGTCGTGCAGCCCCCACGGGCGGGATCACCTATGATGATGCGACCGGCACGTACTCCCTGACGGGCGCCGGCGCCGACATCTGGAACAACGCCGACGAATTCCATTATGCCTATAAGACTCTTAACGGCGACGGTACCATGGTCGCCCGCGTGGTCACGGTCGGCACCGGTACCAGCGAATGGGCCAAGGGCGGTGTCATGATCCGCCAGAGCCTCAATGCCGATTCGACCCACGCCTTCATGCCGATCACCGGCCCCAGCACCACCACTGCAGCCGGTGGTAACGGCGCCAGCTTCCAGCGGCGTCTGACCACAGCCGGAGCTTCGTCCAACGACGACAGCCCCACTCGCGTCAACGCCCCTTACTGGGTGAAGATCGAGCGTAAGGGCGACTCGTTCAGCGGTTACATTTCCCCGGACGGCGTCGAATGGACGCAACTGGGCAGCGCCGTGACCATCGCGATGGGCAATCCCGTCTACATCGGTCTGGCTGTCACCTCGCACGTCGCAGGCACGCTGCGAACCTTCACGTTCGACAACGTCGCCACCACGGGCGATGTCACCCCGGCCGGTCTGTTCACGACCTGGGACGACATCGGCATCGCCAGCAACGACCCCGCTGTGATGAGCGTCGCCCTTGAGGACGCCGCGGGCAAGGTCGCTGTGGTCGCCCATCCGGATCCCAAGGCCACTCAGACCACGGTCATGGATCTGGTGAGAGTCCCGCTGGCCGCCTTTGCCGGCGTGGATGTCACGAACGCCGTGAAGCTGACTCTTTCGGTCGGCGACGGCCAGCCCGGCGGCACCGGCGTCATGACCTTTGGGGATATCCGCACCGTTCAGCCCGCGGTTTCGCCGGCTGCCGGCGCGACGGACATCACCGCCGCGGGCGACGCTGTGATCGGCTTCCCGGAATACGCCGGCTCCTGGCCGGCCGCCGAGCATCCGGCATTGGCCATCGACAACCAGATCACGACCAAGTATTTGAACTTCGGCGGCGCCTCGCGGCCCAGCGGTATTATCGTGACCCCCGCAGTCGGCCCGACGGTGGTCACAGGCCTGAGTCTCACGACCGCCAACGATGCGGTTGAGCGTGATCCGGTCGCGTTCGAGCTCTACGGCTCCAACCAGGGAGTCGAGGGTCCCTGGGCGCTGATCGCCAAGGGCGCCATCGACGACTTCTCCCGTCCGATCGCCTGGCCGCGTCGGTGGAAGAACGTCACCCCGATCGGTTTCGCCAATGCGATTCCGTACACCACCTATAAGGTTGTGTTCACGGCCGTTCGCGGTCCCAACGCCAACAGCATGCAGATCGCCGAGATCGAGCTGCTGGGCACCGTTGCCGAGAACGAAGGCCCGGTGATCTTCTGGGTCACCTTCCATCCGGCCGATAACGCCCCGACGGCCGCCGCGGTTACGGGCGGCTTCACCACGGCTCCCGACAAAGGTTACACCGACCTGCTGAAGGAAGCCGGCTACAATGTCGTGCGTTACGTCCAGACCGGTACGCCCAACGTGGACCTGATCAAGGCATCGGCGGACCTGGTGATCATCAGTCGTTCGGTCGCCAGCAGCAGCTTCCAGAACGCCGCGGCCACCACGTGGAACACCATCCCCGTTCCGATGATCTCCATGAACGGGTACATCAACCGCAAGAGCCGGATGGGCTTCAACACCGGGAGCACAATTCCGGACAGCACCGGGGACCTCAAGTTGGCCGTCTTGGACCCGGCTCACCCGATCTTCGCGGGAATCTCGCTGACTGACGGCATGACCACCAACCCGTACGCGGGCATGGTTCTCTACCCGGATGGTGTCGCGGCTCGTGGCATCTCCATCGTGACCGAGCCTCCCGTGGACGGAGCGATCACTCTGGCGACCGTTCCCGCAGGATCGACGACCGGTCCCGCCGGCGCCATGATCATCGCTGAATACCCGGCCGGCACCGCTGTGATTCACGACGGCGGCGCGGGGACGGATATCCTGCCGGCTCCTCGCCTGGTCTTCCTAAGCGGCGCTCGCGAAGCCGCCAGCGGCAAGGATGCGCAGACCGCCGGTCAGTACGACCTGTATGAAGACGGTGCCGTGATGTTCCTCAATGCCGTCGCATACATGCTGCAGTAAACGCCAGTTGAACGGTGGAATCAATTGACTGGTCACATCGAGGGCTGTGAGCTTGGCTCACAGCCCTCTCTCTTTCTTTTGGGCCGAAGAGGTTGGGAGTTGACCCGGTCGGGGAATTGCACGGTCGTCTCCGTGCATCCCCGAAGAATGCGGTCGACGGCTTCCACGCCCTGCATGAACGAATGGTCCATGTTGCCCACCTCGTATTTCCAGGCACCGAACCGCCCCCGGCTCAGGATGCCCCTCTCGCTGAGCATCGGCTCGATCCTTGCCAGAACACGGTCTCGACCCAACACGGGCGTCGGGTATCCATGCTCAAGACGTTTGTGCCAGAGGCTTGCCACTGCAACCTCGGGCCCAAGGAACCCGACAGCCTTTAGCCCTTCAAGCGTTCGACGGACAACCTCGTCACCCGTAAGCCCCCCTTGGCCCGCACGTACCGCGGACGACTCGCTCACTTCCGCCATCAGCGACCATTGCCGTCCCGGCTGGGGCACGTTGTTCGGCGAGTAGTTCGAGAACACCGTTACGCGGTAAAACGGCAACTCGGGCTCGGGGAAATACATCCAGCATTTGCTCGCCAGCGGCTCGGGAACAGGTCCCTCCAGGCCCACGCCGATGGCGTGCGTGCTCGAATACCGCAGGCCGTTGCGGAACTCAGGGTCTGTCGTTTCAGATTTGAGAGCCAAGGTCCTGCCCAAAAACAGGTCCAGCGGAAGGGTCGAGATCAACCAGTCATAGGAAGTCGTTCGGCCGTCGGACAGGCGAATTGTCTTGGCTGCCGCGTCGATCGCGATCGCTTCGGTTTCCAAAGACAACCGTTCGGTGGGGAGCCGCTCGGCGACCGCCTCCCAGATCCGTCCGGTCCCGCCTTGCCGAGGGAAGCGAAACGTGGCGTTGGGTCCCCAACTCAAGTCGTCCCGCCCCTCGATCACATTACGAAGAACCCGTTTGAGATCGACGGTCGCGATGCGTTCACCCACCCACTGCGTGCCCAGTTCCGCCGGCTCGGTCGCCCAGACCTTGCGATTGTATGGCGTCATGAAGACCCGCGTCAACCCTGGGCCGAAGCTCCGTAGAATCCAATCAGCAAACGTGGCCGGAGGAGGTGCAACAACGTCTCTAACATCGAGAAGCCCTTCAAGGCACGCCAGCAATTCCTGCGACGGCAGATGACGTATGTTGTTCTGCAGGGGATAGGGGATGAACCGCCCACGCATCCAGACCCAGGCTTCCCGCACGTGATCGACCCATTGGTTTTGCAATACCGAATCGAGCACTCGATCGAAATAATCGTAGTGCGAGAAGACCACGTGTCCACCGAGGTCCCAGGTAAAACCTCGGTCGTCCACATAAGAGGACGAAAGCCCGCCGACACGCGAATCCTTTTCGAACAGTTGCCAGTCGGCGTAACCGGCTTCGTGCAGCCGCCAGGCGGCCCCGAGACCGGTAGGCCCTGCGCCCAGAATGACGATTCTCCCGGGCAAGTTATTCTTGCGATCAATCTGCATGTCTTGTCCCATGCCAAATCTCCGGATTCCTTGTGCGTCCGTATCCCCCACGGTCGCGGTATCCCGATTATATCGAAGAGCCGGCCGCAACCCGTGGAGAATTCCTCCCTCAATGCGATCCTTGTCGTGCCGTAAATGAATCGCTATAATCCTCATGTGTGGGTTCGGGAGGCAGACGCCGGCCGACAAACGCGATTGAATCAAACGACCCTGAAGGCTGATCATTGCAAGGAGCACATCGACGCGTGAAGTTCGGAGTGATCATCAACCCGAAAGCAGGTCCGACCAATACCCCTCGCAAGGTCCACCAGTTGCAGGCGGTCAAGGAAGTTCTGGGCGATTGCGAGATTCGGGGCTTGGAAACCGCCTCGCGCGAGGAGTTCATGCAATGTGCCGCCGAGCTGGCGAAGGAAGTCGATGTCCTGGTCGTAGCCGGCGGCGACGGCTCTTTCTCGGATGCGATCAACGCCTTGGACAGCGAGACGACCTTTTCCTATCTTCCGTTCGGTTCAGGCTGCGCCCTGCGGTATGCCCTGGAATTGCCGCCCCAGGTGACGCGGGCCGCCAAACGAATCAAGGAAGGTCGCCTTCGACTCTACGACCTGATCTTGTGCGATGGGCAACACAAGGGCTTCATGACCAGCGTCGGACTGGAGGCCGACATCATCTACCGTCGGGAGTCGCTGCGAAATAGCGGCATTTACGGCCCCCCTGCCTATGCCATCGCCACATTCGGCTCATTTTTCACCGAACTGGAACGAACTGATATGTCCATCCATCTGGACGGCGAGGAACTCGAGGTTCCCAACGCGGTCACTGCGATCGTCACCAAAATCCCTTACTACGGGTACAATATGAAGATCGTGCCTAACGCGGTCTTCGATGACGGCCACCTGCACCTGCTGGCCATCAACTCCGGCTGGGCCGAGATCGTCGGCGGCATGGCCAACGCCTTTCTCAAGGAAAACCGGATGGGCATCTACCGCAAAGCCTGCGAGATCCGGATCACAACCCGGCGGGAGCGATTCGCCCAGATCGACGGCAACATCTATCGCAAAGGCACGAGCTTCGAGTTCAAAATCCTGCCCCGGGCCCTGCGAATGTGGTGCTGACGGATTTCGGAATGGGCGTCACCAACCACAGACTCCTCTTGTGCCACGCATTCTCCACCACAATGAAAAATCAGAAGGGTCCCATCAACCGAAGGGATCGCCCAACCTGCGGCAAAACGAGAGGGCGATACACGTCTCTGTCCCAGTCCCACACCAACCATTTGAGAGAACCGTCTTCCAACGGCGTCTCAAACTCGAAGACCGCTTCGACGGGGAAACCCCGACCATCGACCGCCAGAACCTCCACTTCCATCCGAGGCAACGAAATGCGGTTGCCTACGCAAAGCGGATGGGCCGGACTGCGGACGTCTGCCAGGTATCGGTAGAAGAATGCGAGGTCCATCCGCTTGCCCCGCTGGCAATCCAACAAGCTGTCCGACAACGCTCGGACGGTCACTTGCCGGGGGCCGGTGCGGGTCAGCAACATTGAATTGAAGCCGGGAGCCAGGACACGCACGCCGCGAGGGAGAGAACGGCCTTCGCTGGCCCGCTGGAAGGGATCGTACAGAAACGACACCGGATTAGGGGCGTTGACCACGATCAGATCTTTATTCTCCAGATCTCCTGTCGGACCGAGATCTTGTGTCTCAGCTACCTTCGCCTGCAAAGAAGCGGTCACATGGGGAGCGCCGAGCCGTCCGATCACCGCCAAAGGCAAATGGGCGACGAAGAACACCACAAAGAGCGTCCCAGGAATATGTCGCGTCCAGCCGCGGACTGGGACCCAGGGATCCTTGGCCATCCAGCCGGCGATGTACTCGGCCACAACGCCAAAGCCCCCGATCCCGACGAAGAGCATAGCCCGTCCCATCGGAACCGTCGCACAGATGGGCAAAGCCGCCAGGTACATGCCGATCATCCAGAATCTCGCCCGGCGGTTCACCCGCAACAGGGGCAACAAAATGATCGGGATCAGTATCGTCACGGCCGCCAGCAGGCCGCAAACGAGTGTTTTGTTCGCAGGCGGAAGGTAGTTGTACAGATCCGCCGGGACACTGGTCCACTGCCCCCCCAGGAAAAACGGTGCGCGCTGAAGCACCGCCATGGCGTAATCCACGGGTTCCCGCACTGGGTCGAAGTAGAACCCCCCGCCGTTGGAGCCGTAGCCCTGAAGATTGTAGACCAGCCGCCACAGGACGACCACAACAACCAACGGAACCAACGACAGAACCCGCCGCAAGGCGCGTCCGCCACCCAACGCCACCTCATAGGCGAACAGATAGGCGAAGGTGGCGATGCCCCCTTCGGTGGCCAGAATTGAAATCAACAGACCCGCCGGGGCGACCAGCGCACCGGGACGCCATCGCAGTCTTCGCCACCGATCGTAGGCCAGCAGGGTCAAGGTCCCGAAGAACAGCGAAATCAATAGGTTTCGGTTAGCGATCCAGAGCGTTGGAAAGTAACCGTTGTCGTCGAACAGGTACATGAACGAGGCCAAGGCCGCGACCCAAGCGGGGTTGACCGCCGACGAAAAATACGACAATCCAACGGAGGCAATCCGCCGATACAGGAGAGCAACGCCCAACATGGCTACGCCGAACCACAGAACGCTGTGCAGATGCATCATGACCGATGACTGGGGAAAAAGCCGATAGTCCAACCAGTGGGTGAAAGAGGCGACCGGCCGCCAGAATGCAACGCGAAAGCCTTCATAGGTCCACCAGGGTAGAGCCCCGTAATCCAACAAAGGCCTGAGGTTCTCGTCCGGATGCACCGCGATGAACATATGTGACAAGGCGTAACCTAGTTCCCCGGACTGTTGGGGCGCCAGATTCCTTTCGTCCAGACGGCTCAGCGACTCCGAAGGCCCCCTCAGAATCGCCCGATGCATAAAATCGTCATTGAGGAACCCGCTTCGCACGGCGGGCAACGATACAGCGACCGCCGTCAGCGCCAAAACCAGGGGCAAGTACCGCGAAGCCCAAAGCCGCTGGACGCGGCAGGAAACCGAGGGGCGAGAACACACTGATGCTGCCTGTGGTCGTGCATCGTCCGTGCCTTCCCAGCTCAATCCTCGATCCGACTCCATCCCGCGGGCACAACTCCAGTTTTCGGTGTACGACCAGCAACGTAGGGCGTATAATCTCAGACGCCGCATCGTTCGCGGCATCATGAAAGTTTAATACTAAATCATCGATAGTCAATCGTCAACCCTATGGGCCAGATGGCACGACATGTTATCTTTCGAGGACGGGTCCAGGGTGTGGGGTTCCGCTACACCACACGTCAGATTGCCGGCCACTACGCAGTCACCGGGTTCGTGCGAAACTGCCCCGACGGCACGGTCGAGCTTTTTATCCAAGGCGAGGCCGACGAGATCGAAAATTGCATCGCGGAGATTCACAGCGAGTTCGCCGGCTACGTCCGCGACACTCAGATCGAGCCGGCCGCCTTCAGCCCGCGCTACACGGATTTTCGAATCGTCCTATAGTGACGGGAACCTTACCGAGGCGATCGAGCACGGATCTCCCGAAGGCATAGAAAAAAGTCTCGCAACGGTACAAATGAGGCTGGCTCCGATCCACGGGAGATCCAGGACCGACCCGATCAATTCGCATCCCGTGCGGCGGGTTTTTGAACGACCCCCAATTCCACGAGGGCGTTGTATGCGGCTTTCTGCTCGGCCTCTTTCTTGTTGGCCCCCCAGGCGCTGGGAAAGTGCCTTTGGTCGATCACAACTTCAGATTCGAAACACTTGTTGTGGTCGGGTCCCTTTTCGTCCAGAAGAACATAGGTGGGCGAGGCGCTGAATTGCTCCTGGGCGTGCTGCTGCAGCAGAGACTTGTAATTGCCGTGAGCCTGTTCCGAATCGATGTCGTCAAGGAAAGAGGCGAAGTTCTCCAGGATGAAACGCTGTGCGGCTTCAAAGCCGCTGTCGAGGTACAGGGCGGCAATCACCGCTTCCAACAGGCCGGCCGCCAGCGAAGGGGGAAACGACTTGTGCGACGACATCCCCTTTCCTACCACCAGGTACCGCGGCAAACCCAGTCGCTGCGCCACTTGGGCGCAGGTCCCGCGGGAGACGAGCATGCTCTTCATCTTGGTCAGTTCCCCTTCCGGATAGCGGGAGAACTCCTCGAACAGCCGTCGGCAGATGACGATCGAAAGGACCGCGTCCCCCAGGAACTCCAGACGCTCGTTGCTCTCCAGCCGGTTGTCGACGGAAGAGGAATGCGTGAACGCTTTGGCCAGGAGGGCCGGGTCGGTGAATTGATGCCCGAGAATTTGTTCGATCTGATGCAGAATATCTGGATCCATTGCCTCTGCACGCAACAAGACCAACGCCCCATCCGGGCGCAGGTCACCACCACAATTCCCCAACGCCTCGCGAGCAGATCACGAACACCGCTCCTCCAAGCGATCTTCGTGATACGCTCCGCTCAAGGCAACTTACTGTATCTATCGATCCAACGCCCCTGCAGGCGGCGGCGGTCCCCTCCGCCTGCAGGCGCTGTTTTTTGATTGTTCGAAGGCACTCTTACCGATCCTTACCCAACCATTTGCAGGCTGGCCAAGGCGATGAATTTATCGTCCACGATTTCGAAGATTCCGTCAAGACCCGTCACGGTGAAAATTCCTTTGGTGGCCGGGGCTACATTGCAGAACACCAGCCTGTGTCCGCAGTCGCTCATCAATTTCTTGAGTCTGAGCAGCTTGGAGAGGCTCGAAGACGTAACGATATCGACGTTGGAAAAGTCGACGACGACTTCGCAGTCGCCGCGGTCGCGGGCGATTTGTGTGACGGTTTTGAGTTCCTCGCCCAGATCGGGCTCCGCCGGCAAGTCCACGAGAATGATGTCTTCGGACCAGTTTTGAATACCCATGTCTATACTCCTCTGTTTACTGTTGTGCTCATGTGTCAGGCGTATTATCGGCAAGCGACAAGGAGGCATAAAGAAAAAATGGGAACTTTCTGTGTTCTGTGCTCTTGCCCGATAAGAACTTCATCCCCCGGGTTGAATCGGACGAATTCCGGCCAATCTCAGAAATCCTTCCAGCGCTCGTAAAGACCGCTGAAAGGCGACCGCCGTGGGAGGTCCAGACTACAACTTTCGATCGAGCTTGCGATACCCGATGGCTTCCGCCACATGTTCGCTGCGGATGTCCTGACTGCCCTCCATGTCCGCGATGGTTCGAGCCACCTTGCAGATCTTGTCGTGGGCTCTGGCGCTGAGACCCAGTTCCATCATCGCTTGCTTGAGCATCATTTCGCCTGCAACGTCGATCCGGCAGAACCGCTCGATTTGTGGATGGCTCATGTGGGCGTTGGTACGCGACTTACCGATCCCGAAGCGATGAGACTGGACCGTCCTGGCCGCCAGGACGATGGCCCTCAGACTTTCCGAGTCAACCTGGCGGTCGGCGGACCGCAGCTTGTTGAACGCCACGGCGGGTACGTCGATGTGGATGTCGATCCGGTCGACCAGAGGGCCGGAGACTTTAGCCAGATACCGCGCGATCTGGCCGGGAGTACACTTGCAGGCCCGCAGGTTGCTGCCGAAATATCCGCAAGGACACGGATTCATCGCAGCCACCAGCATGAATTGAGCCGGGAACTGAATCGTCTTCTTGGCCCGGGAAACAATAACAAAACCGTCTTCGAGCGGTTGGCGGATCATCTCCAGGACGTGTCGCGGAAATTCGACGAACTCATCCAGAAAGAGAATCCCGTAGTGCGCCAGCGACAATTCGCCCGGACGAGGAGAAGAGCCGCCGCCGACCAAGGCCGGACCACTGGCGGAATGATGCGGCGCCCGGACGGGACGGGTCGCCAGCAGAGCCTGGTCTTTCTTGAGCAACCCGACGGCCGAATAAATCCTCGTGGTCTCCAACGATTCCTCCAGACTCAACGCCGGCAAGATCGTTGCCAGCCGCTGGGCCAGCATGGTCTTGCCAGCCCCTGGCGGGCCGATCATCATAATGTTGTGAGCGCCCGCCGCCGCGACCGTCAGGGCCCGCTTGACGCTCTCCTGGCCCTTTACATCGGCAAAATCCACATTGTACTGAGAGGCCCCAGCAAAGAGATCCTCGATGTTTGTCACCGTCGTTTCGAGCATCAGACGGCCCGCCAAAAACTCCACCGCCTGGGACAGCGAGCCGACCCCATAGACCTCGACCTCCTGGACCACGGCGGCCTCCTTGGCGTTTTCCAAAGGCACAATCATCCGGGTGAATCCATTGGCCGCCGCCGTCATCGCCATGCTGAGCACTCCGTTGACTGGTCGGACACGACCGTCCAGCGCAAGTTCTCCGACGATTACAAACTCCTTCAACACAGTCCCTGGCAAGACTCCCTCCCCGACAAGCATGCCCAAGGCGATGGGCAGATCGAAGGCAGGCCCCGCCTTCTTGACATCCGCAGGGGCAAGGTTGATCAACGACTGGGTCTTGGGATATCGATAGGCACAATTCACGATCGCACTGTGGACACGTTCGAGGCTCTCTTTGACGGCCGCGTCCGGCAAACCGACAATGATCGACCTCTCCAGACCACCACGGGCAACATCCACCTCCACCTCGCAGATAACGCCCTCGATCCCTTCCAACGTTACGCTGTGCAATCTCGCCAGCATACTCTCACATCTCCGATAGTCAGACAGGACTTCACGGAAATTGTATCCCCTCCGGCATCCCGGCTCAAGCGGATTTCAGTGTTTTGACCGCGGGATCGTGATCAATCCTTGCGGCCGCTGAAGGATCGGTACCCGGCGGAAAGCGCGAACACAAGCGTGCTGGCCAGGACAATGCAAGCGCCGGTGGGGAGATTGAGGAAGTACGAGATGAAGAAGCCGCCGGCAGTGCTCAGAACTCCCAACGCCACGGACGTCACAACGATTGCACGATGTCCCCGACAAAGCTGGTAGGCCGCAGCGGCCGGATTCGAGATGAGACTGAAGATCATCAGCCCGCCGATCAACGGCAGGTTCACCGCCAGGATGACGCCACACAGGGCCAGGAACATCGCATAGACGAACGTCTCATGGACGCCGGTGGCCAAGGCGATACTCCGACTGAACAACAAAGCCTTCAATTCTTTGTTGAACAGGATCGTGAACAAAACCAAGACCGCCGCCGCCGTGGAGAGGACGATGATGTTCTCGCGACGAACGAACAGAATGCTGCCCCAGAGCAGGCCCAGGATCTCCGTGCGACTGTCCTGGATCAGGCCGATGCCCAGAAAAGTCACACCGAGCATTAAGGAAAACAGGATCGCCAGCGCCACGTTGGAATCGACTCGGGTCCTCCCCGGTCGAATTGCGGCCAAGCTCATCGCGGTCACCGCGGAGATTGAGGTCGCACCCAAGACCGGGTTGAGACCCAACAGATAGGAGTAGACGGCGCCCGCCATGGCGGTGTGGGAAACGAAGACGCCGACGAACGGTAGGCGAAGCCCGACGATGTAGACACCCAACAAGCCGCAACTGGCGCCGGCGATCACTCCCGCGAGCAAAATGGAATAGAAAAACGGGTCCATTCTCGTACCGTCGACTCCTTACGATCCGCCGCCGGGTTTGCCCCCCAGAACGTGCCGCCGGCCACCGATGGTCGAGGCGACCAGATCGCCAGGGTAGGCGCGGGCCAACATCTCAGACGTCAGAATTGCCTCCGGGGGACCATCGCCCAGAAGGTGCCCGTCCGCCAACAACAAAATCCGCCTGCATGCCGGAGGCAAAATGCTGGTGTCGTGAGAAACCAGGAGAACCGTAACTCCTGTTTCTCGGTGGAGTTGCTCTACGATCTCGGAGATCTGCCGGCGCCAGTGGAAATCCAGACTCGCACAGGGCTCGTCCAGCATCAGCACTTGGGGGTCCTGGGCCATGGCGCGGGCGATCAGAACCTTCTGCTGCTCGCCCCCCGAGAGGCTTCGAAACGTCTGATCCCGACGGGCGGACAAGCCCAGAGCCTCGATCCAGCGATCGACAATCGCAAGATCCTGGGCATTCAAGCGGGCCAATAACGGACGAACGCTCGTACGGCCCATCGAAACCACCTCCCGTACGGTGAACGGCAGATCGGCGTTGTACTCGGCCGACTGAGGAATGTACCCGATCCGCCGTCGAAGTGCGCATCTGCGCCAGGGGCCCAGACGGAACAGGTCGTTGCCGTCGAAGACCACCGAACCGCCGTCGGGGCACAGAAGCCCTGAGCAGACTCTCAGCAGCGTTGTCTTGCCTGCTCCGTTGGTCCCGATGATCCCCACGAAATTACCGGCGGGAATCTCCAGCCGATCGATCTGCAAAATGGTCCGGCTCGGATGCCGGACGCAGAGACCCTGGAGTGCCAGCGTACCGCCGGTCATTGGGCCACCGCCCTGCACAGAAGCCGGACGTTGTCCTGGAGAAGCTGATCAAAGCCGGTCCTGCCTTCGCACCTCTGGGGAAAATTGCTGAACACAACGGCCCTGGCTTGGAGCCTCTCCGCCAGTGCCTCCGCCAGGGCCGTGCCTTCCTGCCGATTGGCGATCACAAAACGTACCTCGCGTCCAGCGGCTTTCTTGAGACAATGGTCGATGTTCGCTACGGTTTCGGTGTCGCTGCCGACAAACGTGGAGACCAGATCGAGCCCCAGCCATCGGGCGAACTCGGCCTGATGGTGAGAAGTCAGGACCGCCGCAGTCGCGACGCCCGACTCCATGACGCTATCACGCAACTGTGCCGCCAACTTCGTCAATCGCTCCTGGACAACCGAAAGGCGAGCCTCAAACAAACCGGACCGTTCGGGATAGACCTGGGAGAGAATCCGACAGATCTCCCGACAAACCGACAGATATGAATCGGGCACGCAAAGCCCTCCAGGGGCCTGCACCGGCTGGATATCCAGCCCCCCCTGCCGCATCCGGCCCAATCGCTGTTCGATGCCCCGCTGAAAATCGAATCGCAACAGGAGCCTACAACCCTTCAGTTGGCGAACCTGGGCAGGCGAGATGTCAAAGTGCCCCGGGCACATACCAGGCGGCGCCAGACAGAGAATGGCAGCCTCCTCCCCCCACAAATCTCTCACAGCGCACTCGAGATACGAGTTCGTCACGGCAATTTCGCACCCCGGTGCGGAACCAGCAGCGTCGCAACCGGCCATCACAACGCCCGCCAGCAACAGGAAGCCGGCCAAATACGCAACGATTCTTCTCATCCAATTCCTACTCTTCGAACGAACCGATCTGGCGACCGTTTTTCAATCTCATCCGCACGATCACACCCTGATTGATCCGAGGGCTGTACCACGTTCCTCGCGGTACCGGGTACATCATCTCCCTCATCCGGTCGTTATCGAATCGCGGTCCTTCGCTGTATAAAACCCAACTGACCGGCGAATCCTTCAGATTGCTGTAGGTCTGTCCTTGGGCCTGCTCGTTGTCAGGGAACCCGTCGGGCACCCAGAGACAAGCCCCCTCCTTGACAACCGTGGTTCGGTTATAAATCAGCGTTCCAACGGAACGATACTTGTAGGTGTATCCACGGTTGAATCGGTCCTCCATCCCGGCGGCCATGAACGAATTCCCCGGCGGCGCGGGAAGATATCCGCAGGCAACCAACTCCTCGGGAAGCTGGTAGAAATGCCCGCCGAGCATGCAATCGACACGGGTGGGCGGGTACTCGCCTTCATGATCGAGCGAATACGCTTCCAGGGCCAAGCCGATCTGGCGAAGCTCGGCGTTGACGGCCAACACCTTGGATTGGAGCCGGGCCCGACCGGTCACCGGGATCAGAATGCCCATCATCACCGTAATGATCGCGATGACCACCAGCAGCTCGATCAGCGTGAAAGCCCGTTTCATCCGTGTTTCTCCTGCGATAGCACTCTGGGCAGCCGGGTGAGGACCGCCACTATCGAGGCAAGTCTCAGCCGCTGCCCAGAGGCTTCACTCCAATCCCGCGATCTCTGAAATCGCAGAATTTACTATTTCAAATCGATCGCTACTCTGGATTCTTCTCGGCGTCCCCCTTCCGCATCGCCTGATCGGCCATCCGGTGTTCATAGGAGGCCAGAACCTGCCCGTTACCGTCATAGTTCACGACCCAGAGGCGGTAACCGCTGCGAAAGTCCGTGCTCTCCTGGTCGAGAATGCCGATCACGTCGAAAGGCTGCGAGAGGTTGAAAGAGCCGGGATAAATGCCGTTGCCGCGTCCCAGCTTGACCGGGAGTGTGTGGACTCCATCGGTGACCGTCAACGTGCCGTTGGGGCCCCACGCGTTCGGATCCACCACGGTGACACCTTCGATCTTGATCAGGCAGCCCTGGTGATACTCGCCCCCGACCAGTCGCTCGCTATCGAACACGAATTGATCCTGTTCATCCTTCAACTCGCTCAGAGAAACGACCTCGGGCTTGGGCAACCCTGCACCCCGTTCGAGCACCTCGATCGTAAAGTCGTGGTCGGGATTGTTGTTGTGCTGCTCGTTGATGTTGCACTTGCCCTTATACGACAGGAAGTACCCGGTGACGCGAATGCGGTCGCCCGGGGCAAATTGAGCGGCGTTCAGGCGGGTCATCTCCGCGATCCACTGAGCGTTGGAATAGCCGCCTGTGGGGGAAACCCAGGGCAGGTTGTTGTAGAGCTGCCCCATGAACACCGCGGTTCCGGCATGGTCCTGTCCTTCGCCCTGGAAAAAGAACTGCCATTGAGCCGAGAGATTATACATCGTCGTGATGGCGTCATTGGGCATCGGGTCCAACATATCGGCGGGCTGGTGCAGGAGAATGCCCTCCAGGACAACCTTCTGAGTGGCCGCGTAGGCCTGCTCGCCGTTGTCCTTGACTGCCTGGAACTGCCGATGGGTGACCTGACCAACCGTCGGATCGGCCCACGCCGTACCGACACATGCCCACATGACGACCACACTCAGTAACAAACGACCTTTCATACTCCACCTCCGGCCTACCGGCCTCTGCACAGTTGCGCATAAAAACATAAAATTCGTGCTACGACCTGTCATCATAGAGATCAGGCGGGATCGCGCCAAGAAGAAAAAATGGAACCTTGCGAATATTTTCGTCTTGTTCGGTTGTTTCAGAGCCCCAGGAAGCGAATGGCCAGGCCGAACGCAATGAGCGGCCACGCCGCAATGTCGCCTCGAACCGACTCAGCCACCTCTAGCCCCTTGAGCGTAAGGCCCAGCGACACGCCGACAAGACCCAGCACGACGGACCCCGCGATGTGGCCCAGGGCGCAGATCAAAGTGATGGCCACGGTCATGGCTGCCGACCAGTTCCTCGCCCAGAACATCATGATGAAGGGCCCATAGTGATCCGGTCCCAGCAGGGTGTGCAAGAACCCAATTGACGCGGCGGCAACAACCCGCGATCCGGCTTCGTTCGTCACGAATCCTCCCTTGCCTTTCCAAGACAAGGCATTCGTTACACGACCAACACCCATTCCTTCTTTTCGACCAGGATACGAGACGGTTGACAGAGAACCCCCGAACCCGTATTAACGGCGACGGTAATAATCTATGCAAACGATTTTCAAGGAGAACACATGGCTTCATCGCAAGCATTTACGATGGAACTGAACAGCCAACCGGAATATCAGCGAATCCTGGAGGGCAAGCCTCAGACGCAGGGAATGCGCTCCGGCCGGGTGTACCTGGAGCCGGGCAAAACCTGCGGACAACACAGCACAAAAAACCATGAGGAACTGCTCGTGTTCTTGAGCGGCCGGGGCGAACTGCTCCTGGGCAATGGCGACCGCCTGCCGGTCGGAGCGGGAAAGATCGCCTATATCCCCCCGGAAACGTTGCACGACGTCCACAACACCGGCCCCGGTCCTCTTGCCTATATCTACTGTGTCGCGCCGGTAACAGATTGAACTTCGGGTCTGTTCGCGATTTACGAACGGGTCTTCTGTTCAGAACCTTCTCCCCAAACCCCTAGGCAGACTTCCGTCGATCTTTCTTTTTTTGACATTCGCCGGACCGACCACCTCACGACGCACAATAAATCTGTTCATTCAAGCGTCTTACTTGATGATCACGATGAACCGAGTAGACGCGTCGTTGTGAGTCTGCGGTCTTGAAAAACCGCAAAGCTCTTTCTCATCGACACCGGAACAACAACCCCATCCATCAATCAACCGTACGGTTGACTTGAAAGCCTCCCTCTCTTACAATAGATGGTGGCTGCGACAAGGGTTCCTGCTCTTAGGAGAAAGCCTATGGACTCCGGGAAAGACAGCCAAGCATGGCGGTACAAGTGGCATATCGCGATCATCGCGGTCACGCTTGCGACGGTTCTCCTGTTGTCGGTCTTCACGAATATCTTCGAGAAATCCGAGAGCGTTCGCCAGCTCGTTCTTCTTCTGGGTGGCCTGATCTTCTTGGGGGCCCTGCTGGCAACCTTGTCGAGGGTCTCCCGGATTGCCGACACGCTCAATGAAAACAGCGCCCGGCTGGAAGAAGCGAGCAAGGCCTTGAGCAACATTCGCGACGGTCTGATGCAGATCAATCACAGTACGCGGATCAGCGACGCAGCCAAGGCCATCGCTTTTCGTGAGGAAGACAAACGGTCTTTGCGGGAAGCCGTTTTCGAACGACTCAAACAGAAAGACTTCGACGGGGCCTACGAAATCGTCGATGAAATCGAGAACCGTTCGGAATATCGCCTTCTGGCCGAGCAGCTCCGTCGCCAGGTGGACGACTACCGCAATGCAACCGAGGACGAGCGGGTCGATCAGGGGATTGCAGAGGTCGAACGGCTCTTCGACTCCTGCCAGTGGGTGAAAGCCAGCCTGCAAATCGAATCCCTTATTCGGGCCCATCCGACGTCGGAGAAGATGAAATCCCTACGTCAAAAACTCGTCGAACGAAAAGAGGAACGAAAGAGGATTCTGCTGGCCGCGTGGGACGACGCCGTGACGCGTCAGGAAACCGACCGCAGCTTGTCCATCCTGCGGGAATTGGACATGTATCTGACCCCCAATGAAGCCTTGGCACTCCAGGAAGCCGCCAAGGATGTCTTCCGCACAAAATTGCACAACCTGGGCGTGCAGTTTGCGATGGCGGTGTCGGACAAACAATGGACCAACGCTCTGGAGATCGGCCAGCAGATTATCAAGGATTTCCCGAACAGTCGGATGTCCGGCGAGATCCGCGAGAAGCTCCATGTGCTTCGCCAGAACGTCCAAATGCAAAACAATTGAGTCGGACAAAGCCACCGCCGTCCGTCAGCCAGCCAAGACATGTTTCGAAACGAGACGAACCGTCAAAACCAAGCCGTTTGGCCGTGACATCCGCGTTATGAATCGACCTCCTCACTGGAAGTCGAAGAGAGATTGCGTCTTGACCATCGTGACTTGATCGGGATAGGCGGCGAATGTGTGGATGTGCAACTCGCTGCGACGGGCCTCGAAGTCGATGTAGCAGAACGGCTGGAGGCTGTCCACCTCCAGCTCCGGAAACTTCACAAACACCCCGCGATTGCGGGCGAACCGCTCCAAGTCCGTATGACTCTGGCGGTACAGATTCGGGCTCATCTTTTCGATCTGGAAATCGGTCATGTAGCTGACCCCGCGGCTGAGAGTGCATTTGTGGGTTCGCGGTCCGCGGAACTGAAATCGCTCCACTAGTCCCCGATGCGGCAGCAACTGGCCCGGGGTACTGACTACTTCGCTCAGACAGACATCGCCCGCAAACACGCTGACCACATGGGTACAACCAGTCACCCAAATCAAGGCCTCGTACTTCTCGGTCTTGAGCTGGCGGCTGGCATAGAGCTGGAACAGTTCCGGATGCAACGGCCGCTGGAATAGGCTGAAAGTCAGTTGGTCGATGGCAACGTTGATTTGCGGCGATTCCATAACGAATAACCCCGAAAAACACGCTTCAATCTTTTGGCTTATTATAGCCGATTCGGCCCCTGGATTCAAGCGCAATATCAGTACTGATAAGGCCGTTTCGGGCCTTTATGGGACGATTGTTTCGCAACCTCCTCACATCAAACGACTAAAGAAAAAACAGTTTTTTCGGGGTTTGGAGAAAACGAAAGAGGGATATCAGCCCTCGCTTAACGAGTGAAAAACAAGGCATTCATAACAGTGGCGATAATGTCGTAGAAGGCGTGGGTTCCGGCGGTGATACCGAACCCCCGGATGGCGAACAGGATGGCGAAATACACTCCTGCGATGGTTCGAAAGCCGAACTCCGCCCAATGAAACGGGGCGCTGCGTCCCAACTGGCCGTCGACCCAGACAATGTGATGATGAGCACTGAACAGACCCGCGGAGATCATCACCGATAGAACCACTGCGTTCTGATGGCCCAGGCCGATCAGATCCTGAAACAGCACCATCAGGACGCAGATCAGGATCAGGCGAAAAATCAGTTCCTCATAGATGCCCGCACCAACGCCTGTCACAATGTCGGCCATCAGAGACCGCCGGGGTACTCCTCCGACCGTAAGAGCCGTGGCCCTTGCCCCCCCTGCTCCCCCAGGCGGATCTCCCGTTTGCCCAGTGGAACAAACCGTGATGTGTGCAACGGCGTGGTCGAATTGCGCGACTGGATCGGGGTTTGCCGGCGAACTGTTGAGCAGCAAACTCAGGAGAATCAAAGGTACCGCCAGACAGACGCATTCGCACACCATGGGCGTATAGTCGCCCAAACAGAAATACCAGGGTTTCTTAGATGCAATCTGCAGACCGACGAGAATAATGACCACCATCATCGGCGGCGCAATCCACGCAAACCGCCAGCCCGTTCCGAGATACCGAAGCAAATTCTGAAGCCAAACGAAGGCGACCACCCGTACCTGGACCTGGTTGAGAATACTGGTGTTGATCAGAATCGTGCCGAGCTCATAAAAAATGATGAACGGCAATAAGAAAACGATGGCGTACACCGGCCGGCTCGTCCGTTCCAGATACGAATCCTGGGCGAAATTGAGCAATTGAGCGGTCGCATAATCCTTCTTGTGGTTCTTTCGGCCGACCATTGCCAAACGGTCACCTTTCGTGGTCCTGTACCCCTTTCGCACGACCCCCCGGAATCGCACCGGTGAAATCTCCCGGAGTGTACTTCAACGCAAGGAATATTACAATAGAGTCCGAATATCGTTCGAAACGGAAACCCGGCCGCGCCGCGGCTCCCTCTATGAGGACGCCATATAGGAGAACACGACGAATCGCATGACGACAACACGAGAGAGACTGCTTGAGATCTACCGTCTGCTCTTTGACTTTTTCGGGCCTCAGAATTGGTGGCCCGGCCAGACCCCGTTCGAGATCGCCGTCGGCGCGATCCTGACGCAGAATACCAGTTGGAGCAATGTCGAGAAGGCCATCGCCAACATCAAAGCCGCCGGTTGCCTGGACGCCTGCAAGCTGCACGCTCTCGACCTGGCGCAGCTCGAACCGCTGATCCACCCGGCGGGCTACTTTCGCGTGAAGTCCAAGCGTCTGCAAAACTTCACCACCTGGCTGTGCGACCGCTATGGCGGCGACATGCAGGCCCTCGAAGACATCGCGACGGGTTGCCTGCGTGAAGAACTCCTGGCCATCTCCGGCATCGGCCCCGAAACCGCCGACTCGATCCTGCTGTACGCCCTGAACCGCCCGATCTTCGTCGTGGACACCTATACCGCCAGGGTGATGGTCCGCCACGGCTTGATCCCCGCCGAGGGCCTGGACTACAGCCAGTTGCAGGACCTTTTCACATCCAACCTGGAGCCCGACGCAGCCCTCTTCAACGAGTTTCATGCTCTCCTGGTCATGGTGGGTAAGAACTACTGCAAACCCCGTGCGAAATGTCCAAACTGCCCCCTGAACCCCCTTCCGCACCAAATCGATGCCGAGCTCAGCGATTGACTTGTTGACAACCGCAGTCTTCTAAGATCCGCCCGACAACGCAGAATGAGATGGACCGACCCTCGCCCCAGGTAGGCTGTTTCAAGCCCATTCTCCTATGGGTTTGCCGCCAACCAAAGTTCTGCGAAGATACGCAGATCCAGGTTGTCTACGACACCATCGCCGTTGAGGTCGGGAGACGGCCCTTCCGCAGGGACGGGCTTGTCCAAGGCTTTCGCCAGGAAGGTGAAGTCGTCTCCATCGAGGTCTCCGTCGAGGTCGAAGTCGCCTGCCTTGGGCAAGCCGCGGTAGAGACGGACTTTCCCGTCGCCGTAGCCGACAAGGAGATCCCAGTAACCATCCTTCGGGCCGAATTTGCCGTCGCCGGTCCAGTAGCAAACACTCGGCCTGGATCGACTGCCACCAGGCAAGTCGATGGGTACACCTGCCGATTGGACGAGCGTATAGGGAGCAAAATCGGGAAGCGAGGGCGTTCCGATGTTTTTGTAGAACAGAATCATGCCGTCGGTGTTGCCGACAAGCAGATCCTTTTTGCCGTCGCCATCGAGGTCCACGAACTCCGGGCTCGACCGTCCGCTCGGAACCGTCAGGTCTCGTCCTGCGAGCTGGGCAAACGGATAGCCGTCTTGCGTCGAGAAAAAGAAATGGGGGGGAATCCACCCGCCGCAGCCGCAGTTCAGATAGAGGTGAATCACGCCGTCGAGACCACCTACGACAAGGTCCAACATGCCGTCGTCGTTCCAGTGAACCATCGACGGCGACGCACGGGAGCCGACATCCAAGACCGTGGCGTCGTTGACGCCCACCTTCACCAACGTCCCGGCGTCGAAGGCCGGCTCGTTGTTGTCCGCGACGTTCAGGAAGATCTTCACGGTACCGTCGGCCAGACCAACCATGAGGTCCTTGCGGTCGTCCTCATCCCAATACACGACGCGAGGGAAGGCCCCCTGGCAGCCTGCCGGGGTCACCGTCAAGTCGACTCCCTCGGCCTGGACGTAGAAGTAATCCGTAAAGCAAGGATGGGATTCGGTTCCCATATTCAAATAAATGCGGACTTTGCCTGGAAAACCGTTTCCGCCCTCGCCAACGATCAGGTCGCGAAGACCGTCGGTGTTCCAATCTTCGAAGGACGGAACCGAATAGCCCGGTACGACGATGTCCACCCCGCCGGCCTGGAGGATCTCCTCCGGTCCCAGGTTGAGAATACCGTCATCGGCCCAACTTTGCAGACACCCCCAAACGACCACGAGCATCGCCGTCTCCATAACGAAACGACCCATACCCAACCTCCTCCAATGACAAAACACCCCCCCCCTAAAAAAAGAGACACCGATATCCCGAAATACAAGGAAGAACCCTCTTCTCCACATTCATCCATGTTCCAATAGCATACCGCAGCGGTCGGGAAATGTCAATCAAAAACCGTCGAGGACTACATCGTGCGTGCGAGCGGATTCCGTGGGCTGGGGCCGGCCTCCGTCATGCGGAACAAAATGAAACGTGCGGCGTGGATAGAGAACACGTCGGATCACTTGGCAGGTCCGACGTGTCGGCGGACTACTAGATGAGCAGCTTGCTCAACACGGCAGCGGTGTGCGCCGCGATTAACATCAGATAGTCCAAGTCGCCCAGCGTGTAATGATCGTGCACCATCGCGTTGTCGACGTAAATTACGCCGTAACAACCGGAGGGGCCAGCGATAGAGGCGATCAGCGCCGAGCGGATTCTCGCTTTCTCTTCCACGTCGGCCGCCACTCTCGGCATCACCAGGGACTGGCTTCGTTCGACCGCCTGGTTGATCTTGTCGGCCAGCTTCAGGTCGCTCAGTTCGACCGCCCCACCGTCCCGTCGCTTGCCCGCGTGGTAGGTCATCGGACCGCTGGGTTGTTCGCGCAGGGCACACCACGTGTGAAACGCACCGAACTGTTTGATGCACAAGTTCAGTATCGTCACAAGGAGTTCCTCCAGGTTCTTCGACCGGCAAATCGCGTCGCAAGCGTGAGAAAAATCGGACAATCGCTTGGCCGGAAGACGCATCGCCGGGGCATGACCGGCGTCGGGCTTGCGAACGACCGTTTCGTGCAACGGGGTCGCCAGCCCGGCCTCCAGGTTCAGAGTATCCTCGAACTGTTCAGGATGGGGAGACTCGGGAACTTCATCGAGGTTGACCTCGATGACAAAATCAGTAATACGGATGGAATCGCCCGTTTTGATCGGAGCCTGGCGGATGGGTTCTCCGTTGAGGTAGGTCTTGTTGGCCGATTCGAGGTCCTGGACAAGCCAACGACCCTCCTCGTTACAGACGATGACAGCATGCTTCTTGGAGACCGTGCGGTCCGGCAAGAAGACATGACAATCCGCGGCGCGACCGATGTGGATCGGGCCCTGGGTGAATTGATATTCTTTCGCCTCGCCGTCTTTTTGTTTTAGTACCAGACGCATGGTCAGTACCTCCACACACGGATTTTCGATGCGGTCTTATTATTGTTCCCAACAACCTGCCTGTCAAGACCTGATTTGTTGGATAATGTGAAAATGGTGCAACTTCGACGTCTCCCCAGTCCGCGACAAACAGACGGTTGCAAACGAGAGGCCACAGGGGTCGAATCTAAGAGCGTGACGAAACACGGCCGGGCCGGTGACGGTACTGATCGAGAATCACCGCGGCCACGATGACGCAGCCGGTGATCAGACGTTTGGTGTACTCCTGGGCACCGACTTGGGCCAAGCCTGCGCCGAGGACGGCGATGATCAGTACACCAAAGAAGGACCGCACGACCGAGCCCCGCCCCCCCATCAGGCTGGTCCCTCCAATCACCACCGCCGCGATCACCTGGAGTTCGAAGCCGGTGGCGGTGTTGGGATTGGCCGAGGACATGCGGGCCGTCTGGATCACCGAAGCCACCGCCGCCAGAAAACCCGATAGCGCGAACACCGCCAACTTGTAGGGACGCGGGTCGATGCCCGAGAGACGCACTGCCTCTTCGTTGGTGCCGATGGCGATCAGGTATCTCCCGAACATCGTGCGGGACAAGACCAACTGCCCGGCGATCACCACCAGAATCGCCAGAAAGAACGGGGCCGATAACCCTGCGACAATCGGCTCGGTGACCATATCGATCGAATTGATGTAGATGGTGCGGGAGTCCGTCACCAGATAGGATGCGCCGCGGGCCACTTCCAGCATCCCGAGCGTGACGATGAACGAAGGCAGTCCCCAGCGAATCACGATCAAACCATTGGCAGTGCCGCACGCCAGACCGGTCAGCAAACACAGGACCACGCCCAGGGCCAGAGGCGCGTCCCAGTTGACCACTGTGATTCCCAGCACCGCGCCCGCCAGCGCCATTACCGAGCCCACTGACAAATCGATCCCGGCGATGATCAGTACGAACGTCATCCCCACCGCCGCGATGGTGACGTCGGCAACTTGGTTGGCGAGTGTCCGGAAGGTGGCCTGCGTAAAGAAATTATTCGCAGAAAGACCGAAGATAATGATCAATGAGATCAGAGCGATCGTCATGCCCAAGTAATCGGCCAACAGGCCGCGGATGTTGTGGTTCTTCAATAATTCGTCATTCATGTCCGACGATGCCTCCCGAGGTCTGGACATACCCGCTGAACGCGGCGTTCATGATGGCCTCCTGGCTCCAGTTGTCCCGCTCGAAGGTCCCCGCCACCTTCCCGGCGGACATCACCAGGATTCGGTTGCAGACTGCCATCAGTTCCTTGAGGTCCGAGGAAACCAGGACAATGGCCTTGCCCTGGGCAGCGAGATCGGCCAGCATGCGATAGATCTCGAAGCGGGCCCCGATGTCGATCCCGCGCGTGGGCTCGTCGAAGATCAGGACGTCGCAGTCGCGGTGCAGCCACTTGGCGATAACAACCTTCTGCTGGTTGCCGCCGCTGAGTTGGCCGGCGGTCTGCTCGATCGACGAGCACCGGACGCCGAGCGACCGGACGTACTCGCGCGCGACCTGCCGCTCGCGGGCCGCGAGGATCCATCCGAGCCGGCTCAGAGCCCTGAGCTTCGTGATGGAGATGTTTGCCCGAACGGGCAGGGAGAGGAATAGACCCTGCTCCTTGCGGTCCTCGGTCAACAAAGCGATTCCCTGCCGGACTGCGTCGCTGGGCTTTCGAATGCGAGCGGGTTCGTCACGGCCATACAGGTACACTTCACCCGCCTCGGGCATATCGGCGCCGAAGATCGCTCTCATGGTCTCGGTCCGGCCCGAGCCCATGAGCCCCGCGACACCAAGCACCTGGCCACGATAGGCTTCGAACGAAACGCCCCGCACCCGCGGCCCGCACGCCAGGCCGACGACGCGAAGGGCCGTCGCTCCTCTGCCACCTGTCGGGGCCAGGCATTCACTGCCCAGATCCCGGCCGACCATCATGCGGATCACATCCTCCGGCCCGACGTCTTTCGCGGCCCGCGTGCCGACGATCTGGCCATCGCGAAGGACGGTGACGCGGTCGGCGATGCTCAGCACCTCTTCGATGCGGTGCGAGATGTAGATCACGCCGACGCCCTCGGTCTGGAGCCTGCGGATCTGGGAGAAAAGTCTCTCGACCTCGCTGTCGGTCAGCGAGGCGGTGGGCTCGTCGAGCGCCAGAACCCGGCACCGCCGGGACAACCCCGCCGCGATCTCGACCATCTGCTGGCGGCCGACGCCCAGCGACTTGACGGGCGTCGCGGGATTGACGTCCTCCAAACCGACTCGGGCCATGGCTTGGCGCGCAGATTCGTGGAGCCTGCGATAGCGGATGAAGCCCAGCCGGCTGGGCAGGCGCTCGATAAAGAGGTTCTCCGCGACGGTCAGATTGCCGACGAGGTTGAGTTCCTGCATAACCATGCGGACGCCGTGACTTTCGGCCTCGGTCCGGGATCGCGGCGCGTACGCCTGCCCCGCGAGAACCATCTCTCCGGCGTCGGGACGCTCCAGACCCGCGAGGATCCGCGTCAGCGTACTCTTGCCCGCGCCATTTTCCCCCACGAGAGCGTGGACCTCGCCAGCCTTGAGGTCGAAATCGACCGAGCGAAGGGCCTGTACGCCGGGGAAAGCCTTCACGATGCCGGATGCGACAAGCAGTTTGTCTGCCATGGGGTTCATAAAGACCGGGAGGATAAGCACGAAATCCGAAACAAATACAAAGGCTCACAATCAAATGACCGAAACGCTGACGCGGCTCCGAGGCCTCGCCGGTTTGAATTTGGAACTTCGGTCATTCGTACTTGTTTCGGATTTCGAATTTCGGATTTCTCGTTTTCTTCACAGCAGTTCCGCCGTGACCAAATCGACCGGCGTCTCCTTGTCCGCCGGCGGGGCCTTGGTTTTGAGCATCTCCAATGCGTATTCGATGCCGAATCGGGCGAGCTGGTCCGCATGCTGATCGACCGTACACAAGATCTTGCCTTCTTTGACCAACTGGCGTACTGCGGCGATGTTGTCGAATCCGACCACGTAGATCGCGCCGGTCTTGCCGGCCTCTTTCACCGCGGTAACCGCGCCGAGGGCCATGCTGTCGTTGGCGCACAGAATCGCCTTGAGGTCAGGGTACTCGTTGATTAAAGCCGCGGCGACCGGCCGGGCCTTGTCCGTCTCCCAGTACCCCGTCTGCGAACTGACGATATTCATCCCGCTGCCGTTCATGGCGTCATCGAAACCCATCTTCCGCTGAATCCCGTTGTAGGCGTTGGGGGCCCCTTCGATAATCGCCACTTTGTCGCCGGCCTGGAGCCGGGTAGACAGATACACACCGGCCATTTTAGCGCCCTTGCGGTTGTCCGGGCCAACAAACGGAATCTTGACACCCTTGTCTTTGAGGACATCTGCATCGAATTTGTTGTCGATGTTGACTACGATGATGCCCGCGTCCATCGCCTTCTTGCACACCGGAACCAGGGCCTTCGAGTCCGCCGGGGCGATCACGATGGCATCCGCGCCCTGGGCGATGATCAGTTCGACGTTGCGGATCTGCTCGGCGACGTCGGTCTCGTTCTTCATGCCGATGACCTTGAGCGAATACTCCGCTTCGTGCTCTCTGGCATGGGCAAGAGCCCCTTCCTCCATTGTCTTGAAGAATTCGTTGGCCAGCGACTTCATCAGCAGGACGACCTTGGGCCGGTCGTCTTGTTTCCGGCATCCGCCGATCATCGCTCCGACGGCAATCGTCAAGAGGGCCAGTCCGCTGCACATCGCTATTCTCATATTCTTCATTCCATTCTCCTCGGCATCATCCACCTTGCTGCGATATGAACTCTTCCAACTCGCTCCTCGTCGGCATCGACGGCTGTGCGCCCAATCTCGTCACGGAGAACGCCGCCACGTGATTGGCGAACAGGGCCGCTTCGCGCAGACTTTGCCCCTGCGCCAGGCCCACCGCCAAACTGCCGGTAAAGGCATCGCCCGCCGCGGTCGTATCGACGGCCCGGACCTCCATCGCCGGAACCAGTTCGGTGGAGTTCCCCTCGGCCAGCAAAAACCCCTTGGAGCCCAGCGTCACGATGACCGACTTGACCCCAGTGCTCAGCAGCATCTCCGCAGCCTTGCGGGCGGAGTTCGCGTCGACCACCTCGACGCCCGTCAGGATGCGGGCCTCGCTCTCGTTGGGGGTCAGGACCGACACGGCCTTCAGCAACGAAGGACTCAACCACTGGGCAGGCGCCGGGTTCAGAAGGAAGGGAACGCCCGCGTCGTGTGCGATCTCGGCAACACATTGTACGGTCGCCATCGGCACTTCGAGCTGCGCAACGACCGCCCCGGCGGATCGGATCCGGTCCTCCGCCCGCCGGACGTCGTCGGGCGAAAGCCTGGCGTTGGCGCCCGGAGCGACGACAATCGCGTTGTTGCCCGCATGGTCGACAGCGATCAGCGCCACGCCGGAAGGCGCGTCGGAGGTCAACGACACATACGTCGTGTCCAGTCCCTCCAGGCGGAAGTTGTCCAGGGATTTGCGGCCGAACAGGTCGTTGCCCAGCCGGGCGACGAAGAACACCTTGGCGCCGAGCTTGGCTGCGGCCACCGCCTGGTTGGCCCCCTTGCCGCCGGCGACCATGAGGAACTCGCCGCCCAGGATCGTCTCGCCGGGCGCCGGAATCCGCGCCGCCTTGACGACCAGGTCCATATTCGAGCTGCCGACCACCACGATGGGACGAGATTGGTTTGCGGTGTCACCCATCAGAAATCACCCATCATCAGTTCTTTGTCAGCCTCTCAACCAGCCAGGTTTCGTAGCCGTCGAGGTCCTTCCACTTCACGGCGCAATTGACCTTCTTGGCGCCCTCCTCGACACGGGTAAAACCATCGTCGGTGACGCGGATCGGCAATTCCCTCATCTCCACCAGATCCCTGCTGACCGCCAGGTAGATGGCAACCGTGTCGAACAGGGTCGTGCTGCTATGGCGGAGTTTCTCCTCGGTGACGCGTTTACGGCCCGCCTCGTCCAGGTCCTTGCGGTCTTGCAGACCGTCCAGATACCAGAGGCGATAGTTCTCCAGCAGGTTGCGGACCAGAATGCTGTCGCTCTTGAGCAGGGACTGGTATTTCGGGCCATCCAGCTCGACCAAGCCGCAAGTATCCAGCGGCGTGATCGTCATGGGCCAGGGGGCGGTGAAGACCGTCCTGGCCGCCGGCACGTCCTTCACGACATTGTACTCCGCGTGCGGCGTGCTGCTGCCGCCGTAGCCGACGAAGACGCTGCCGTGCATGCCGATGAAGTCCGCCTTCTCCGCGATCCGCGGTTCCCGCTTGAGGGCCTCGGCCACGTTGGGCAGCGGGCCCACTGCGATCAGCGTCACCCGCGTCGGCGAGCTCATGATCACATCGATCAGAGCTTGCACACCGTCGGCGTAAACCTTGCCTGGATAGGAGGCCAGATCGTAGTCCTTACCCCAACCCATCTGTCGGTGCGGCCCCTTGCCCTGCTTGACCCCGATGCCGACGGGGATGTCCGCCCGTCCGGCTTCCGCGAGGAAGCGGGCGACGATCTTGGCCTTGGCCTGCGTGTCCCCCACCGCCGTGACGACCAGCTTGCAGTCCAACTCGGGCGACTTGAGCAGCAAGGCCAGCGCCCAGGTGTCGTCGATATCGTCGCAGATGTCCGTGTCGAGAATCACCGGCCGGGCCGCGCCGACCGGCGCAACAGCAGCAAGAATCGCAAGGGAAATGCACCAGAAACTACAAAATGCTCTGTTCATAGCCGGACTCCAGCGATTTGCGATTTACATTTCACGATGTACGCCTTACGATTGGACCTGAGGCCATAAAATAGTAAATCGTCAATCGTCGATAGTCAATGACAAAGGGTCTGCTCATGGATGTGATCCCCGCCATCGATCTTCGGGATGGCCAGTGTGTCCGCCTAATCCAGGGTCAGTACGACCGCCAGATCACCTACAGCGACAATCCGGTCGCCCAAGCCAGGCAGTTCCACGCGGACGGAGCCCGCTGGCTGCACATCGTAGACCTCGACGGCGCCAAGATCGGCCGACCGGTCAACACCGCCTCCATCACCGCGATCGCGGCCTTGGGATTGCTCAAGATCGAAGTCGGCGGCGGCATCCGCGACGAGGCCTCCATCCGCGAGCTGCTCGATATGGGCGTCTCGCGGGTGATCATCGGCACCAAGGCCGTCAGCGACTTCGAATGGTTCTCCGACATGGCGCTGCGGTTCAAAGGCAAGCTCGTGCTGGGCTTGGACGCCCGCGGGGGCACGGTGGCCACTCACGGCTGGCTGGAAAACAGCCACGAATCCCTCGTGGAGTTCGCGACCAAAGCCGACAGGCTTCCGCTGGCCGCGATCATCTACACCGATATCGCCAAGGACGGCATGCTCAGCGGCCCGAACATCGAACGCACCGCTTCGCTGGTCCAGGCGGTCAAGACGCCGGTCGTCGCCTCGGGCGGCGTCAAAGAGGTCCAGGACATCCACAAGCTCAAACCCATCAACGTCGCGGGCGTGATCGTCGGGCGAAGCCTCTATGAAGGCACGCTCAACCTCAAAGACGCCATCGCCGCAGCGAAGTAACCGTGCCCGTCGTCGCAGAACATCTGGTCGCGGACGTACGACAACGACAGATCGACCAACCTGCTGGAGAACGACAGAACCGCTGCTCGATCACGTAGTCCAGGCTGTACTCGAAAGCCGGCTTTCCCTGCGCTGGTCCGCCACGATCTGCTCCTAATCCCCCAGCCCCGTGTCCCAAGCCGTCAGCGTCCCCTCTCGCCGTTGTCGTTACGCACATTGGTCGCCCAGCCGACTTTGTCCACCGCCGGAGCTTCGTAGAGTTCGAGCTGGTCCAGCAAACTCTCAGGAGAATCGGCCACAAGCATAAGTCTACAGTGGGTCGGGTGGATGAATCCTTCCTGCACAGCGTGGTTGACAAAGCGAATCAGGTGCTCGAAGTAGCCCTTGGTATTGAGCAAGGCACAAGGTTTTGCGTGCAACGAGAGCTGAGCCCAGGTCAAAGCCTCGAAGAATTCTTCGGCGGTGCCGTACCCGCCGGGCAGGGCGATAAAGGCGTCCGACAGCTCGGCCATCAGGGCCTTTCTCGCGTGCATGGTCTGCACGACGTGCAGCGAGGTCACACTGTCCAGAGCCAGCCCCTTTTCCTCCAGATGCCTTGGGATCACACCGATGGCCTCGCCACCGCCGGCCAGGACCGTCTCGGCCAGCACGCCCATCATGCCGATTCTCCCGCCGCCGAAGACCAGTCCGATCTTGCGTTCGACCAGAGCGCGCCCCAGCGACCTCGCGGCGTCGGCATAACCGCCATCTCCGCCCACTCCACTGCCGCAATAGACACAAACGCGTTTCAACATGAATGGTCGATGAAAAACTATTTATAGGCTGCGAAAACCCACGTGGGTTTTCAGCCTTTATGACCGACAGTCTATGTTTGCTGTACACCGCCGTCGAAAGCCGGCTGCGGCGCGACCCTCAGTCCGTGGCTTGCGTTTAACCGTCGCAGTAGAAACGGCCAAATCGTCAGGATCGCGATCGGCATCGCCACCGCCAGCAGTCCGAAGGCCCGGATCGGATCACGCCACGGGGCCGTCACGATCTTCATGCAGACGGCTCCCACCATGAAATGGTAAAAAACGATGAACGAGGACGCCGAGCCGATGTCCGTGCGAACCTGTTCCAGAATCAGGTGGTTGCTCAACGGCCTGCTCATTCCGCAGAAAAACGTCACCAGACACATGCCGGCAGCGAAGATCGCGTAGTGCCAGCCGCCCCAAAGAAAAACAACCGCTCCGCCAACCAGACCTCCGATCATACAGATTGTCAGCAGCGCCGTATCCGACATCCACTTGGTGATGTGCGTGGAGGCAAATGCACCGGACATGCCCATCAGGGCGTTGAGCCCGAACAACAATCCAAAGGTCTCGTTCGAAAGCCCATAGATCTGTGTGTAAACGAAGGAGGCAAAACCAATGAAACCGAAGAACGGCCCGACGATCAGGCCCATCACGGTGACCGCCAGGACGTAGCGGGTGTTCTTTGCCAGCCGGCCATAGCGGCCCATCAACGCCACGAAACGACCGCTGACCCGCTCGACCGCAGTCTCGCGATAGAACTGCCACGAGACCAGCAGCGCCGCAGCCGCCAAGATCGCCTGCGTGATGAAGATCCCTCGCCAACTGGCAAATCGCAGCATGGCCGCACCGATGCTCGGCGCGATCATCGGCATCAGGCCCAGGATGATCCCGATCCAGGCCAGGACGTGCTTTCGCTGCACACCCTCGTACCGATCCCGACAGATCGCCATGCACATCGAGGACGGACCCGCCGCCCCGATCCCCTGCAGGATGCGGAACGCGATCAACTGCCAAACGCTCGTCGCCAAAGAGCAAGCCACCGTACCGACGGTGAACATGCCCAGGCCCGCCAGCAGAACCGGCCGCCGGCCGTACTTGTCCGACAGCGGACCGCAAACCAACAGAAACACGCTGAACGCGACGAACCACAGCACCAGCGACAGCGCAACCCGACTGTCCGGCACGCCCCACTGCTTGGCCAAGACGGGCATCGCCGCCAGATACATGTCGGTCGCCATCGCAGGCACCGCCGCGATTCCCGCCAGGAACACGACGTACCAAGACCTTCCATTCGATTTCATATCGAGATCGTTATCTCTCACAACCGCTGCTTTCCTACAAAACCCCCGACGGCTCTCCATCAACAAGATTCCATGAAGGAGTGAAGAAGTGGGATGCTTGGCAATCGGCAGCCCCAACCATCGTCGGCAATCCAAACATCTTATCACGACCTCCCATTGCTGCCAAGACCATTTTCCAAACCCGGTTACACAGCGCCTTTGGGCCCTTGATTTGCCAAACCGGTTGGGATAAAACAATTCATCGAAATCAGCCTCCACGGAGACCAAGGAAATATGGCCAAACAAGAATATACGGCATATCAACAGGGAATCATTTCCAACTACTACAACCAGTTGGACACCATTATGCTGACCAAACTCCAGGAACTGGTCAGCGAGCTCTATTTGGCCGACACGCAAGCCAAGAAAAAACGGCTCTGGGATCGGGTTCGCAAGGCGATGACCCAACTTAAGATCCCCTCACCCCTCCTCGAACACATCATGGCCAAGGAGGATGTCCAAACCTTGGCCAAAAACGTCCAAGAGTGGTACAGCCAAAGCACAAAGAAGAAATGACCGGCCGAGGCCGGAAATCCGAGACGTGCACAGACCCGTTGGGGCTTGCTTTGGTCGGAGGCCAGCCCAATAATGGACACGTTTCGTGTGTAACCGCAAATCCATAGAAACAACGAAAGGGGTGTTCGATGAACCTGCCAGGCGACAATCAGAAGCGTTCCACCTCCCGTCGGGAGTTCCTGCAACAGACGTCCGGAGTTCTGGCCGGAGCGGCGATCGCAACCGCTATTCACACCCGGGCCTACGCCGGCGAGAACAACACCATCCCCGTCGCTCTCGTCGGCTGTGGCGGGCGGGGAACCGGCGCCGCGGTCAACGCCCTCTCGACCCAGGGCCCGACGAAGCTGGTCGCGGTCGCCGACGTGTTCCCCGACCGGATGCAGGCGAGCCTGGCCAGCCTCAAGGGCCAGTTTCCCGACAAGGTGGACGTGCCCCAGGACCGACAATTTCTCGGCATGGACGCCTATAAGAAGGCGATCGACACCATCGCCCCCGGCGGCGTCGTACTGCTGGCGACCCCGCCTGCCTTCCGGCCTCTGCATGTGGAGTACGCGGTCGCCAAGAATGTCAATGTCTTCATGGAGAAGGCCTTTGCGGTGGACGCGCCAGGCATCCGACGCGTGCTCAAGGCGGGCAAAGAGGCCGAGAGGAAGAACCTCAAGATCGCAGGCGGCCTGATGAGCCGGCACTCCAAGCCCTTGCAGGAAGCGGTCGATCAGCTTCACAAAGGCCTGATCGGAGACCTGATCACCTGCTGGGCCTATCGCGTGCATGGCGTGGTCCCCTTCTCCAACAAGCGTCCCGGCGAGAGCGAGCTGGCCCACCAAATCCGAAACTATCACTGCTTCACCTGGGCCAACGGCAGCTTCATCCTCGATTGGCTGATCCACAATCTCGACGTCTGCTGCTGGTGCAAGGACGCCTGGCCGGTCAGCGCCCAGGGCCAGGGCGGCCGCCAGACCCGCGTGAACCCCGACCAGCTCTTCGACCACTACGCGGTCGAGTACCACTTCCCCGACGGCACGCGCCTCTTCGCCCAGGGCCGGCACATCGAGAACTGCTGGGGCTTCTTCGGCGACATCATCCACGGCGCCAAGGGCTCGGCCGTCCTCGGCGAGGGCGTGAGCAACCCGCGGATCTTCAAAGGCTACAACCAGACGCCGGAGAACGTGATCTGGCAATACAAGGGCCAACCCTGCAATCAGTATCAAGTCGAACACGACCGGCTCTTCGACGCAATCCGAAAGAACGAACCCCACAACGAAACCGAGCGATCCTGCTATGCCGCGATGGTCGGCATCCTGGGCCGCATGGCTGCCGAGTCCGGCCAGATGATCACCTGGGACGAGGCGATGGCCTCGGACCTCGACCTGACGCCGGGAATCGACAACTGGACCCTCGACACCCCGGCCCCGGTGATGCCCGACGCCCAAGGCAACTACCCCGTCGCCATGCCGGGAACGACGAAGGTGCTGTAGGGGTGCGTCAGGTGCGCCATGTGCTACAGGCTCAGTCTTTCAACGAGCAGTCCCGATGATTTGACTCGCTACAACTCGCAGTGGGTCAGGTTCAGTCGCCCCGACGTAGGCGACAGCCCGTCCACGACGGCTTTGGAGAACGCGCAGCAGTGGTTCGTCGGATCGATGGACGGATGCAGTTGCAGGTTTCGTCACCTCGCCGATGGGGATCTCGTCTTCGAGGAGCCGCAGGACTGGATGGAGGAAGATGAAGACAGCTTACGGGCGACCAAAGAGCTGTACCGAGTGATCGCGTCCCTCGTCCACGGCGGCAATAGAGTGGACTGCGTCGACCTCTGGCCGGCCTCGGAGCCCGTGGAGATCAAGACGATGTCCGTCCGTCTGAGCGAGGTGTCCGAAGAGGCGTTTTGTCTATTCGAGAATCATCGTTTCGTGTTTGAGCCATAGCATGTAGGGTGTGCCGTGCACACCATTTCCGACAGCCATTTCCGTGTTGGTGTGCACGGCACACCCTACGAAAGAACGCAGGAGGACGATCATGAGACAGAGACTTATCGCGGCGTTGGCGTTGGGCGTAATCGTCATGGGAGAATCGGCTGTCGCGCAGCGGTTTCCGGCGGTTTCGGAGAGCCGGCGGATTGAGATGCTTCGGCCGCCTGTGAAGCGGCCCGTGCGGATGGTGCTGGACACCGATACCTTCAACGAGATCGACGATCAGTTTGCCGTGGTTTACGCTCTGATCTCGCCGGAATTGGATGTGCAGGCGCTCTATGCGGCGCCCTTCCACAACAACCGGTCGAGCGGGCCAGGCGATGGGATGGAGAAAAGCTACGAGGAGATCCTGCGGGTTCTCGACAGGCTTGGCAGGTCGCCCGAGGGATTCGTCTTCAAGGGCAGCGTGAACTGGATCAAGGATGTGAAGGAGCCCGAGCGATCCCCTGCCGCGCTCGACCTGATCGAGCGGGCGAAAAAGAGCAGTCCGCAGGACCCGCTGTATGTCGCGGCGGTCGGCGCGATCACCAACGTCGCCAACGCCATCCTGATCGAACCCTCGATCGTCCAGAACATCGTCGTGGTCTGGCTCGGCGGCAACGGGCACAACTGGCCCAATCAACGGGAGTTCAACTACCAGCAGGACCTCAAGGCCTCGCGCACCCTCTTCGACAGCGGCGTGCCGGTCGTGCAACTGCCCTGCACGCCTGTCGTGACGCATTTCACAACAACCGTACCCGAGATGGAGCGGTACGTCGGCGGCCGGGGCCCCATCGGCGACTACCTGCTGACAATCTTCAAGGACTATCACAAGGACCACTTCGCCTGGTCCAAGGTGCTCTGGGACATGGCCGCGATCGCGTGGCTGGTCAACGACAAGTGGCTGCCCTCGAACCTCGTGCACAGCCCGATCGTGACCGACAATTACACGTACAGCTTCGACCAGTCCCGCCATCTGATCCGCGTGGTGAGTTTCGTCAACCGCGACCCGATCTTCCGGGATTTTTTCATCAAATTGGATCATAGGTCGCAATAATCTCGCATGAAACGACGACCCTCAGCGTCAATTTGCCACAAAAAAGAGGTTGACGCCAATCGGTTATTCTGATATGTTCAAATGACGTTGGCCAGCTTGGGGTATTCCAAATCACTGAAAGGATAATGGGTTGGAGAATCCGGAAACAGAGAACAAACGAGGGTCTGTCGAGCGTTTGTTTGGCCCGGATGATCCTTATGTGGCGTTTCTTCGTAAACGTAAAGATCGCTCCTTCTATCTGAAACCGTGGAACGGCAACAGCGGCGATGTCCTGATCTGGATGGGTACGGAATCTCTGCTCACAGATCTGGGAATTGTACGAACTCTGGATCCCCGTAAGGCTGACGTCATTCTCATCCCCGGCGGCAACCAGACCATGTGGCACCCCAACGTTGCGATCTGGAAAGAGGTCTGGTCCAGGTGGCCCGACAAGGAATTCGTGGTCGGTCCGACCACGGTCCAGTTGGGCTATACGCACTGGCGGAAAGCCCTCCAGGAGTCGACCGCAAACGTGACGGGCTTCTTCGCCAGGGACCCGCAGAGCTACGCGACGCTGCGGGAATGCAGACTGAGCGACCGGATCGAGACCGGGCTCTCGCACGACCCTGCGCTGTACCTGTGGGATTCGGACCTGATTCGCGCCCACCGAGAAGCCGCGACGAAGGACTATGTCCTGGCGGCGTTCCGCCAGGACCACGAGGCGTCCATGAACCGCAAGAGCAGGATGCTCCGTTTAAGCGGTCTGCTGCCGCACTTCATCTGGAGGAGGATTCGGAGCCGATGGACCGAGACTCACCAGCAAGGACGATTTGCGATCGTGACCCGGCGTGCCGGCAAGACCGATCCTCTGAAGGTGTGCGACGCGTCCCTCTGGGTGTTTGAATGTTTCCTGGAAATTGTCCGCTCGGCGTCGGAGGTCCACACCGACCGCCTCCATTGTATGTTGCTGGCCGTCATGTTGGGCAAGCCGACGTTCGCCTATCCAACCGCCTATGGGAAACTGGAGTCCGTCTACGCCCACAGTCTCAAGGGCAGAGCCCATGTGGAATTCGTCGAAGATGCACAGCCCTTTTTCAAGACCGGACGGGAAAGACCCGCAAGCAATGTTTTTCTGGCATAGAGGCGGAGGATACCACGCGACGGTGAGTCGGCGGAGGATTTGATTGTTCCCGCACTTTCGCTACAATGCCGCGGAAAACCGCGGCACGAGAGCCGCTTGGCGTTGCTCGAGCCACAAAGGAGCGAAAGAAGAGAATGGAACTGAGTCCCGAAGTACGACAGAGACTGCTGATCTTTCAGCGCATTGAGATCACGGAGAATCATATCTACAGCCGCCTGGCAGGCACGGTCAAATCGCCCGAGAACCGAAAGGTGCTGGAGAAGATCGCCGCCGACGAGATGCGTCACTACGAGCAGTGGCGACGCTACACAGGCGAGAGCGTGGCTCCCGACCACGCGGCGATTTCGAAATACTTCTGGATCAGCCGGGTTCTGGGCTTCACGTTCGGCGTCAAGCTGATGGAGAGCGCCGAGGAGAAGGCCCAGGGAGGGTACGAACAACTGGTCGGCCTGATCCCGGAGGCCGAAGCGATCATGAAGGATGAGCAGGAGCACGAGACCGCCCTGCTCGGCATGCTCGACGAAGAGCGACTCCGCTACACCGGCTCGATGGTCCTGGGACTCAACGACGCGTTGGTCGAGTTGACCGGGGCCCTGGCCGGCCTGACGCTCGCCCTGCGGGACGCCAAGCTGATCGCGTTGACCGGCTCGGTCACCGGTATCGCGGCGGCCCTGTCCATGGGGGCGTCGTCGTACCTCTCGACCAAATCGGAAGACACAACGAAGAATCCGCTGAAGGCCTCCGTCTATACCGGCGTCGCTTACATCCTCACCGTCGTGGTCCTGATCTTTCCCTATCTGGTCCTGTCAAACTACTATGTGAGTCTCGCCTGCACGCTGGCGGCCGCGATCGGAATCATCGCTGCGTTCAACTACTACATCTCCGTCGCGCGGAGCGAGCCGTTCAAGAGCCGCTTCCTCGAAATGGCGGGCCTGAGCCTGGGCGTCGCCGCCTTCAGCTTCCTCGTCGGCTACCTCCTGCGTACCCTCTTCGGCGTGGAGATCTGAGAAAGTTCCAAGCGTGAAGCGTCAAATTTCAAGAGACGATTCGCGATCTCCGGCTTCATGTTTCAAACTCCCGCCAAATGTCTCACGGTGTCGCGACGACCGACGGTACGATTCCGGAAATTGATGATTCCGCGGAGGGCCGCTTGCGTGTACAGTATCGGGCTGTCCGATTTGCGAAAGGAGCTATCGCCATGAAACGCCCGACCAACTGGTTCTATGGAGTCATTGGGATGATCGCGATTACGAGTTTGTCGCCCCAGGAGGCCCCGGCCGATGAGGGGATGTGGCTGTTCAACAACCCGCCCAGGCAACTGCTCAAGGAACGCTACGACTTCGCCCCGCCCGACGACTGGTACCTGCACCTGCAGCGGGCGAGCGTCCGCTTCAACAGCGGCGGGTCGGGCTCCTTCGTCTCGGCCGACGGCCTGGTGATGACCAACCACCACGTCGGCGCCGACTGCCTCCAGAAGCTCAGCACTCAAGAGCGAAACCTCATGGAGGAAGGCTTCCACGCCAAGACCCTCGCCGAGGAAATCCGCTGCATGGACCTGGAGCTCAACGTCCTGCAGAGCATCGAGGACGTGACGCAGCGCGTCAACGAGGCGGTCAAGCCCGAGATGACGCCGGCCGAGGCACAGCAGGCCCGGCGGGCCGTGATGAACACCATCGAGAAGGAATCGCTCGACGCCACGGGCCTTCGCAGCGACGTGGTCACGCTCTATCACGGCGGACTCTACCATCTATACCGCTTCAAGAAATACACCGACGTGCGCCTCGTCTTTGCCCCGGAAAAAGGCATCGCCTTCTTCGGCGGCGACCCCGACAACTTCGAGTTCCCCCGCTACGACTTGGACATCTGCTTTTTCCGCGTCTACGAGGACGGCAAACCCGCGAAGATCGAGCACTATCTGAAATGGAGTTCCAAGGGCGCCGGCGACGGCGAGTTGATCTTCGTCTCGGGCCACCCCGGCCGGACCAACCGTCTCAACACCATGGACCACATCCGATTCCTTCGCGACAGGACCTTCCCGAACGCACTGCGGAAGCTCTTCCGCTGGGAAGTCGTCCTGGCCGCCTTCAGCGCCGAGAGTCGGGAAAACGCCCGCCGGGCCGAGGACGACCTGTTCGGCATTCAGAACAGCCGCAAGGCCCGCATGGGAATGCTCGCCGGACTCCAGGACCCCACGCTCATGGGCAGTAAGCAGGCCGAGGAGGAGAAGCTCCGCCGGGCCGTGCAGGAGAATGCCGGGAAGTTCAAGACACCCCTGGGCGATCCCTGGTCCGACGTGGCCGCTGCCCTGAAAACCTGGGACAGCATCTACTACGACTGGGACCTTCTGGAGAATGGGGCGGCCTTCCGGAGCAAATGGTTCGGCATCGCCCGCACGCTCGTCCGGCTGGTCGATGAGTCCGCCGTACCGAACGCCCAGCGGCTCCGCGAGTACCGCGAGTCGAACCTCGAATCTCTCAAGTTCGAGCTGTTCTCCGAGGCCCCGATCTATGAGGATCTGGAGACAGTGATGCTGGCCGATTCGCTGACCATGCTGGTGGAAATGAAGGGCATGGAGGACCCGCTGGTCCAGAAGATCCTGGCGGGCAAGTCGCCGCGGGAACGAGCGGCCCTGTTGATCGAGGGCACAAAGCTCAAAAACGTCGCGATTCGCAAGGAACTGGCCGAGGCGAGCCCCCAGGTTCTTCGCCAGTCGACAGACACCATGATCCAACTGGCTCTGCTGGTCGATGCTCCCGCGAGGGCCCTGCGGAAAACCTACGAAGAACAGATTGAAGAACCCATGCGACAAGCCTACGCCAAGCTGGCGGATGCCCGGTTTGCAATCTACGGCACGGACGTCTATCCCGATGCCACATTCACGCTGCGTCTGGCCTTCGGGCAGGTCAAAGGCTACGTGGACGCAGGCGAGCAGGTCCCGCCCTGGACGACCTTCACGGGACTCTATGAGCGGGCCCAGGAACAGGGCAACGTGTATCCGTTCGAGTTGCCCCAGCGGTGGCTCAAACGCAAAAGCAAGCTCGACCTGGACACGCCCTTCAACTTCGTCTCGACCGCGGACATCATCGGCGGCAATTCCGGCAGTCCCGTCGTCAACCGTAACGGCGAACTCGTCGGGATCATCTTCGACGGGAACATCCACTCGCTGGTCCTGGACTTTATCTACACCGAGGAACAGGCCCGCGCCGTTTCCGTCCATTCGGCGGGCATCCTCGAAGCCCTGCGAAAGGTCTACGCCGCCGACCGCCTGGTCAAGGAACTCACTGCTGCCCCGGCTAAGGGACGTTCGAGGAGCAAGAACTAAGAAGACCGGAAGGACTTATGCGCCAAGAGACAGTTCACGTTTTCGTATTCGACACGCTTTCGGATTGGGAGCCGAGTTACGCGGTGGCAGGGATCAACAACCCGATGTTCCAGTTGCAACCCGGGCGTTTTGTCGTCAAGACCGTCGGTATCAGTGCAGAACCGGTCAAGACCATGGGCGGATTCACCCTGGTACCCGACATGACGCTCGATTCGCTCGATCCCAAGGACAGCGCCATGCTCATCCTGCCGGGCGGGATCACCTGGGACCAGGGTAAGAACACCGAGGCTATCGAAAAAGCGCTGGCGTTTCTGGACGCGGGAGTTCCGGTCGCCGGGATCTGCGGCGCCACGGGAGCCCTGGCCCGAGCGGGCGTGCTCGACACCCGACGTCACACCAGCAACGCGCGAGAGTACTTGCAGGGCACAGGCTATCGCGGCGGCGACCTGTACCAGGACGATCCGGCAGTCACGGACAGACTGGTCATCACTGCCGGAGGCCTGGCGCCGGTGGACTTCGCGTACCACATCTTCAAACAATTGAACGTCTTCAGCGAACCGACGCTCGAAGCCTGGCGGAGTCTTTTCAAGACGGGCGACCCTTCGCACTATCTGACCTTGATGAAATCGTCCGCTCACTCGATGTGACGACCGCGCAATTCCAGGCCCAAGGAGGTGCGACGCGATGAAGAACAAGGAAAAGGACTACGTCGATGGGATTTCGCACACAACATCGCCATCATCTCGCTGCACACCGCCTGGTCCTGGCGTCCTGCCTGGCGTGCGTCGCCGTCTGGGCAGGCTTTACGCCCAAGGAGTCCCTGGATGTCGGACAGCGGTGGCTCTACAGACATGAGGGCCCCCGTCCCGGCAGCGTCGAACCGAACGCCATCGACGGAGAGCGAATCGTGTGGGTGCTCGCCCGTGTGGAGGGCCAAGGGGGCGAACTGCGGGTCGTGGAAGAACGATTCACCCATGACGAACAGGCGATCGCACGGCTGCTTGTGCGGGCCGACGGACTCCTGGAAGCCATCGAACTCGCAAACGACAAAGGCCAGACAGCCCGGTTCCGTTACGACCCGCCCATCCCCTACCACCCACCGACGATGGCCGTGGGGGAAAGCCGGACGATCTCCACGTCCCTGCGGATGGACGCAGCCGACTTCACCCTACCCAGCGAGATCATCACCGAGCGACTGGCGGACGAGACCGTGGCGACGCCCGCCGGCGAGTTTGCCGACTGCCGGCACTATCGGATCATAACGACCTCCACGATCAACCTCAAGATCGCCAAGATCCCTTTCACAGAGGAGCGGGAACAGTGGTATCACCCGACGGCCCAAGGCATGGTCAAAGAGGTCTACCGAAGGGGCCCCGTCAAGTTCCTCACATGGTCGCGTCCGGGCTACACCGCCACCAGCGTCCTGACGGGGTACGACCGCCAAGAGTTTGATTCGAACCATTCCACGACGACTTCCCATGTCCCAGAACAAATCGAAACCCAAGCCCCTCACAACGAACAGACCGTGTTGTGGAAACACGTGATTCCCCTTGCTACCCTCCTGGTCCTGCTTTCTGCGGGGGCAGTGACAACCGCTCTTCGACGCAATCGCTAGATCTTTCCGCCGGAATTACCCGGAGAACCCTTCGACGAATCCCCCAAAATGGGGTTGCCAGCCCCATGTCTGAATTCCTTGGGCAGGCGACGCCAAACAATCCTCTACTAGATTAGACATAAACTCTTATTTAATTGTGACTTAAGTAAAAAAGTTTTGATGTGAACCAGGAACAATATGGATCATTTGGGAAATATAGGCAAAACGACACCAAGCCCACTTTGCTTGACATCTCCAACAGAAAGAGCTACAATAACCCATACTTGGAGGAGCGGCCGAACGGATTGCGGTTGCCCATCAGCCGATGCCGAGCATTTCCGCTGGCCCGCAGTCAAGGAGTGTTTGCAGATCAGTGTGGACAGGGTGCGGAAACAGCCGTGCGCTTCCGGGGGCACTCAAGCTCTCGGAACCGCCGCAGTGCGGACATTTGAACGTCCGCAGGCTATCACAAAAAAAGAATACGAAGGACGGATCCTTAGGGGTGAGCTGACAACAAGGGGGAAAGGACAGTATGCTATGAACCGCAATTTCATCCTGTGTGTGATTATCGCGGTAATCGCCGGTCGCTTAGGGGTTTGCGCGAAATACTCCGGCGTCGCGTTGGGCCAGACAACGAGTTCGCCGGTTCTGCAGGACAACTTCGACGACAACAAGAAAGGCACGCTCTGGAAAATATTTGGGACCAGCGACAAAGCCACGGTGACCGAGACCAACAAGCGTCTACAGTTCTCGACAACGTCTGATATTGATGTCCCTTTCATGGGTTACATCGGCGACAAATGGTGGATCGATCCAAACCAAGACTTCCAGATGAGGATCGATCTGACTTTCGACGTATTTTCCTACAGTAACGGCTGGATCTGTTTCGGCCTGACTCCAGAGGCCACAGGTCCCAAAGACCTCTATGTGGCCCTTGGGATCGGTTGCTCCGGCGTCTTCCAGAACTACTGGGCGGAATGGCGGGATGGATACATCGGAAGAGTCGATTTTGTGGGTCGGGTCAAACCCACTGTGACGCTGTATATTTCGTATGACTCCTGGTACGATATTCTGTACCTCAGCGACTATGGATACGGCTCGGAAGGCAAGTGGAAGGCCATTTCCGGCTTTGTCAAAGGCACGCTGAAACGGCCTCCGCTCTATGTATTCCTGGCCGCCAAGTCGGAATCCATGACCTTGCCTCCCACCAGCGTGTACCTGGATAACTTCGTGATCGAAAAGGCCAAACTCGGCTCCCCTTACCAATCCACGGACCCTGGGACCGGCGGCGGCCAAGTGCGGGATGTCGAGGGCTCGCTGGCGATCTTGCCTTCAACAATTCAACGATCCGGGGGAACGGACAAACTGACCGCCTTGCTCGGATTGCCCCCAACGATTACTCTGCAGGATTGGGACCCAACGAATATCCCGACGCTTTCGCCAGGCACGGTTGCAGCCACCGCGTATACCGCATTTGTCTGGGTGGACGACTCTCTCAAGATTCTGACCTCGTTCAGCAAAGCCAAGCTGATGGAAGCAGTGACGACTAACGGACAGGTCGAGGTTCACGTAGCCGGCAGACTCAAGGACGGGCGTGCTTACGCCGGTAGTTGTTTCGTCACAATTCAATGACAGGAGAGATTGTCCTTCTCGGCTTCGGTGGAAGGAGGAGATCAGATGAGCAAGCTTATACGTTGCGGATTCTCGGCGATGCTTCTGACGATGCTGACCCTCGGAGTGTCATCCGCTGCGATCGTGCCGATCACCAGCGTGCAGGCCGGAGTGAATAAGAAAGCGCCGTATGTGCTCCATAGCCTCACGGTCGGCGATTTCACCATCACGAGGGAATTCCTGGCGCTGGGCAAGAGCACGGGTTCGGCACTGCTCCTTAGCACCATTCGATATGTCGATGATTTCAATCTGAACTCGGTCGCCACGCGAAACGCCTCGGGCGTCTGGAAAGTGACCAAAATCGGCGGTCTGGACACCTACACAGACACCAATGGAGATGCCCCCGATTTCTTCTTGTTCGAGGCCGGTATGAACGATCCCCTCAACGTGCAGGCCATCCTGGCCGATGGCACACTTGGCAAAACCGTCACCATTCCTTGTACGCAATGGGGATATACGGGTCTCAACAGAGTCGGGATTCTCAATGGCGGCCAGCCCATCGGAGGCGTCGCCTTCGCCATTACAGACCTACTGGACACCCAAGGGCAGCCTCTGGCTCCCAACGCGGCCATTCAAGGGCTTCTGTTCCGCAGTCCTCACGTGGATCCCGTCCATTTCTCCGCGGCCATGATGATCCCGGAACCTGCCACGGTGGCCATTCTCGCGCTCGGCGGCCTGCTCGCGATCCGACGTCGGCGTTGAGACACTCAGTCCCGCAGAGACCGGGCTCCAGAGGAAATTCGCCGGATTGGTTTGCCCAGTCAATTCCTGTGGCCCCATCCCCTCCTCCAGGGCGAGAATCGCAACGGCCCCCGAAATAAAACGCCGTACCCCTGCGTCTTTCTATTTAAAGACGGGCGAATATCGAGCAAGGATTGCCGTACATAAAACAGTGTCGTTCATTATGCATTGGATTAATAATTTTATTAGAAAAACTGATCAAATCAACAAGTATTCTGGACAGATCAATTATAGGTCTTTATCCTTAAGATCATTATTGACAAGAATTTGCGTAGCATGGATTGGCCGGGAGAACCAGAATTCCCGGACTTGGCTGCAGGTTGGCAGTTGACTGCAAGCACGCGATTTGCTACCATGGCGGGTTCATGGCCAAGACGACAAGGACAACGGGAAAGAAACAGGCGAACAAGGACTCTTCCAGGGTCGCCCCGGTTAGAGCCAAGAAGGCTTTCAGGACTTATCAGGAAGCGTTGGCTTACCTACTGGATAGAACCGATTACGAGAAGGAAGAGCGCGTACGCTACAATGTAACGACGTTCAGTCTCGAACGGATGGAGAGATTGTTGGCGATGCTGGGCGACCCGCACACCAAGATCAACACCGTCCACATCGCAGGCACCAAAGGGAAAGGTTCGACCGCTACGATGTTGGCCCGGATGCTGGAAGCCAACGGCTATACTGTCGGCCTGTACACCTCGCCACACCTGGTTCACCTGCACGAGCGGATCACCATCAACTCCGAGATGATCACCGAGTCGGAGATGCTCTCGCTGATGAACCGCCTGTACGCACCGATTGAGAAGCTCTCCAAGGACGACCCGCCTACGTTTTTCGAAATCCTGACGGCGCTGGCCTTTGCGTTCTTCGCCGATCGCCAGGTGGACATCGCTGTGATTGAGACCGGTCTTGGCGGCCGCTTGGACAGCACCAATGTGATTCTGCCCAAGGTGGTGGGTATCACCAGCCTGAGCATCGATCACAAACAGCAACTGGGCGACACGCTCGATCGCATCGCAATGGAGAAGGCCGGCATTTTTAAGAAAGGGGTCCCGGCCGTCACCGTGCAGCAGGAGCCTATCGCGATGACCGTGCTCAAAGCTCAGGCGATGGCCATGAAGGCCCCTCTAAGCGTCACCGGTACGGACATCGACTTCTCTTACCGGTTCGAGACGTCCCGTGAGCACGGACCGCACACGCGGATCTGTCTCTCAACCCCGACCAGTAAGTTCGAACACCTGCGGGTTCCCCTCTACGGCCGGCATCAGGCGATCAACTGCGGTCTGGCCTTGGCCATGCTGGACAAGCTCAAGTCAGCCGGCTACCAGATCGATGTCGAAAAAGCGGCCGCCGGATTGGCGACGGTCCAACTGGCCGGACGGATGGAGATAATCTGTCAGGATCCGCGAATCATGATCGACGGCGCCCACAACGCCGCCAGTATTCGTGCGCTGATCCACGCCATCGGCCAGAACATCCCTTACGACTCGATGGTCATGATCTTCGGCTGCAACTGCGACAAAGACGTCCCCGGCATGCTCAACGAGCTGCAGTACGGAGCCGACAAAGTCATCTTCACGCGGAGCAGTTCCAACAAGGCGGTGTCGCCTCAGGATCTGGCCGACCAGTACACTGAAATCTGCGGCAAGATGTGCCAGGTCGCCAACACGCTGGGGGAGGCCCTGCTTCTGGCCCGCAGCGCGGTCGGCAAAGAAGATCTGATCTGCATCACCGGCAGCTTCTATCTCATCGGCCAGGCCAAAGTCCGTTTCCAACCTCGGCCGGAACCCGTGGCGTCCTGATCCGGCACGGCTCGAATCATCGAATGATTGGGGAATGAGACAATCGAACGCTTCCCTCGCGAAAGCCGAGATTGTCACAGCTTCCGTGCAGGAGTCGGCGTCCCTTTTTGTCTACGACGGTTTCCACGCATTCGAGGCGTTTGTGAACGGCCGCCATCCTGCAAACGACAAGTCCCCTGCCCTCGTGTCCGTCGGGTTTTATGGTTGACGATCCTCTGGTTCTGATCTTTAATCTTGATTTCATGTGCAGACCCCATGCATGGGCAAGTCAGTGACACCATTGCGGGAAGGAGCAGGCGATGGCACAAAACGCCAACTATATCGCGGTGGATCTAGGAGCCGAGAGCGGCCGAGTCATGCTGGGCCGGGTAACCGACGGCAAGTTGAGCCTCGAACCCATACACCGCTTCGCCAACGGCCCGATCCAGGAACAAGATTCTCTCCGATGGGATTTCGACCGACTGATGACCGAGATCAAGACCGGCATCCGCTTGGCCGCCGGCAAGGCCGACAGCCCGGTTCGAGGCATCGGCATCGACACCTGGGGCGTCGATTTCGGCCTGCTTGACGCGGACGGCCGCCTGCTGGAGAAACCTTACCACTACCGCGACAGTCGGACCAACGGCATGATGGAAAAGGCTTTCTCCAGAATACCTAAGCGTCAGATCTATGAAAACACCGGTATCCAGTTCATGCAGCTCAACTCGCTCTATCAGCTCCTGGCCATGCGGCTGGCCAATCCCAACCTGCTCGCCAAGGCCGACAAGCTGCTGTTCATGGCGGATCTGTTCTCCTACTTCCTCTGCGGCCGAACATTCGGGGAATACACCCTGGCCAGCACCTCGCAGATGATGGACATGAAAACCGGACGCTGGTCGAAGACGATCTTCAAGGAGCTTTCGCTGCCGCTGGAGATCATGCCGCATGTGACCAGACCCGGCACAATCGTGGGCGAACTGACGCCCGAGGTGGCCCAAGAAATCAACGGTGACCGAATTTCTCTGATCGCGGTCGGGTCTCACGACACCGCCTCCGCGGTTTTGGGCGTCCCCGGCCAAGGCGACCGCTGGGCCTATCTGTCTTCGGGGACCTGGAGCCTGATGGGCGTCGAGATCCCCCAGGCGATCGTCAACGACAAGACTTTCGCCTACGAATTCACCAATGAGGGCGGCGTCGAGGATACGATCCGCCTGCTCAAGAACATCATGGGCCTGTGGCTCGTCCAGGAGTGCAAGCGGCAGTGGCAGCGAGAAGGCCAGGATCTCTCGTACGGCGAACTGACGGCGATGGCGGGCAGGGCCAAGCCGTTCTTCGGATACATCGATTGCGACAACAGCGACTTCCTCGCCCCCGGCGACATGCCCACACGAATCAACAAGTGCCTTTCACAAACGGGACAGAAGCCCACGCAGGACAAGGGCCAGATGGTCCGCCTTATCCTTGAAAGCCTCGCCCTGAAATACCGCACGGTCCTGAACGCCATCGAGGATGTCACCGGTATTTCGATCGAGACGCTCCACATCGTCGGCGGCGGCATCCAGAACGAGCTGCTCTGCCAGTTCACCGCCGACGCGACGGGACGCAGGGTCGTCACCGGTCCCATCGAAGCCACCGCCAGCGGCAACATTCTGATGCAAGCCAAAGCGACCGGCCAGCTCAAGAGCATCGAAGAGGCCCGCCAGGTCGTCCGCAATTCCTTTGAGATGAAAGAATATTTACCCCGGAACGTCGGTCTCTGGGAGCAGCAGTACCGACAATTCGCAGCGAAGAAATGAACCCTTGCGGCCAACTCCTCGCGAATCGTTCCGACGCATGAAGGTCGGGCGGTTTCGTTCCAAACCCATGCGTGGAGCGGCCAAAGGAAGGAGACAGGGCTTTTGACGACCGAAGAACTCGAACAACAATTGGACAGCTTCGATGGGGCCCAGCGGAGAACCGCCCTGGTGTCGCTTCTTGAGAAGGTCAAGACAGGCGAAATTGTTCTGCCTGAGGCGGGACGGTTCGTGAATTTACATTGTCACACCTTCTACTCGTACAACGCCTACGGTTACTCGCCCTCGAAATTCGCGTGGCTGGCACGCAGGGCCGGGCTGGCGGTCGTCGGAACGACGGACTTCGACGTGCTCGATGCACTCGACGAGTTTCGCGAGGCGTGCAGGCTTCTGGACCTCAAGGGTTGTTCGGGTCTGGAGACGCGGGTCTACGTACCCGAATTCGCAACCCGGGTCATCAATTCGCCCGGCGAACCCGGCATCTCCTATCACATGGGCGTCGGCTTTCCGAATGCACAGGTCCCTCCAGCGCAGAGGGAGTTCCTCAAAAACCTCAAGCAAACCGCCCAGCAGCGCAACCGCGACCTCATGGAACGGGTCAATAGATATCTCAGCCCGGTCGAACTGGACTACGAGAGCGACGTGCTGACGCTCACGCCCGCCGGCAACGCGACCGAGCGGCACATGTGCGTCGCGTATGCCCGCAAGGCGAAAGACCGGTTCGGGGAAGGAACCGAAGAACTCGCCCGGTTCTGGTCGCAGAAGCTCGGGACCGACGCCAAGAAACTCGGCCTGCCCGAGGGCCGCGACCTCATCAATACGATCCGATCCAAGACCATGAAACGCGGGGGTGTCGGCTACATTCAACCCGACAGCGGATCCTTCCCCCGGATGGCCGAAACGAACCGTTTTATCCTGGGCGCAGGCGGTATGCCCGTGCACACCTGGCTCGACGGTTCCAGCGACGGGGAACAGGCGATCGAAGAGCTGCTTGATGTCGCGATGAGCACCGGCGCGGTCGCGCTGAACGTGATCCCAGACCGCAATTACACGCCGGGATCACAGGATCAGAAAGTCCAAAACCTCTACCATGTGGTGGAGGTCGCGAAGAAGCGACACCTCGTCCTGGTCGAAGGTACCGAAATGAACAGTCCCGGTCAGAAGTTCGTCGACGACTTCAACTCCGCGGAACTTGCCCCCCTGTTGCCGGCCTTCCTGAGCGGGGCTCACATCGTGTACGCCCACTCGGTCCTCCAGCGACAGTGCGGCTTGGGTTACACCAGCCGCTGGGCGAACAAGCACTTCGGGACCGCGGAACGCAAAAACGCGTTTTTCGAAGAGCTTGGCGCGACATTGAAACCTCGGCAGGAAGACGCGATGGCCGAACTCACAGAGCTCGCAGCACCGACCGAAGTCCTGAAGGCGGCGCAAGCGTGATGAAGGATGCAGACATGAACGAGAGGATTCCAGCCAAACAGTACGCAGTCCAACTGGTGGGTCCGGACCAACTGATCCTGAACAAATCCAAAGACGTTTTCAAACCCGGGCCGCACCAGATCCTCGCCAGGGTCGAAGTCGTCGGCCTGTGCTTTTCCGACTTGAAACTGCTCAAGCAGTTCACCGCCCACGTTCGCAAAGGACCGGTCGTCTCCGGAATCGATCCCGAGACCCTCAAAGAAATCCCGAGTTACGTGCCCGACGCGGCCCCTACGGTCCCGGGACATGAAACCGTCGTTCGGATCGTCGCGGTCGGACCCGAGGTCACGCGACACAAGCCCGGCCAGCGGTATCTCGTGCAGACCGACTACCGTTGGCTGCACACCGCCAGTTCCAACTCGGCGTTCGGATACAATTTCGAAGGCGCCCTGCAGGAATATGTCCTGATGGATGAGCGGGTCATCACTGCCCCCGACGGCGAGTCCATGCTGATCCCCGCCTCCGAGGAACGCGCGGCCTCGGCCATCGCTTTGTGCGAACCTTGGGCCTGCGTCGAGGATGCCTACGTCACCAAAGAACGTACGACGATCAAGGCCGGCGGACGGATGCTCGTCGTCTCGGACGTGGCTGTCCCCGCCGGCCGAATGCACCGCCTCTATCAGAAGTACGGCACGCCCGGCAAGGTGACTTGGATCTCCAAATCGCTCCCGCCGGCCGATCTGGGCCCGGTCGTTGTTCAGGGGAACAGTCTCTTCGACCTCGAAGACGCGGCCTATGACGACGTGATCTATTTCGGGGCGACGGTCCGCACCGCCGAGGTGCTGTTCCCCAAGGTCGCAGCCAACGGCCTGTTCAATATCGTCCTGGGCGGGGATCGTTTCGGCGCACCGGTGGTGACCATGGTCGGACGGGTGCACTACGGCGGGATTCGCCTAATCGGCACAACCGGCTCGGACCCCGCCGATTCGATGAAGTACATCCCCAAGACCGGCGAGATCCGCCACGGCGACGTCGTCAACGTGGTGGGCGCAGGCGGCCCGATGGGCATGATGCACGTCATTCGCAACATCTGCCAGGGCGTCGAAGGCGTCACCGTCTATGCGGGCGACGTGGACGACAACCGCCTGGCGGCGCTGAACCAGATCGTCCAACCCCTGGCCGACAAGAACGGCGTCGAGTACAAGCCCTACAACGCGGCCCACGAGCAGATGGAAGAAAACTACAGCTACACCGTGCTGATGGCGCCAGTCCCGGAGCTGGTGGCCACCGCGGTGAACTGCGCCGCGCCGCGGGGAATCGTCAACATCTTCGCGGGCATCCCCGCCACCGTCACCGGCAAGATCGACCTGGACGCCTACATCGAAAAGCGTCTGTACTTCATCGGCACCAGCGGCTCGACGCTCGACGACATGAAACGCATGTTGGAGAAGGTCGAGTCGGACCGGCTCGACACGAACGTCAGCGTCGCGGCGATCAGCGGCTTCGAGGGCGCGGTCGAGGGTATCCGCGCGGTCGAAAACCGCCTGATCGCCGGCAAGATCATGGTGTACCCCGGTTGTCGGAGCATGGGCCTGATCCGACTGGAAGAGCTTTCGCAGAAAATGCCCGACGTCGCGGCGTGCCTGAACAACGGCCTGTGGACCCGCGAGGCGGAATTGACGTTGCTGGAGAAATATGCGAGTTGATCGAGAATGAAAGGGCAATCAGATGAGACGAGTTGGCGGAGCTTCATCGCGTGGCCATCGGGCACTCTTGGCAACATCCCTCCTGATCATCTGCGCAATGATAGGCGGACTCTTCGCACAGGGCCGCGAGTTCAACGGCCTGGGCATGGACCTGGCTAATCTGCCCAGGCTATCGAGCGCCCAGTCGCGCTCGATCAGTCCCGAGAACTTCACCGGCGAGAAAGGCAAGGCCGGCATGGCCACCGAAGGCACCGGCAAGAACGCCGCCCGCGACCTCGGCCAGGGTTGGAAGATCTCGCCGTCGGTGCGGATTCCCGCCAAGAGCACGTTCACCATGGGCGAGATCAACGGCTCCGGCGCGATCCAGCAGATCTGGATGACGCCCGCCCCGCTCGACAAGACCCAGCTCTACATCCTCCGCTTCTACTGGGACGGTGAGGAAACCCCCTCGGTCGAGGTGCCGATGAGTCACTTCTTCGCCTGCGGCTGGGGCAAATACGCCCAGATCAACTCGCTGGCCGTCTGCGTCAATCCCGGTAGCGCGTTTAACTGCTACTGGCCCATGCCCTTCCGCAAGAGCGCGAAAGTCACGATGGAAAACCTCGACGAAAAGGACATGGTGCTCTACTATCAGATCAACTACACGCTGACCGACGTCCCCGAGAGCATGGCGTATTTCCACGCGCAGTATCGACGCGAATCGCCGCTCAAAACCAAGGGCCTCTACACGATCGTGGACGGCATCCAGGGCCGGGGCCACTACGTCGGCACCTACATGGCCTGGGAAGTCCACAGTCCCGGCTGGTGGGGCGAAGGCGAGATCAAGTTCTACCTCGATGGCGACAAGGAATTCCCTACGATCTGCGGCACGGGCACCGAGGACTACTTCTGCGGCTCGTACAACTTCGAGAACCGCGACACCAAAAAATATCAGACCTTCTCGACGCCCTATACCGGCCTGGCCCAGGTCCTGCCGCCGGACGAGATCTACAAGGTCGGCCAGCGCTTCGGCTTGTATCGTTGGCACGTCGTGGATCCGATCCGGTTTGAAAAGGACCTTCGCGTAACGAATCAGGCGCTCGGCTGGCAGGAAGGCGGTCGCTATCTGCCGTTGGAGGACAACATCGCGTCGGTCGCCTACTGGTACCAGACCGAACCGCATGCCCCATTTCCCAAGCTGCCGGAGCCGGAGGCGCTGAAGGTTGGACCGATCCAAGTGCAGAAATAACGAGGGATAAGACTTGTTCTTGCCATGCGGAACGAAGTGAAGCATCCGGCCTGTGACCGAAAGAAACCTCTCGTCCGCGGCCCAGATCCTTCGGCTTCGCCTCACGATGACAAGAGAGCCGCCAACATCTGGAGATGAATGCGTCATGGTGAATCTGAGACAAATTGAGCAGGCATACAAGCTGGCACGCGAACGTTACGGCGAGTTGGGCGTGGATACGGAAAAGGCGATGCGGCAGCTTCGCAAGGTCGCGATCTCGCTGCACTGCTGGCAGGGAGACGACGTCGGCGGCTTCGAGAACGCCGACGGACTCAGCGGCGGCGGCATCATGGCCACCGGCGCCTATCCCGGCAAGGCGAGAACTGCCGACGAGCTGCGAGCCGACCTCGAAAAGGCCCTGAGCCTGATCCCCGGCCGACACCGTCTGAACCTGCATGCCAGCTACGCCGAGACCCAGGGTCAAGTCGATCGCAACGAGCTGGAGCCCAGGCACTTCAAGAACTGGGTCCAGTGGGCCCAGGCCAACAAGCTCGGCATGGACTTCAACGGAACGTACTTCTCGCATCCCAAGGCCGCCGACGGTTTCACGCTTTCCAGCGCCGACAAGAACATCCGCAAATTCTGGATCGAGCATGGCGTCGCCTGCCGCAAAATCGCGGCCTACATGGGCAAGCAACTCGGAACCCCCTGCGTGCTGAACACCTGGATCCCCGACGGATACAAGGACATCCCGATCGATCGCAAGGGCCCGCGCCAGCGGCTCAAGGAATCGCTCGACGAGATCCTGGCCGACAAGGTCAGCCGCAACCACGTGTTGGACGCTGTCGAGGGCAAGTTGTTCGGTATCGGTTCCGAGAGCTACGTCGTCGGCTCGCACGAATTCTATCTGAGCTACGCGGTGGCCAACAACCTGCTCTTGTGCCTGGACACCGGTCACTTCCACCCGACCGAGACCGTCGCAGACAAAATCTCCGCGGTGATGACGTTCGTCGACGAGATCTTGCTGCACGTCAGTCGCGGCGTCCGCTGGGACAGCGACCACGTCGTCACCCTCTCCGATGATCTGACGGCCCTGGCCCAGGAGCTCGTCCGAGGCGACTACTTGGGCCGCGTCCACATCGGCCTGGACTTCTTCGACGCCAGCATCAACCGCATCGCGGCCTGGGTCATCGGCACCCGCTGCATGATCAAAGCCCTGCTTCAGGCGATGCTCGAGCCCACGAACCAGCTCAAGCGGATCGAGGCCAAGGGCGACCACACCTCGCGTCTGGCGATGCTCGAAGAAATGAAGACACTGCCTTTCGGCGCGGTTTGGGATTACTATTGCACGAAGTCCGACGTACCGGTCGGTTCGGCGTGGATCGATGAAGTGAAGAACTACGAAAAGGACGTCTTGGCCACGCGTAGCTAAGGAGACCTGGCAGGGATGACGGCAAATCCATTCCTCGGTGTGACGTTCCACTGGTTGGGCGGATTGGCGGCCGGCAGCTTCTACGTGCCCTATCGCGGCGTGCGGAAATGGGCGTGGGAGGTCTATTGGCTCGTCGGGGGATTCTTCAGTTGGATCATCGCGCCGTGGTCGTTCGCCTTGGCGCTCATTCCGGGTCCCGTCGCCATCCTCCGCCAGGCCGACGCCAGGCCCCTCCTTTTGGCCTATTTTTTTGGCGCGCTCTGGGGCCTGGGCGGATTGACCTTCGGTCTGACGATGCGTTACCTGGGAATCGGATTGGGCATGGCCCTGACGCTGGGCTACTGCGCCGCGGTCGGGACGCTCACCCCGCCGATCCTCGAACACAAGCTGGGCGAACTCCTGACGACCGGGTCGGGCGTCGTCACGCTGATCGGCGTCGGTGTCTGCTTGGCGGGCATCGCGATGACCGGGCTTGCAGGCATGAGCAAAGAGCGGGAGCTCTCCGAGGAACAGAAGAAGGCCGTGGTCAAGGAGTTCCACTTCACGAAGGGATTCTTGATTTCGACGTTCTCTGGCGTGCTGAGCGCCTGCTTCGCCATCGGCCTGTTCTACGGCAAACCCATCATGGAGGCCACCAGTAAGGTGCTCCAGGAGAATCGCTGTTCCGATCTGTGGTCGAACCTGCCGGTGTTGATCGTCGTGCTGCTCGGCGGTTTCACCACCAACTTCATCTGGTGCGTCGCTCTGAACATCAAGAACCGGACGGGTTGTCAATACTATCGCTCGACGATCCACCCCCAGACGGCCCACGATGCGCCCGAGCGAGTGCCCCTGTGGAGCAATTATCTCTTCAGCGCTCTGGCGGGCGTCACCTGGTACCTGCAGTTCTTCTTCTACAGCATGGGTCAGATGCGGATGGGCAGGTACGAATTCTCCAGTTGGACGCTCCACATGGCCAGCATCATCCTCTTCAGCTCGCTGTGGGGCATCGCCTTGAAAGAATGGAAAGGCAGCGGCCTCGGCACCCGGCGGAAGTTGACGCTCGGGCTGGCCCTGCTGGTCCTGTCGACGATCATCGTCGGATATGGTAACTATCTCGGCGCGCAACCGGCCGCGCAGTGAGAGACGACGCAAAAAGAACAACGCCGGTCAGAAGGATAGACACGATGACCGCAGAACAGCAATCACAAAAAACTCAAAGCGGCAGTGAATTCGAGCGAGAGCCCGTGCCGCAGAGCAGACTGCTTGGTTTCAAGAGCTTTATCGGCATGTACGCCGGCGAGCATACGGCCGGAACCGAGCTGATGATTGGCCCGTTGTTCGTGGCCGCAGGCGTCAGCGCGTTCGACGTCGTCGTCGGCCTGATCGCAGGCAATGTCCTGGCCGTGCTGAGCTGGGTCTTCCTGTGCGCCCCGATCGCCACGCGGGCGAGACTGACGCTCTACTACCAACTCGAGAAGATCTGCGGCCGCCAGCTCGTGACGCTCTACAACCTCGCCAACGGTGTGATGTTCTGCTTCCTGGCCGGCGCCATGGTCACCGTCTCGGCCACCGCGCTGGGCGTCTGGTTCAAGTTCCCCATGCCCGAACTGAACGACTTCTATCCCAACAGCCTCGGGTGGGTGCTCGCCGTGCTGGCTTGCGGCACGATGATCTCGGTCGTCGCGGCCTATGGCTACCAGGTCGTGTCCAAGGTCGCCAACGTCGCAGCGCCCTGGATGGTGCTGATCTTCATCGCGTTCGGTCTCGTGGGCCTGCGTCAGTTCATTGACGCCACCGGCACCAAAGTCACAGGCCTCGCCGACGTCTGGACGCTGGCGCAAACAAGCATCTGGAAAGGCGGAGACCCCCTGCCCGGACAGGTCAAGTTCACGTTCTGGCATGTGACGTTCTTCGCCTGGTTCTGCAATATGGCGATGCACGTCGGTATGTCGGACCTGTCAGTCCTGCGATTCGCCAAGAAGTCCTGGTACGGCATCGCCAGCGGTACCGGCATGTTCCTCGGCCACTTCCTCGCCTGGCTGGCGGCCTCGATCCTCTACGCCTTCCAGATACACCAGGACCCGAGCAACACCAGCGTGCTGCCCGGTCCGCTCGCCTATCAGGCCGCCGGACTGGCGGGCCTGATCTGCGTCATCATCGCAGGCTGGACCACCGCCAATCCAACCATCTACCGCGCGGGCCTGGCCTTCCAGGCGGTCGTCCCGAAGTACTCGCGGTTCCGCGTGACGCTGATCACCGGCGCGATCGCCACCGTCGCCGCGATGTTCCCCGCCCTGGCGATGAAGCTGCTGGGCTTCGTCGCCCTCTACGGTCTGGTCCTCATGCCGATGGGTGCGGTGGTCTTCATGGACTTCTGGGTGATCCCCAAGCTGGGCCTTCGCGGCTCGTACGCCCAAGTGAGCGGCCGGCATTTCAATTGGGCCGCCGGGGCGGCCTGGCTCGGAACGTTGGCCGTCTGCCTGGGTATCGTCTTCATCGTGGGCAGTTGGACGCTGTACTTCGTCGCCCTGCCCGGCTGGTTCATCGCATCTATCATCTACATCGTTCTGAGTCGGATCTACCAGAAACAAGGCATCCCCGTCGCAGCGCGTCAGCAGATCAACTCGAACGCGACGCAGGCATAGGAGGCATCCCATGCGCACTACTACCATCCTCGTGATCGTTTCGTTGCTCTCGCTGGTCGCTCTGATGCTGCCCTCGATCCTGTTCCTGGCCGGACGGATGGAGTTGCCCACAGTCAAATGGGTCATGCTGGCGGCGACCATCGTCTGGTTCGTCACCGCCGCCCCCTGGATGTGGAAGCAATCCGGCTGAGCCAAGGGAGCTTCAGCGGACTTGCGTGCAAGGCAGGCGGATTAGTTGCCGCTTTCTCGGCGCAGAATCTCCGCGATCTGATGATGCAGGAGCGGGATCCTGTTTACCGCTGCGTCCCACACAATGCCGTAGTCCACACCGAAGTAGTGGTGGATCACGCGGTCCCTCATCCCGGCGATCGCCCGCCATTCCACCTCGGGATAGCGCTGCCTGAGCTCCTGTGGCACCTGCTTCGCCGCCTCACCAATGATTTCGACGCTGCGTGCAAACGCCCGTTTCGCGGTCTCATCGGCCAGGAATTGTTCGCGGCTCGACGCCGCCGTCTGCCCCATGAGGTACCGCGTTTCATCCAGAATGTGTCGAAGGTACTCAAGCGGCGAGGGAGACATACTCCACCTCCCCCAGGATATAGGGGCCGATGTGCGGACTGAGAGCCTCGGGAGTCACCAACTCCACCTTTCTCCCCAGCAAATCCTCCAACAGAAACGAAAGTCGGATGAAGTGGTCGAACGTTCTCTGGCCCTGCTCGAACTCCACCAGCAGGTCCACGTCGCTGTCCGCGTGCTGCTGGCCCCGAACGAACGAACCGAACAATCCGATCCGTGTCGCGCCCAGACCTCGAATCTGAGCCTGATTCCGACGAATCACCTGAAGGATCTCTTCTCTTGTCGTTACCGCCTCGGCCATGGCTCTATTGACTCCCATGCAACTACAATACGCTACCTATGATAGGCTCGATTCGAGCATGCCGTCAAGCCTGGACTTAGGGCGGTCTCCAGCAGGGCGCATGGCCGTTCTTGCGATCCGCGTGGGTCAAATGCCGTCGCGCAAGCCCATCAAGGAACTCGCCAGCGAAATCCTCAAACACAGACTGCGCGCCGGGTGACAGAAACGCGGCCATACCGGAGTGCGTCCCCGGTATCCTCCAAATTGAGTATGCTGTCCCGCGATTGAAACGTGAGCGTCCGGCCAACCCCGTTTTCTTCCTTCGGGCACTTGGCATCGTGTTTGCCGACGATGCGTGACGGATCGAACGTAAGACGAGGATGATGGAGGGATCGGGAGAGGCGGCTTACTCGGTTCGATTCTCGGTCTGGGTGGGGAAGCGCGGCAGAGAGATCTTGGGCAGGAACCGCTCCTTCCACTGCGGGGGCGTCAACTCATCGATCCGGCTGGCCGGGTGCGTGTTGATCCGCTCCAGCACGTCCCGCAGGTACAGGAACGGATCGATCCCGCAGAGCTTGCAGCTGGCAATCAGACTGTAGAGGATCGCGGCCCGCCGGGCCCCTTCGTCGCTGCCGCTGAACAGCCAGTTCTTACGGCCCAACGCCACCAGCTTGATCACGCGCTCGGAGAGACTGTTGTCGATGCAAAGAATTCCGTTTTCCAGGTAGCGGTTCAGGGCCTCCCATTGATTCACCGCGTAGGTGACCGCCTTGCCGATCGGACTCTTGGGCAGAACCTCACCGCTCCAAGCGTCCAGCAAGGGTCTGATCTGGTCGTCCAGGATGGGTTGGCTGAACTGCTGCCGCAGGGCCTTGACGCCCTCGGCGTTTAGATGCTCATCCCGGGCCTTGCCTTCAATGACGTACAACTGCGCAATCAACGCCAACATCTGGTTGGCCCGCAGCGGATCGGTCTGTTTGGCTTCGTCGAACTTCCGCCGGGCGTGGCCCCAGCAACCCACCTCCGTGGCCTTGCCTTCTCCGTACAGGCCGTCATATCCGTGGAAGGCATCGGCCTGGACGTAGCCCCGGTAGCCCTTGAGCATCCGCTCGGGACCCTCCCGGCTCCGCGTGAGCGTATAGTCGAAGTACACGTGGTTCGCCAAGTCGATGTACGGCCACAGGTATCCCTCCCGCACCTGCGTGCGGGACTTGTCCTGGATCGGGATATAGGTGTCGTCCGTAAACAAGTGGCCCGAAGCCAGGATCCGCCGTTTCATCGCCAGCGCGATGGCCTCCAACAGATCGGCGCTGTCCCGTACCCAGTCGCACTGCGTGGTCCGCGGAATCTGCAACCTGTGGCGGGCGAAGATCTGCTCCAGTCGGTACAACGGCAAATGGTTGCAGTACTTGCTCGTGAGGATGTAGGCCAGGACCCCGGGGCCGGGC
>ERZ795047.119-NODE-119-length-100907-cov-8.346141_pt1 | contig 100907 bp, 78 predicted proteins | sample MGYA00375131_ERZ795047 | MGnify/ENA primary metagenome ERZ795047 (study PRJEB30176, sample SAMN05720228) | activated sludge metagenome | isolation source: Anaerobic digester | place: Japan | collected 2015-05-20 ... | reverse complement strand
AATGTTGCTAGATCCCAAAGCCATGTAATACAATGCCTATTCCGATGCAAGCTGCAATGGGTATCATTGGGATGCGGGTTGCACTGACTTCCTGAAAGAGGATTGGGGCGACTGGCACCGGCAGTAGATTGGCTATATCAGTTGTAGGTATAGCAACTCAAGGGGTATTTGGCTTCTGCGAAGTTCTGGGAGTGGGGAGGTGCTGTTCGGATATATAATGGTGCTTTTGTGCGACATAATCGGAACGTTTAGGTGTCTGTAATCGCTTAGTGGGAGTAGGGACAGCAGTTGAAATCATGGCGCTTGGGGTCGTACAAATCAATCCTGGCCGACCTGAGCCTAGTAGGGATATGCGTTATATGGGGAACGAGCTTCGCCATAGTCAAGACAGTGGTGGGCGACACGAATCCGGCCACTTTTATTGCGGCAAGATTTGTACTTGCTACGGTTCTTCTCGGGCTCGTTGCGGGTCGGCGCCTTCGCGGACTGGACTGGGAATACTGTAAGGCAGGGTTCGCGCTGGCAATCCCCCTCATGCTCGGGTTTTTAACCCAAACTTGCGGGTTGCAGGGGACTACTGCGTCCAAGGCCGGGTTCATCACAGGGATGCACGTAGTTTTTACGCTTTTCCTTGAACAGAAGGTCCTCAAGAATCGCATCATGCCATATCAGATCACAGGCGTTGGTGTTGCAGTTGCAGGGCTTGGCCTTCTCACACTGGACAGGCTGTCGCCTCCGACATATGGCGATATTCTGATCTTAGTGTGCGCATTTTGCTTTGCGGTCCACATAATCCTCCTAGCCAGGTATTCGCCGACCATGGACGGCTTGCTCCTGTCATTTACCCAGATGGCATGGGCTGCGGTCTTTTCGGTGTTGGCTGCAGGATCCGACATAGTCCAGATATTCCAATTCGACAAGGACTTAGTCCTCTCCGTAGCCTACCTTGGTGCAACAGGAACAGCGCTTGCTTATCTCGTTCAGACTACAGCTCAAAAATATACGCCGCCTACACGGGCGGCCCTGATACTCCAGACCGAACCGATTTTTACATCCATCTTTGCGCGGCTATGGTTGGGGGAGCGTCTCAGCGTGCAGCAGGCGATTGGGGCCATTCTCATACTAGCCGGCATTCTGATGTGTCAGGTTGGTGATATCAAACGATCCAGGGAGGTGTGATGGCTTGAGAGTTCTCGAAATAGCGCTAGACAGAGCCTGCGCGACCGGAGCGGAATATGCGGATGTTCGTGCGTTGCATCAGACGGAGGAGAGGCTCTCTGTTCGCAATGGTGTTGTGGAGCGGGCCACGAGCGGAGTCTCGCATGGTATAGGCGTTAGGGCACTTGTGGATGGGGCATGGGGATTCGCCGCAAGCTGTGTTGTGAGCGAGAGCGAGGCTGCCAGAGTTGCTGCGGAGGCAGTAGAGATTGCCAGGGCAAGCGCAATGGCAAAGAAGTGTGACGTTGTTCTTGCGCCACTCGATCCTGTAGTTGTGGAGTGGGAGTCGCCATGTGCCATAGATCCTTGGTCAGTTCCGAGGGCTCAGAAGATAGACCTTCTCAGGGAGGCTTGCAGCCGCGCGATGTCCGGCGGAAGCGATGTGCGCTATGCATCGGCGTCCATGAATGCGATAAGGGATGATAAGGCCTATGCCAACTCTGAGGGGGCGCGGATTCGGCAGCGGACCACGGTCACTTCGGCGGGCATCAAGGCGATAGCTCTTGGCAACGGAGAGATGCAGGTCAGATCGTATCCTGGGACGTTTGAAGGCAATGTGAGGCAGGCAGGGTACGAATGGATAGAGGAGATGGACATTGCTGGACACGCGGCTGAAATCGGGAAACAAGCTCAGGCTCTCCTCGCGGCCCAACAATGCCCGCAGATAAAGACCACTCTGATACTGGGCACCAATCAGTTGGCACTGCAGATACATGAGTCTTGCGGTCATCCGACGGAGCTGGACCGAGTCTATGGCTATGAGGCGTCTTATGCGGGAACGAGTTTTCTTGATCCTGGCAAGCTGGGAGACTTCAGGTATGGATCTGACTTGGTCAACATCTACGCCGATTCGACGATTCCAGGAGGGCTTGGTACGTTTGCGTACGATGATGAAGGGGTTCGGTCTTGCCGAACCGATCTGGTTAGAAATGGCATGTTCGAGGCGTATCTGATGTCGAGGGAGACTGCTGCAAGGCTCGGAAAGACCAGCAATGGTTGTATGAGAGCGAGCGGATGGGATAGAATGCCCATCATAAGGATGACCAATATATGCCTTGAGCCGGGTAACGAGACCCTCGAATCCCTCATCCGCGGAACTGATGATGGCATATTCATGGACGGGATAAAGAGTTGGAGCATTGATGACAGGCGCTTAAACTTCCAATTTGGAAGCGAGATCGGCTGGCGGATACGCAATGGCCAGCTTGCGGAGATGGTGAAGAATCCAACATACACAGGAATTACTCCAGAGTTTTGGAATTCCTGCGATGGTATCGCGGGGTCTGACGAATGGGTGCTGTGGGGCTTTCCTAACTGCGGAAAGGGAGAGCCCAGCCAGGTCATGTTCGTTGGGCATGGCACTGCGCCTGCGAGGTTCAGGAATGTGAAGGTAGGTGTCGGAAGATGGTAGGCCAGGAGCGTGCGCAGGAGATAGTCGAAGCGGCCATTTCAGCCTGCAGAGCTGATGCTGTCGAAGCTGTACTCATGAGCGACGTTGACAACCTTACCAGGTTTGCAAATTCTGAGATCCATCAGAACGCTTCGGTCTCGTCAGACATCTTGTATGTGAGGGCCATTTGTGGAAAACGTGAGGGATGGGCGACTACAAATCAGCTGACCTCGGAAGCTGTTAGGGACGCTGCGGCGCTGGCGGTGGAGATCGCCATGGTTCAACCTGAAAATCCCGATTTTCCGGGTTTGGCAGGGCTGTGTAGATATGAGGAAGCTGGCGGCTACGACGAGCGAACGGCATCCTTTTCGGCCCGCGAGAGAGCCATGGCTGTGAAGGCAATCACAGCCATAGCTGACAAGCATGAACTCAACGCCTCCGGGGCGTTTCGTACGAGGGTTACTGGCATGGCGATTGCAAACTCTGAAGGAGCCAGCGCGTGGATGAGAGGGACAGATTCCGCAATAAGCGCGGTGATCATGACGGGATACGATTCCAATGCCGGATCAGGCTACGCTGAAGCGGCGTCCTGGTCAGCGGGGAATCTTGACGCGCGGGCTATCGGAGAAAGGGCTGTGGAGAAGTGCCTTTCTTCCAGGAATCCTGGTGCATTAGAGCCTGGCGAATACGAAGCCATTCTTGAGCCAGCTGCAGTAGTCGACATGATGGAGACCCTGGCTTTGATGGGCATCAATGGGATATCATTCATAGAGGGAAGAAGTTATGCTAGCGGACGGATAGGTTCAAAGATCACGTCCGATATGGTGACTATCGAGGATAACTGGCATGACCCGGGCCTCTTGCCGCGGCCATTCGATCTGGAAGGGGTTCCGCGACGGCCCGTGACCCTTATCGAACACGGCGTGGCGTCCGGCATGATCTTTGACAGACTTGCAGCCAAGAAAGCGGGGACAGAGTCGACCGGGCATGCCCTTGTTGGGGGCGCCCTCAAAGGCGGCTACCCACTGCATCTGCGGATGAGCCCCGGGGAATCGTCCATTGGGGAAATGGTGGCCAGCACCGGGCGGGGCGTTTACGTAACGCGGTTCAACTACACCAATGTGGTGCATCCGACGAAAACGATTTTTACGGGGATGACGCGGGACGGCACTTACCTTATTGAAGACGGCCGAATAGTTCGGCCGCTGCGGAATCTGAGGTTCACTGATTCAATACTCGACGGAATTCTTGCGAACATAGTTGCTGTGTCGCGCGACACAGAGCTGTTGCCGGTTGCGGGGGGCCGCGGAATATACCGGGCGCCTGCTATCAAGACGGCAAAACTAAATTTCATAGGCACGACTGCGTAGCGAAGAGGAGCTGACTTTTGATCCATGAATGCGGACTCAACATCGTCTAAAGATAGAAAAGTAAGGGTTAGGATCGCGCCATCGCCCACAGGCAATTGCCATGTGGGGACGGCTCGGACTGCTCTGTACAACATGCTTTTTGCGCGGAAATACGGCGGCACATTCGTCCTGAGAATTGACAACACTGACCTTGAACGAAGCACCAAAGAGTCAGAAGAAGGCGTCCTTGAAGGCTTGAGATGGCTGGGAATCAAGTGGGATGAAGGGCCGGACATAGGAGGGCCTTACGGTCCATATCGCCAGCTGGAACGGATGGATACCTACAAGGAAACTGTGGAGAAATTGCTTTCGGAGGGCAAAGCCTATTACTGCTATTGCACCCCTTCAGAGCTTGAGGAAGAGCGCAAGGCAGCGCTGGCTGCCGGAAAGCCTCCTCGATATTCCGGAAAGTGCAGGGAACTGAGTAGTGCGGACCGCGCGAGGCTGGAGGCGGAAGGAAGAAGGCCTGTGGTAAGGCTTCGTGTCCCCGATGTCACTTTGTCTTTTGACGATCTTATACGCGGGCATCAACAGAAAGACATGTCGGAGCGGGGAGATTTCATCATATTCAAGTCTGATGGCACTCCTGTGTACAACTTCGCCACTGTTGTGGACGAGCATTACATGGAGATGAGTCACGTATTCAGGGCAGTCGAGCACCTGACCAACACTTTCGACCAAGTATGCGTATACACAGCGATGGGATGGGAGCCACCTCAGTTCGGACACCTTACCCTAATGCTCAACCCTGACCGCACCAAGATCTCGAAGAGGGCTGGCGCAGTGTATATTGGCGAATTCAGGGAAATGGGTTATCTGCCAGAGGCCGTCATAAACTTCCTTGCCCTTCTGGGCTGGAACCCCGGCACTGAACAAGAGATATTCAGCATAGATGAGCTGGTGGAGGCATTTTCCGTGGACACGCTGTCGAAATCGGACGCTGTGTTCGACATGAAGAAACTGGACTGGTTCAACGGAGTCTACATCAGGAGTCTCACCGTGCCTGATTTGGCCTCCAGAGTTCGCCCTTTTATGGAGGCTGCAGGCTATTCGGTTGACGATACCGACTATCTGGAACGGGCAGTGGCGCTCATCACCGACAGGATAGGCAAGCTCACCGAGGCGCCGGATTTGCTTGGATTCCTCTTCGTCGACGACGTGGAACTTGACCCGAGCGCTCTCAAGACCAAAGCCAAGTTTTCGTACGACGACATAGCGCGCGGGCTTAAGGCGTCTGCTGACGCGCTCGAGAAGGTATCGACGTGGGAGCATGAGCCGATAGAGGAGGCACTCAGAGGGACCGCAACTGAGCTTGGCTGGAAAGCAGGGGAGCTGCTGATGCCTGTGAGGATTGCTGTTACTGGCCGCCGAGTCACCCCGCCTCTCTTCGAGAGCCTTGTGCTGCTGGGCCGGGATCGATCTTTGGCCCGGATCAGAAAAGCCATAGCGCTTTTGGAGGAATAGGGGCATGGGCGGAGATCTCCTTGGCGCATTGAATGAGCCGCAGAGAGAGGCCGTCGTTTGTGTCGACGGCCCGCTTCTCATTCTTGCCGGCGCAGGGAGCGGAAAAACCAGGGTCCTCACGCATAGAGCAGCCTACCTGATATCGGAAAGAAGGGTGCCTCCATACAGAATACTGGCTGTGACGTTTACCAACAAGGCTGCCAAGGAAATGAAGAACAGAGTAGAAGAACTCGTTGGTGCGCGTGCGGACCTCATGTGGATATCAACATTTCACTCTTTGTGCGCGAGAATGTTGAGAGAGGACATACCCTCACTTGGTTACAAGAAGAGCTTTACGATACTGGATGAATCTGATCAAACGGCCGTGGTAAAGAAGTGTCTCGATGACCTCAACATTTCCGGCGACATGTTCAAGCCGCAGGCAGTGCTCGCTGCCATCAGCTCTGCAAAGAATGAGTTGATAGGTCCTGAGGAACTTGAGGCCAATGCACGCGATCCCAGAACTCGTACGATGGGGCAGATATATGCGGCTTATCAGAGCACGCTTGTTCGAGGCAATGCTCTGGATTTTGACGATCTCATAACCCTTGCAGTGAGGTTGCTCCGGGAATGTCCCGAGATTCTCGAGAAATGGCAGGACAGATTCGAATACCTGATGGTAGATGAATATCAGGACACTAACCATGCCCAGTACATTCTCGTCAAACTCCTTGCAGCAAGGAGTAGGAACCTGTGTGTAGTGGGGGATGACGACCAATCGATATACGAATGGCGCGGCGCCGATATCCGCAACATCCTGGATTTCGAGCGTGATTATCCCGAAGCCCGTGTGATCAAGCTGGAGCAGAACTATAGGTCAACCCAGAACATCCTTAATGCAGCGAATTGCGTGATAGCCAACAACAAAGGGCGTAAGGACAAGAGCCTTTGGACTTCCCGAGGTTCGGGCTCTCCGATCTTTGTGTACTGTGCCGAGAATGAAAGGGATGAGGGAAGGTTCATTGCAGACGAGATTCAGCGGCTTGCAGCTCTTGAAGGAAGGGCGTATCGCGACTTTGCAGTACTATACAGGGTAAATGCGCAGTCGAGGGCGATAGAAGAAGTCCTCTTGAATAGGGGCATGCCATACAAGATCGTCGGCGGCCTCAAGTTCTACGAGCGGCGCGAGATAAAGGACGTCCTGGCCTACTTGCGAGTGATTGAGAACCCCGAGGATTCCCTTGCCCTTGAACGTATAATCAATGTTCCGCGTAGGGGAATAGGTGATGCTACACTTGCCATAGTCCGCAGACTCTCAGAAGAGGCCGGAGTTCCACTCTACGCAGGGGTCGAATTGGCGGTCCGAGCGTCGGATACTCCGAGCCGAGCCAGGAGCGGGTTGTCGCAGTTTCTCCAGTTGATGGAGGGCCTCCAATCGCGCAAAGGGGAGGCTACAGTCTCTCAGCTTGTAGAGATGGTCCTCGAAAAGACTGGCTACATTCGTGAGCTGGAACGGGAACAGACTCTGGAGGCCGAGGGCAGAATAGAGAACCTCAGAGAGCTTCTCACCGTGACTCAGGAATTTGAGGCCAGGCGTATGGAGAATTCTGTTGAGGATGGCGGTGGACCGACAGATATTGGAGCTTTTCTCGAGGAAGTCTCACTCCTTACCGATCTGGACAGGGCAGACCTTTCAGATGATTCCATTACACTGATGACGATGCATGCAGCCAAGGGCCTCGAGTTCCCCGTGGTTTTCATCGCTGGCATGGAAGAGAATATCTTTCCCCTTGCGCGATCCGCCCGCGAGGAGCGCTCTCTCGAGGAGGAACGGCGTCTTTGTTACGTGGGGATCACGCGCGCAAAGGACAGGCTATACCTTGTGCATTCTGTGATGCGCATGATCTATGGTTCGACGATGGCAAACGCGCCGTCGCGATTTCTGGGCGAGATTCCAAAGGAGCTGCTGGCTGATGCGATGCATGATAGGCGAAGCCTCTGGGGCAGATCGGATGGGCCCGCTTCGCCGGTTATACGTGCTCACTCCGTGGAAGGGCGGTCTGGGACAGCATGGAACCGGGGCGACAGCAGTGACGGGGGAGGCGAAAACCACGGCGGGGACGGTAGTGCAGAGTATTCTGCCGGTGATCGCGTCAGGCATGCCAAGTTCGGTGAAGGAACGGTTGTGGCCGTGGCAAGAGGCGGGAATGATTGGGTCATAACAGTGGCGTTCCCCGGAGGGGGAATCAAGCATTTGGCGCAGAGCTTTGCGCCCATGGAGAGAATCTAGCGACCGAGGGGGGTGGCTGAGTTGACTGACGCAGCCAGCAGAGTTGACGAGCTTAGGGAACTGATACGTCATCATAACTGGAGATACTACGTCCTCGATGACCCGGAGATCACCGACGCCGAGTACGACATGCTCATGCGCGAACTGATTGCCTTAGAAGAGGCTCATCCGGAGCTTGCTGATCCTGATTCCCCCACACAGAGGGTTGGCGGCGCTGTGTCGGCCGGCTTTGAGCCGGTGGTCCATGCAATCCCCATGTTGTCCCTGGACAACATGTTCGATGAGGGTTCGCTGCGGGCGTTCGACGCGCGCATAAAGAGGGCGACTGGCCTGGCCAAGGTAGAGTACGTAGCCGAGCCGAAAATTGATGGCCTTGCGATCAGCCTCACATACGAGAATGGGAGGCTCGCAGTTGGGGCAACTCGGGGTGATGGTGAACGCGGCGAGGACGTAACCCATAATCTCAGGACCATAAGGGCTGTGCCGTTGGTGTTGCCCAAAGGCGCTCCCGATTCGGTTACGGTGCGTGGAGAGGTCTACATGCGCAAATCCGAGTTCGAACGGCTCAACCAAGAAAGGGCGAGCAGAGGTGAACCTATGTTCGCAAACCCACGCAATGCTGCAGCTGGATCATTGCGACAACTCGATCCGAAAGTGACCGCGTCCCGCAAGCTCGACGCATTCTTCTACTATCTGCCGGAGGCAGAGCGTTACGGCATCGAGACGCATTGGGATGCGCTTGATTTTATACGCTCATTGGGTTTTAGGGTGAATCCCGAGATCATCTTGTGCGACGGCTTGGGGGAGACTCTGGAGTTCATCCATCGACTGGCCGATTTGCGGCCCATGCTTCCATACGAGATAGACGGGGTGGTTGTAAAAGTCAACAGGCTAGATCTTCAACGAAAGCTCGGGTTTACCTCGCATTCGCCGAGGTGGGCTTCGGCATACAAATACCCCGCACAGCAGGTGCAAACTAGAGTTCGCGACATAATAGTGCAGGTGGGAAGGACGGGAGTTTTGACTCCAACCGCAGTCTTTGAGCCTGTTGATGTCGGCGGAGTCACCGTGAGCCGCGCTTCTCTTCATAATGAGGATTATGTGCGGGCAAAGGACGTGCGTGTGGGGGATGCCGTTATAATCCAGCGGGCCGGGGATGTGATTCCAGAGGTAGTACGGGTATTGGTTGAAGAACGAACTGGAGACGAAAAGGAATTTGAGATGCCGCGGGTATGCCCTGCATGCGGTTCTGAGGTTCTACGGGAGGCTGGAGAGGCGGCTACGCGCTGCATAAGTCTATCATGCCCTGCGAAGATTCGTGAGGGGATGATTCATTTTGCTTCGAAAGGCGCCATGGATATTGAAGGTCTTGGGCCGTCAACAATAGACAGGTTGCTCGATGCGAAACTCGTCGCTGATGTAGCTGACATATATGGGCTCAGGTTGGATCAGCTCGCGGGGCTGGATAGGATGGGTGAGAAGTCAGCGGCAAACCTCGTGGCTTCTATCGAGCAGAGCAAGTCGAATCCGCTCTACCGAGTCATTTTCGCCCTGGGAATAAGGCATGTGGGTGAGAATGTGGCGAAACTGCTGGCTTCACATTTTCATTCAATGGATGCGCTTATCGCCGCCGAGCGTGACGATCTGCTCGCGATTCCTACAATAGGGCCGGCGATCGCTGACAGCGTAGTCTCGTTTTTCTCATCTGAGATGAACCTGGAGACCGTGAAGAAGTTGGCTGCAGCGGGCGTGCGTATGTCGGATGAACCTGAAGAAGCCAAGCCGGCGGCTGTCGAGTTTGACGGCAAGAGTTTTGTTTTCACAGGTACGCTTGCGAGCCTGACAAGGCAGAAAGCGGAGGAAGCAGTAGAGAACCTTGGCGGGCGCGTAAGTTCGAGTGTGAGCCGGAAGACGGATTATGTTGTGGCAGGAGAGAACGCGGGGTCCAAACTTGCCAGAGCTAGGGAGCTTGGGGTTGCTGTCCTGTCTGAACAGGATTTTGCTGAGATGTTGGAACGGGCGGGATGCCGTCTTGGTGATGAACGATAATCCTTGTGATGGTGGTGAGTGAATTGAGCATTTCAAAGGAGGAGACAGCCCATATTGCCGAATTGGCTAGGTTGAGCCTGAATGAATCAGAACTTGCTCAGGCACAACATGACCTTTCTGAGATAATCGATTACATGAACAAAATTGCCGGGCTAAATACGGACGGGGTGGCGCTGACCATTCAACCTTGTCCGGTCGCCAATGTATGGCGCGAGGACGTGGTTCTGCCCTCGCTCAATCGTGAGGAGGTACTTGCCAATGCCCCCGACAGGCAGGGCGAGTTCTTCCGGGTGCCAAGGATAATCGAGGCAGAGGGGGCAGACGAATGAAGCTGTGCGACATGACCATTCACGAGCTTGCAGCATTGCTTCGGGCAGGAGAAGTCACATCCACGGAGATAACCGAGTCTGTCTTTGATCGGATAGATCAGGTAGAGGAATCAGTTGGCGCTTATGTGACCACCGCCCGCGACCAGGCGTTTGAACAGGCAGCTGCGGCAGATAAGCGACTGCTTCAAGCGCGGAAAAGAGGAAGTCTCTCTGATATCAGCCCGCTGATGGGGATTCCATTGGCATTGAAGGACAATATCTGTACCCGGGGCATCAGGACAACGTGTGCTTCGAAGATGCTTGCGGATTTTGTGCCGCCATACGATGCGACTGTAGCCAGGCGTCTCGGGGACTTGGGCGCAGTAATTGTAGGGAAGACCAACATGGACGAGTTTGCCATGGGATCATCAACGGAGAACTCGGCATTCCACGTTACCCGGAATCCGTGGGATTTTGAGAGGGTGCCCGGGGGCTCTAGCGGGGGCTCAGCGGCGGCGGTGGCGGCCGGAGAGGCCATAGGCGCCTTAGGGACAGATACAGGGGGTTCAGTGCGGCAACCCGCCTCATTCTGCGGACTCGTCGGATTGAAGCCGACGTATGCACGGGTGAGCAGATACGGAGTAGTGGCATTTTCGTCATCTCTAGACCAAGTTGGCCCTATTACCCGGGACGTTTGGGACTGTGCAATCATGTTGAGAGCAATAGCAGGCCGTGACGAACGTGACGCGACGTCTTCACCTGAACCGGTTCCTGATTACTGCGGATCTCTGAAAGAGACAGACAGAGATTTTACTATTGGGGTGCCTTCCGAATTCATGCATTCAGGGCTCGATAGTGGCATCAGGGAACTGATCGATAATGCAGTGCGTGCTCTGGAAGACGCGGGAGCGCGAATTGTGGAGGTATCGTTGCCACATTCGGACTATGCGATTGCAGTCTACTACCTTATTGCCACCGCCGAGGCCAGCTCGAACCTGGCGCGTATGGATGGGATTAGGTATGGCTTTCGAGCCGAGGATGCCCATGGCGTTCAGGCAGTGATAAGGCAGAGCAGAAGCGAGGGGTTTGGTCCCGAGGTGAAGCGCCGCATCATGTTGGGCACCCACGCGTTGAGCTCGAAGCATTATGATGAGTACTATCTCAAGGCACTGAAGGCACGAACTCTAATACTAGGTGACGTGAAAGAAGTTCTCGAGAAATGTGATTGCATCATCTCGCCGACGTCGCCGACGGTGGCGTTCAGAATAGGCGAAAAGCTAGATGACCCCGTGGCCCTGTATTTGATGGATGTTTACACAACCATAGCTAACCTTTCAGGCATGCCTGCGGTATCCGTGCCATGCGGGACCCTTAAAGGACTCCCTGTCGGAGCCCAACTTATAGGGAGGGCTTTTGACGAGGGCACACTATTTCGCATTGCCCATCTGTTGGAGCAGGCATGCGGCGAGTCGGTAAAGCGGCCGCCACTTGAAGCCATGAAAGGGGGGCGTGACAGATGACTTCGGATTATGAAGTTGTTGTTGGAATAGAAGTCCACGTCGAGTTGGCTACTGAATCCAAGGTGTTCTGTGGGTGCAGGACAGCTTTCGGGGCCGAGCCGAATACCCAAACATGCCCCACATGCTTGGGCATGCCTGGCGCTCTTCCAGTGCTCAACAAGAGGGCATTGGAGTTCGCGATTCGCGCTGCTTTGGCCCTCAACTGTTCTGTAGCAGACTATACTAAATTCGATCGAAAGAATTACTTCTATCCTGACTTGCCCAAAGGTTATCAGATATCCCAGTATGACTGCCCAATAGGGAGCAATGGATACATGGACGTGGATGTCAATGGCGAGTCCAAACGGATAAGGATCAAAAGAGTTCATCTCGAGGAAGAGACGGCCAAACTGATGCATGCCGGAGATGACATTATTTCCGCCAGCCATTCGCTGCTCGATTTCAACAGGTCGGGGATTCCACTGATCGAGATCGTATCTGAGGCGGACATGAGGTCCGCTGATGAGGCAAGGGCTTACCTCACTAAGCTTCGCTCCATATTGCTTGCTATCGGAGTATCTGACTGCAAGATGGAGGAGGGTTCCATGAGGTGTGAAGCTAACATCTCGGTGATGCCTCGCGGGTCTGAACAGTATGGTACGTTGGTAGAATTGAAGAACATCGCCTCTTTCCGGGCCGTGCACAGGGCCATTCAGTATGAGGCGGCGAGGCAGATAGAGATTGTGAGCTCTGGTGGAGAGGTGGCGAGGGAGACTCGCCATTGGGACGATGCCAAAGGCGAGACTGCGTTCATGAGGGGGAAGGAAGAGGCGCATGACTATCGCTATTTCCCCGAACCCGACCTTGGTCCAATCGTGATTGATAGGGCATGGGTGGAGAAGATCCGAGTTGAGCTGCCTGAGCTTCCTGACGCCAAGGCTGAGAGATACATGCGCGAATGGGATTTGCCGAAGTATGATGCTTGCCAGATCGCAGACTCCGCAGACCTTTCGGATTTATTCGAGAAGACCTGTGCCATCGTGGGAGAGGGGCGAGAGGTTGCCAAGTGGATATTGGGAGAGGTCATGGCGTCTCTTAATGCTACAGGTATTGAGCTGTCGGAATCCAAACTCACCCCGGAGCTTTTCGCAGAGCTCATAGATCTGATGACGACTGGGAAGATATCCGGCAAGATTGCCAAGTCAGTCTTTGAGGATGTTTTTAGTAACGGCAGGCGCCCAAGCGACATAGTGAAAGAGCGCGGATTGCTACAGATAAGCGATGTTGGTGAACTTGTGACCATTGTCGAAAAGGTGATCGACGCTAATCCTGGCCCCGTAGCTGACTATCATGCCGGCAAAGAGAGGGCGTTGGGGTTCTTGGTAGGTCAGGTCATGAAGGAGACTCGTGGCCGGGCAAATCCTCAGGAGACTAACAGGATCCTCAGGGAAGAGTTGGACAAGAGGGCTTGAGGACATATTGTTAAGCTCGAAGAATTTGGGTTGCCCCTCGCGCAAGAGCATGGATCTAGATAGTATTTGTCTGAGTGCAAAGCAAGGGCGTGCAGACGAGTATTCGTCTGCGCGCCTCATCGTGCTGTTCGGTGCTAATAAGATGAAAGTCCCGAACGAGGGTAATGACAAGGGTGTTGTTGCGAGGCAAGGCCCGAAGACTGGCTAACCTAGGAGGAACTGGTCCCGCTTGAAATCGAGTTTGAGTTTGCCAGTATGATAATCCTTTCAGATGCAGTGTCCGGGACTTGGACGCGCATTTCAGGTCTTAGGCAAAACGTAACCAGTTAAGACTTAGATTAGTCAACCAGGGCCGGGCCTTTAGCGTGGGATGGTTGACTGTCGTGCGGATGAGGTTGAACGCACAATATGGAGCTTAGGACTTCCAGATTTGGGTAGTGAAAGAACCCCGATAGATCCATGGAACCAACCTCCATCTGGGCCATGCTGATGCTACAGTTTACTGTGAAAGCTGTGAGAGATGTTCACATTACCCTTCCGCACTGCGCTTCTTCTCTATTCCCTGTATGATGGCTTCTCTACGGTCTCCGTCGATGGGGTAGTAATAGAGTGCTATCAGTGCTAGCACTAGCGAGACTATGGGGACTACTGTCATGAGAATCCTGAAACCTGGAATGACTGTGCTAGGCTGAGAGGCGAGATTCGGGTTGTACCCGTGCATTCCCATGATCGCACTGAAGGTGATAGCCTCGAGGGAGACTCCAAGGCGCATAACAAATGCGTTCGCGCCAAAGTAGGCGCCTTCTCGACGGGTTCCAGTACCGAGTTCGTCTTCGTCAATGACGTCGGCTATGAGAACGTCGATAATCACCATGAGGCCAGCGAGGCCTATGCCTGCGAAGGCCGAAGTGATCATCCCGCCAAGGAGGGTTGTGACGTATCCGAAAGGAATAAGGGCTACCGCAAACACGACGGCTGCTACCATTGCTGTGCGTCGCGGCCCTATGCGATTCGTCACACGTCCCCACACCCAAACCATAGGAAGCGCGACTAGAAATATGGGCGCCAACACGAGCGTATTTTGAGCGTCGGTGAGTCCGAGAACATACTTGCAGAAAAACGGCATGGTGGCTGGCAACAGAACGAAGGTGAACTGGATTAATAGACTTGCGAGAACGAACGTTACAAAGGACTTGTTCACGAAGGTGTGTTTGAAGGCCTCACTTACGCGTAGCCCTTGCTGCTCGCTGAAGTCTGGATTCTCTTTCGACCCGAGCAGGCTTAGGAACATGCTCAATCCGCCTATGACCGCGAAGAGAATACCCATTCCGGCCCAGCCGAACCATTGCCTGAACTGAGGAGCAAGGACCATGCCTATGATCATTCCTACAATTCCGAGGGCCTGGCGAAGGGCGGATACTTGGGAACGCTGTGTCAGCGAGGGATACATTTCGGGGTAGAGGGCGGTCCAGTTCAGGACGACTACTGTGAATAGCCCGTCGAAGAGGAAGGCGGTGACGAGAAAATAGGCGAACAGCGACCTGGAGCTTGCCTGCGCCCACTGGGGAACCCACCACACAAGGGCGAAGATGATGCAGAATGGAATAGTGCCGAAAAGGATGAACGGAATCCTTCGCCCCCAGCGCGTGCGCGTGTTGTCTGACCATTGTCCTGCCAGGGGGTCGTTGATGGCATTCCATATGCCATAGAGAGCCATGCCTGTTCCGTAAAGCGCTAATGGCATTTTCAGAATGTCGACGTAGTAGAGCTGAACCCAAGCATTGAAGGCTTGTCCGAGAAGTGCTGCGCTGAACGAGCCAAGGCTATAGAGAAAGGCCCCTGCGGTGGTTCCGTGGTATTTGCCGATCTTTCCAGTCACTTGAACCCCTCCCAACAGTGATTCTGACGAATGTTTCGACATTGGTAGGCAATCGCCTGCTATGACTCATAGTTGGCATGTGGCTATTATTGTGCTGTAGATTACGCATCACAAAGCACTCTCAGAGCTTGACTCAACCACGAATGCCTGATCCGCCACCGGTTTCTTTATGGGGGTTTGATGAAACCGAAAGTAGAGAGGGCAATGTCCTTTCTTTGCTGCATGGTCGGACTTTCCCTGGAAAGCGAGAGAGAGGGTTGCCCCTCTCTCTGATATCTATTCATCTGTGGCGATGAGCATCCGCGTAGATGTCCGTTCTTGAGTTAGGCTTTCTGAAACGCCAGAGCTCCGCCATTTTCGCCGGCGTCCGTGAGAACTACCTTTATTCTGTCACCAGGCGCGAACTTGCCTTGCAATATCTCCATGGCCAGCGGATTCTCGAGTTCTCTTTGAATGGCACGTTTGAGGGGCCTGGCTCCGTACACAGGGTCATATCCCGTCTCGGCTAGGAAGTCCCGCACCTGGGGCGTCCACTCGAGTAAGAAACCTTGTGATGCAACCCGATCGCGGACCAAGCCGAGTTGGATCTGGACGATCTGCGATATTTCCTCCCGTCCCAACCTATTGAAGATCAGTATTTCATCGATTCTGTTGAGAAACTCGGGCCTGAATGCTTGTCGAAGCACTTCCATCACCAGATCCCGCATCTGCTCCTCAGAGCCTGTGGCGTGTTCCATGATGTGCTGGCTGCCCAGGTTGGAGGTCATTATTATCACAGTGTTGCGGAAATCTACGGTTCGCCCCTGACCATCTGTCAGCCTGCCATCGTCGAGGAGCTGTAGCAGGACGTTGAAGACCTCCTGATGCGCCTTCTCTATTTCGTCGAGCAATATGACTGAATAGGGCCGTCGCCTCACTGCCTCGGTTAACTGGCCGCCCTCTTCGTAGCCGACATATCCTGGCGGCGCGCCGATCAGCCTGGCCACTGTGTGTCTCTCCTGATACTCCGACATGTCGATCCTTACCATTGCGCGTTCATCGTCGAAGAGGAATTCAGCTAACGCCTTTGCCAGTTCGGTCTTGCCTACACCGGTAGGGCCCAGGAATAGGAATGACCCTATCGGCCTCTCGGGATCGGAGAGCCCGGAGCGGGCACGCCTGACTGCGTTTGATACCGCCTCTATCGCTTCGTCCTGTCCAATCACCCTTCTCCGGAGGAGTTGCTCCATCTTGAGAAGCTTCTCCGTCTCTCCCTCCAGTAGCCGCGTTACAGGAATACCAGTCCATTTCGCGACTATCTCAGCGATATCTTCATCATCCACTTCTTCTTTGAGGAAGCGCTGCTCCTTTTGGAGCTCGGCGATTTCCTGGTTTGCGCGATCCAGTTCTTGCTGGAGAGACAGCTGGACACCGTAGCGAAGCTCAGCTGCGCGTCCGAGATCGCCGGCACGTTCTGCCGCCTGCTCCTCTATCTTGGCCTCTTCGATTTTCTGCTTTATCTCTCTGATCCTGGCAATAGTCTCTTTTTCCTTTTGCCAGTGTGCTTTCATGGCCTCAGATTTCTCTTTGAGCTCCTTGAGCTCTTCGTTGAGCCTGATGAGCCTTTCTCGGGATGATTCATCATCTTCTTTGTCGAGCGCGTGGCGCTCGATCTCCAGCTGCACAATACGGCGCTCCACTTCATCGATTTCAGCAGGCATCGAGTCGATTTCCATTCTCAACTTTGACGCAGCTTCGTCCATGAGGTCTATGGCCTTATCAGGCAAAAACCGGTCGGATATATACCGATCCGACAAAACGGCCGCTGCCACGAGAGCCGAATCCTTTATCTTAACTCCGTGATGGACTTCGTATCTTTCCTTCAGTCCCCTCAGTATGGCGATGGTGTCCTCAACAGAGGGCTCATCTACCATCACAGGTTGGAACCTGCGTTCGAGCGCGGCATCTTTCTCGATATACTTACGATACTCATCGATAGTTGTTGCGCCAACTGCTCTCAGTTCGCCTCGGGCTAGTGCGGGCTTAAGCATGTTCGAGGCATCGATTGAGCCCTCGGCAGCTCCAGCACCTACGAGTGTGTGGAGTTCATCAATAAACAGAATTATCTGTCCTTCGGCATCCTCTATGTCTTTCAGCACTGCTTTGAGCCGGTCTTCGAATTCGCCTCTATACTTGCTTCCGGCAACTAGTGCACCTAGATCTAACGAGAGCACCCGCTTGTTCTTGAGACTGTCAGGCACATCTCCGGCGGCTATGCGTTGCGCGAGACCTTCCACGATGGCAGTCTTGCCAACGCCCGGCTCTCCGATGAGAACGGGATTATTCTTTGTTCGCCTAGAGAGGACCTGGATCACCCGGCGGACTTCTTCGTCCCGACCTATGACGGGATCTAGAGTTCCTTTGCGCGCCAGGTCAGTAAGGTCTCGGGTGTATCTTTCCAGTGCTTGATACTTGTCTTCGGGGTTCTGGTCGGTCACCCGATGCGTGCCTCGCACATCGACGAGTGCCTTGTATATGGCGTCCTTGGTCACTCCCATCGATCTGAGCAGGCGCCCTGAATCATCATCAGCTCCGGCCAAGGCCAGGAGGATATGCTCGGTACTTACGTACTCATCCTTAAGCCGCCCGGCTTCAGATGAGGCATCATCGAGCAGACTGGCCGTGGCTGTAGACAAGTACTGACCGGCTTCTTGGCCATAGACCTTTGGAAGCTTCTCTAAGGATGAAGCAACGGTCCTTGTCAATACCTCGGCAGAAACGCCAAGCTTTGATAGGATAAGAGGGACTACGCCTTCCTCCTGTTCAAGAAGGGCCGCTAGAATGTGCATCGGCGCAACGCTTTGATGCTGGTTTGCCTGAGCGATGCTCTGCGCGCGCGCGATTGCCTCCTGAGATTTTACTGTAAGTTCTTCAAATCTCATGCCTCATCCCTCCCTGACGAGCTGGCGCTCGTTAGTCGTTCAAGTTCTCGGAAGAGTTCGCGCTCTTGTTCTGTTAGGTTACTGGGCAAGACAACATTTACCTTGACCATCAAATCGCCACGTTTTCCTCCCTTGGTTGACGGCATGCCAAGTCCGCGCAATCGCAACACTTGTCCGTTCTGGGTCTCCGGAGGCACTCTTACCGAAATTGTGTCCCCTGTCACAGTCTGCAGTTGGACTTCGCCTCCGAGAACCGCGACAGTGAGGGGAACGTTCACCTTCACATAAAGATCGTCGCCACGGAGCTGGTACCCGCGATGGGGGCGTATCCGCACCTTAAGATAGAGATTGCCACGGCCTCCCGGAGCTCCTGCTCCTTCGCCGGCAATTCGAAGGCGTGTGCCATCGCGCACCCCCGGAGGAATATCGACTACTATTTTCCGCCGAGACCCGTCGGTTGGGTCGACGATTTCGATCGAACGTTGGCTGCCGGTGAATGCTTCATCAAGACCGATTTCGAGTTCATGCTCGATATCACGCTTGACCGGCCTGCGTCGGCTGAAACTGCGTTCGTCGAGATCGTGCAGATCATGTCCGAATAGGTGGTCTCCAAGTCCCAAATCTCCAAAGAATTGCTTAAAGAAATCGCTAAAATCAGCGTCCGAAAGATTGCCAAAGGTGAACGTTGTGCGCCCGTACCCAGGTTGGGTTCGTCGTCCCCCTGGAGGCCAGCCAGCGCTGGTTTTTGAGTAATGATCCCAGTCGGCGCCGAGCATATCGTAGCGCTTTCTCTTTTCAGGATCGCCCAGCACCTCATAGGCTTCGGCTATCGCCTTGAAGCGTTCCTCTGCCGAACTGTCACCAGGATTGACGTCAGGGTGGTACTGGCGCGCAAGTCGCCTATAGGCGGACTTTATTTCCTCTTCGGTCGCGTCCTTGGATACGCCAAGGACTTTATAGTAATCTTTGAATTCCATAGTCCATCTCCCCGGCGCGCCCATGCCATTGGCCGTGCGCAGCCTAGTCCGATTTCGGTACTGCTACGCGGGCCATGGTCGGCCTCAAACATTCGTTGCAGTATGTGTACCCGCGCCTGAACTCTTCGACTACAGTCTCGGTTTCGACATCCTCACCGTCGCATGCGGCCACGGCTTCATGGAGGCGGGGATCGAATGGTTCGTTCAGAGCGTCTATAGGTTTGACCCCTTCAGATGCCAGTGCGTCGAGGAGTTTTCTCATAATCATCTCAACGCCTTGATGAAGGGACTCGTAGTCAGCGTCTGCCGCTAGTGCCCGCTCCATGTCATCGACGATTGCCAGGAGCTTGAGGAACATCTCCTTCTTGCCGCTCCTGATGGTGAATTCTAGGTCCCGCGCCGTCCTGCGTTGGTAGTTTTCGAGATCTGCCAAGGCGCGAAGATACATATTCCAGTTTTCCTCGGCCTTTGCTTCGGCTTCAGCCAGTTTCAGTCTCAATTCATCACCCTCATTGACCATGTCCGCATTGGACGGAAGATCTTCGGGTGTGTGCTCTCCGTTAGCTTCAGCACCAGTGACCTCGCTGCTGTTGGACGATTGGATATTGCCGAGGCGCATGTCTTGCGTGTCTGGGCTCATTATCTACACCACCGCTCGTTATTGGTAAGTGGCTGTTTGGTGAGGCTTGCGAGACGGTCCGTAAGCAGTGACCGCCGTTTTCCGGTCTGTCGTCGCCGCTTACGGACCGCACGCCACGCCTACAGTTCAGCCCTGTTACTCATTACGAATCTCGATCTGTTTTGGCTTGGCGCCTTCCGATTTCGGCAGATGCACCTCGAGGATCCCGTTCTTGTAATTAGCTGACACTTTGTCTTCAGCAACAGGTGAAGACAGTGCGAAGCTCCTGCAGAAGCTTCCGAAGCGTCTCTCTGTGCGCAGGTAGTTCTCGCGTTTGTCTTCGTATTCGGCAGCACGCTGCCCCTTGATCGTCAGCTGATTGTCTGTAAGGGTGATTTCGATATCGTCAGGATCCATCCCAGGCAGCTCTGCCATGATCACGAACTCTTCTGGGGTTTCAGCTATGTCCACAGGCATTAACAGGCTGCCGTGTGTGCTCTGCTCCTCCATGGGAAGCCCAAGGAATCCATCTCCAAACATGCGGTTGAAAACACGTCTCATTTCCGTAAACTCCTGCCACGGATCGTAATTCATCAACGCCATCAAACGCACCTCCAGTTTAACAATGTAGTTTTGTCTCGAAACTATGTCTCGGTCTGCCCTCATAGGGTAGGGCAGGGCTTCGACTCATTCGGAAGGCCCGCGCAGGGGCCTAGTCCGAGTTCAAGATGGCTCACTCGCTCAGTTGTCATCGCCGTCTACAGTTCTGAAGTCTGCATCGATCACGTCGTCATCATCGCTATTTGCCGAATCGAACCCTCCGGCGCCTGTGGCGTCCCCGGAATCAGAGCCGTAGTCACCTTCACCCTGGCCGCCTGAGGCTTCTTGCGCTGCCTTGTATATTTCCTCTGACATCTTGTAAGAGGCTTCTCTGACCTGGTCCATGAAGCGCTTTACAGACTCCATGTCGTCGTCGGCGATGGCTTTTTTCAGTTCCTCAAGTTCCGCTTCGACCTTGGATCTTGTTTCTGCAGGTACTTTGTCGCCCATTTCCCGCAGCGTCTTCTCTGTCACGTAGACGAGACTGTCGGCGGAGTTTTTGAGCTCCACTTCCTCACGGCGTTTCTTGTCCTCTGCAGCAGCCCGTTCCGCTTCTCGAACCAGGTTTTCAACTTCATCCTTCGACAGCTGCGTTGATGCAGTGATCGTGATGCGTTGCTCTTTCCCGGTTCCAAGGTCCTTGGCTGCGACATTGACTATTCCGTTGGCGTCTATATCGAATGACACCTCGATCTGCGGAACTCCGCGAGGCGCCGGCGGGATGCCCTGCAGTGTAAATCGACCCAGCGTCCTGTTGTCGCGCGCGAATTCGCGCTCGCCCTGAAGAACATGAATCTCTACCGAGGTCTGCCCGTCCTCTGCTGTCGTAAAGATTTGGCTCTTCCTCGTAGGTATCGTAGTGTTTCTCTCGATGAGCTTGGTGGAGACTCCGCCAAGGGTCTCGATCCCAAGGGAGAGGGGGGTGACGTCCAGCAGGACTACGTCCTTGACTTCACCGGCTAAGACGCCTGCCTGGATTGCCGCTCCGACAGCCACTACTTCGTCTGGGTTCACTCCTCGGTGAGGCTCCTTGCCTGTAAGCCTCTTGACCAGTTCCTGAATGACTGGCATACGCGTGGCGCCACCCACGAGAATCACTTCATCGATGTCGTCTAAGGAGAGCTTTGCATCACTTAGCGCTTGCTTGAACGGCCTAGTGCATCTTTCTGTAAGGTCCGATGTGAGCTCTTCGAACTTTGCGCGAGTGATCTTCGTTTCCAGGTGTTTTGGACCCGTCTGGTCTGCCGTGATGAACGGAAGACTGATATTGGTCTCATAAACCTGTGAAAGCTCGATCTTCGCCTTCTCCGCCGCTTCTATCAGCCTTTGAAGGGCCTGACGATCCTTTCTCAGATCGATGCCCTGGTCGCGCTGGAATTCGTCGGCAATGTATTCAACTAATCTTTGGTCGTAGTCGTCTCCGCCCAGGTGAGTATCGCCTGCGGTAGACTTTACCTCGAATACCCCTTCGCCCACCTCAAGAATGGAGACGTCGAATGTGCCTCCGCCGAGGTCCCAGACGAGGATCGTCTCGTTTTTCTTCTTGTCGAGCCCATATGCAAGCGCTGCGGCTGTTGGCTCGTTTATGATCCTCAGCACTTCGAGCCCGGCGATGCGTCCCGCGTCTTTGGTTGCCTGCCTCTGTGAATCATTGAAGTAGGCAGGGACTGTAATTACCGCCTTGGTAATCGGTTCGCCCAGGAATTTCTCTGCATCCGTCTTCAGCTTTTGAAGTAACATCGCAGAGATTTCTTCAGGAGAGTAATCCCTGCCAGTTGCCGGCACGTCGATTTTGATGCCGTAATTTGAGGAGGCTTTAACGTGGTAAGGTACGCGATTGCGTTCCTCCTCGACCTCGTCGAAGCGACGTCCCATAAATCTCTTGATTGAATACACAGTGTTTTCGGGATTCATAACAGCTTGTCGGCGTGCAAGTTGACCGACGAGCCTTTCGCCGCTCTTGCTGAAGCCGATTACCGACGGGGTTAATCGGGCTCCTTCCGAATTCACTATTACCGTGGGGTTCCCACCCTCCATCACAGCAATTACTGAGTTTGTTGTGCCGAGGTCAATGCCAACAACTTTCCCCATTGTGATTCTCCCCTTCCGTTGCTCAACTAGAAAACTGGAACAATGGAAACCCTAACTCAGGAGTTGCCGTTGCCTTCTCCAGGCTTGGCTTCGCGGGGAACGCTCTGCGTAACCTCGCGATACCTGATTGTTGTGTTCCCTTGTTTTGATTCAATCTCGAGGATCATTTTGACCCCCGCGAGGTTGACGCCCTCTTCCCGAACCAAGAAACAGATTCGCTGCAAGAGCAGCAGGTCGTTTTCGGAGTAAAGCCTCGTGTTTGCTTCGGTTCGGGCAGGTTCAAGCAACCCTTCACGCTCGATCATCCTTAGGGTTTGCGGGCTTACTCCTAGCAAACGAGCAGCTACGCCAATGGTGTAGACTGGTTCATCAGGGCCGTGTAGCCTCAACTTCGGTCACCTCGGATACTTTGGGTTCCTGTTACATTATAGATGAACTACAGCATCGGTGTCAAGCGACTTGTCACAAAAATATAAGAAAGTTATATCGAGTGTGTTAATAAAGCTTACCCATACGATTTAGATTATATGGCAGAGCCATTCCATATGTGGATTCTGTCATAGTGTCGTTTCCTGCAGAACAGAACGGTCTCTACGAGCTTGTGCAGGACACGGGTAAACCCGTCCTTGCGTCTGTCGTGCCCACAAGCGCATTGAGTTATCGAAAACTGCCTAACACAGCAAGCTTGGATAGGTGCTGCGCAATTATCGGATCTGTATTACTTGTAGCTGAAGCTCTTCTAGTTTGATTGGGCCAAGATATTCTTGCGAGTTGCTTGGGCAGCATAGGGCTTGGGGCTATTGGCAGCCATCTGCTTCATGCGGAACGTGGGAAGGAATATGCCAGGCCACGCGCATGCGTGTGGCCTGGCGGGGTTGGGGGTGGGATGAAAGCACGATGAATGTGCCAAAATACCATTTCCCCGATGTCAAAGGCAGCAGTTGGTGAGCATACCCGTGCTGCTGATCACCAAGAAACCCCCAACTTGATTCGGTTGGGGTATTCCCATTCGAGAACCACGCCGTTTTTTGCCTCAAACCGCAGTGTCGAAGTTGACTTCCGGCATCCATCCGTCAAGGCTATTGTGTTTCTGTGGTCGTAGGTGAGCGGGCCAAAGTAGATGTCTAGCCTCAAGGAGGCGACCGGTGTTAGCCCTCCGGCAAGGCTTTTATCAGAAGCAAGGCCGAGTCCTGCCCGCACTTGTGTGATAAAGGATCGCGCAATGGTTGTCTCGCCGATAAAGGTCCATTCCTGTGGACCTATTGACAACGCGGTGTTATTTCGGAACGCGGAGAGTTGCAGATCAATTCCGCCATCTGAAACCATGAAGAAGTTTTTAGCTCTGTCGGCCTTTGTCGGGTTCTGTGGATCTATCTTCAATACTTGGCTGTACATTTCATACAGCCAGAAGGTGTCGGGAATTTGCGAAGGGTCAATATCGGGGCCTTTCATCAGAACGCCAACTACGCAATCGGTATCTACAAACCCTGTATGACATCCGCAAAATCCCACCGTGGTCCTGAGCCCCTTCGGTGGATTCAAAACGGCTACGATGTCGCCGGAAAGGGCATTGTCCATGTATCTGACTATCTGAACTGGCACGGCTGGGTAGCGCGAGGTGCATGTCATTTCCAGCCAATCTTGATCGGACAGAGGCCGCCCCAAACAGCCTAAATCGGCGTATCCGAAAGGATCTGGTCCTTCGCAGGAATACGTTATCAGGTTGCCTTCAGATCTGAACATCACCTGGCCCTCTTTGTGAATGCCTATTATAAGGAACTCATCTGCGCGGTAGAAGGCAAAGTCGATTTCGTCCCGATTGGCGAGTTGCTCTGCCGTAGTCGCGGCAAGTGTTCTGTCCTTCAGATACAGGTTAGGGTAGTACACGAATTGCTCATTGTCACCCGCAGTTTCAGCCATGGCGCTTTCGGCATCATATGTCCGTTCGAACATCGACATGCCGTGGTCAGCATAGATAACCAGGTTAACAGGCTTCGAACCCAGCTGCTTCATTAGAATTCCTAGAAACTCGTCGAGTATCAGCAGACTTTCTCTTTGGGCTTCTTCACCGAAGACATGGCCATAAGAGTCGGTTATGAACCAAAAGAACTCGACGATGTCATACTCATCGAGCAGCCGAGGAGTGTTAAGCAGAGCCCAGCCAGACAAATAGTCCATTCCGGGGATGCCATGGATGATCTGCGTGAGCGAGTATGTGGGCAAGTGGGAAAAGAGTATTACTTGGGTTTCAATGCGCGATATGTGCCGTCCCGAGTTGCGGTCGTACATTTCCCACGTGATTGGAAGGGGTTGATCTGGGCCTGCTCCGGTTTTAAGCCTTGGATAAAGCATTTCTGTGCCTGCGAAAAAGGGCGAGACCGCATAGCGGACCAATTTGCCGTCGTCGAAAACTGCCTTGATGTTCGGCAAATGGCCCGCATCGTATTCTTCGAAAAACAGTCTAGACGGTACGGCATCGACGTGGATTATGAGATAAGGTGCATGCAATCCGGATTCGGCTCCCGCTGTTGCACTGCCGAAGAATATGAATATGCAGGCGACGGTGAGAACAGCAAAGGAGACCGTCTTTCCGTTTGAAGGAGCTGCAACTGATGTCGGGCGATTCGTTTTCAACTAAGTCATCCTCCCAGCGTGGGACCGAGAATATCCCATTATGCTCTATTTTATACTATATCTCTTATATGACGCTTGTACGAGACAAATGCGAGTACAGCCTGAACCAATAATCAGTGGAGATTGTTCGGGTACCCCCGATTTGCATGATGGCAATCTGCGTAGTCGATGTATGAATCAAAGCCATGCCGTTTCAGATCAACGTGGCGGCAGTGGGCGAATGACAGGAAACAGTAGAGCATTGGAAAAGCTGCCGGGGAATATGGGGCAGTGTTGACTGAGCAATGTATGTGCGTTAGGATTAAATCAAAATGAATCCGACTAGAGACTGCATACCTGAAGGTTTTTGACATGGTTCACTCAGAGCAGGCGATCCCCCTAGGTGGAATGGGGGGTGGGGCCGGGCCTCTAGGCAGCGAGTGCATTCCGCGGCGCTCGTGGGACTGAGATCATCGTAGAGTCCCGCGGGTGCCGTTTCGCTTCGGTCGGGGAAACTGCTTGCAAGGGGTGTTATTGTGAGAACAGAGAATTCTTCGGAAGACAGGTTCAAGATAGGGGCGAGGGTGTCATGGGGCAATATGATTGCCAACTTGGGCCTCGTGGCGTTCAAGCTAATTGCGGGTATTGTGGGCAAAAGCTCGGCTATGGTGGCTGACGCCGCCCACTCAGCTTCTGATCTGTTGGCTACGGCTGTCGTCATTATGAGCCTCAGAGTATCGAAAAGGCCTGCCGATGTGGATCATCCCTACGGTCACGGCAAGGCTGAACCGGTAGCCGCCAAGATTGTTGGTTTGATCCTGATCATTGCAGGGTGTGCCATCGGATCGAATTCGGCTAGGAAGATCGCGGTGGGCGGGTATACAGAACCGGGCAAGATTGCCCTTGTGGCCGCCGTGGTGTCAATAGTTGTAAAGGAAGCCATGTATCGCATCACGGCTGCCACTGCAGAGGCAATAGAGAGCAGCGCAGTCATGGCGGAAGCACTGCATCACCGCTCTGATGCATATTCCTCAGTTGGAACATTCATAGGCATCCTCGGCGCCCGACTTGGAGTGCCTGTGCTCGATCCCATAGCCGGGATAGTGGTAGCCGCCCTCATAGTCAAGATGGGCTTTGAGATCACGAGGAAGTCTTCTGACGAGCTCATGGATGCGCAGGCTGATCCGGACACGCTCCGTGCTGTGCAGGAGGCTATCGATTCTGTGGAAGGCGTAAGCGACGTGCATTACATGGCCGCGAGGCGCTATGGAGGCTATGCGCACGTAGACTTGCGCATAGGAGTTGATCCTTCTTTGTCGGTGGTGGAGGGACACAACATAGCAGTGGCAGCTGAGAAGGCCATCAAAGGCGTGTGTCCACACGTAATAGGGGTCATGGTACATGTGGATCCGGAGTCTGTCCACGAGGATGATCCCATTGGTCACGGTTATGCCGATGTCTTTCAGCCGGAAGGCCCGCAGCGAATCGCTCAACCCAATGCTGCAGAAATGACAAGTGTGGTTGAGCCAAGCCATATTCGGGAGTAAGTGTCTTATCGCCGCCCCCTCTCTTGAGTAGGACTGATGCTCTCATCTGTCGAATACGCTTAGAGAGGGGCGCGGCACTGTCCCATCCAGGCAATGCTCTTCATGCTCTCCTCTTAAAGGGTGTCTTCGAATGAGGCTTTTCCTTTCGCGCAAACAACATATGTTCGCATTGATGGTGGCATGCATTGCGTGTGCCATATTGGCCTATGCAGGCGTGGTCGGCGACAACGAGATGCCCGCCTCCCAAGGTGCCGCGGACTTTATATCTGCTGTAGACATGCCGGCGGCAGGAGCTTGGGATGTACTGTCGGAGCTTAACATGGTAGGTGTCTCAAACGTGGAAGGCCCTGTGATTGCCATTGCGCGGGAGTGTGTGGCCCTCTCCGTTCGGGGGCAGCCTGTTCCATCAGCGACCGAGCTGATCATGTCGGTCAGCGCGATTCCAGAGGTGGAACAGGCTTTAACGCGTCGTTCTGCAGGGGTTTTTGTTACCGTTGTCAGGAACAACTCTGTTAGGGCCTGCGTCGGATCGATATGGCCAAGATGCGCCAATCTGGCGGAGGAGATAGCGCAGTCAGCTAGGGAGGTTGCAGCTCGCGATCTCAGGCGTCCTCCCATAGAACCCTGGGAGCTTCCGACTTGCGAATATGCAGTCTCTGTTGTGGGTCGACTTGAGAGGGTTTCCCCCGACGCAAACTGGGATCCGCGTGCTTTTGGGGTTTTTGTTAGAGCAGGTCACAGGTCTGGCGTGATTTTGCCTGGAGAGGCCTTGACACACTCTAAGCAATTGAGTTGGGCGAGGGATGAGGCAGGCATAGAGCCCGACGAAGAATGCGAGATTTATAGATTCCAGACGGTCAAGTTCGGTTGCTCATTGGATTTGGGACGTGGCCGATAGGGCTTGGAGGTAATGATTATGCGTTGTCTAGGAAGATCAGCCCGCGTTAGCCATGCAATTGTTTTGGCCGCGCTTCTTGCCTTGTTTATGGCTCCAGCGGCGATGAGCGCGCGGGAACCGCAGGTGTGGCTTTTTGCAACGGCAAGGAATTACTTGCCCGAAAACGAACCTGAACTCGGAATCAGGGGCTACGGTGTAAAGGAACTTTGGCTTGATATTTACAAATTTGATGGCTTCCGGCACTTCAAGAATGGCGATTGGAGTGCTCTGTGGAATGTGAACTACAAGGATCTGCCGGGGCGGGAAAAGGTGCGCTCTGTCCGTGTCGACATAGCGAGGCCAGGCGGCACGCTTGATGCAGCCGTCAAACTTAAACCTCTGCCTCCAGGACAATACGTGGCAGTTGCCAGATCCGGGCAGCTCAAGACGGAGGAAGCGGCTTGGTTTGCCGTGAGCGAGTTGGGGCTGATCTCAAAGCAGTACTCGCGGGGGCTTGTAATCTATGCCGTCAACCTCAGAACAGGCGAACCCATGCCCAACGTGTCGGTATATGCTAAACTCTCGAGCATGAGCGGTTCTGATGCGTCTGAGCGTTTTGACCAAGAGACGGTGGAGTCTGGAGAAAAGGGCGATATCGGCGGGGCTGCTGTGGTGAGTGTCGGCTCCGTTTCTGTTCCAGGCGAAGTTTACGGGATGACAGACAATCGAGGGCTATTCACTATAGACCTGGCCGATTCTGCAGATTCGGCCTTTGTAGTGGCAGCAAAGGGCGATGACTTCGCCGTGCTCAACTCGTCTTACTGGTGGGATGCACGGACGCAAAAGGTTTATGTGTATACTGATAGACCTGTTTATCGGCCGAACAACGTTGTTTATTTCAAGGGAATCGCCCGGGGCATTACCAATTCGGGTTATGAAGTACTGGCTCGTCGACCTGTCAGGGTAGAAGTGCGCGACCCTCGCAACAATGTCGTCTATAAGCAAGATTTGCTCACCAACGATTGGGGTTCTTTTTCGGGCGAGTTCAAGCTCGGAGCTGAACCGCCATTAGGCCATTACTGGATATGTGCAATTGTTGACGGAGAGCAGCATGAAGGGAGCTTTCAGGTAGCGGAGTATCGAAAACCTGAATGGGTTGTGGAGATCGAGTTCGACAAAGAGATGTACATTGCCGGCGATCGTCTCGATGCCACGTGCAAAGCTCTTTACTATTTTGGAGCTCCTGTAAGGAATGCCCGGGTGGCCTATCGTGTCTATCGCCAGCCCATGGGCTTTTTCGGCCCAACTGCGGAAGATTCGGGCTACGATTATGACCAGTATGGCGGCGTAGATGACATGGTTGGGTTGTATTATGGGGATTTTGTTCTTTCAGGCGAAACTCGGACCGACTCAGATGGCTTAGCGCGGATTTCCTTCGAGTCACCTGCAGCCGATGGCCATAATTACAGATATATAGTGGAAGCAGACGTCATTGACGCAACAAACAAGAGGGCATATGGAAGAGGATACACCGATGTTGCCAGAGGCACAATTGACGTCGACGTTTCGACTGACCGTTACGTAGTCCGGGAGGGAGACAAATTTGAAGTATACGCGAAAGCGGTCGATCTCGACGGCAACGGAGTGGTCAGGGACATCGATATTATCGTGCTCAAACGGAGTTACAGCAAGAAAGGCTACACTGACACGCCTGTCCACTCAACCCAAATCACAACTGCTGCATCGGGCGATGGCTTCATTGAGCTGGAAGCCGGAAAACCCGGAGATTACGTAATTCAGGCCAAGTCCGAGGATGAACGTGGCAATGCCATAATCGCGGAGACCTATATTTGGACGACTCCGGACAATGGATCGTGGGCCGACATGTTCCGGACTGACCTGGGTATTGTGTGCGACCGAGGCAGATACGACGTAGGCGATGTTGCGAAGGTTCTGATTACTGCGCCGCCTGAGGTAAGCTCTGTCCTTCTTACAGTTGAGGACAGAGAAGTTCGGGATGTGCGCGTCATTAGGCTCGAGAACGGGTCAGCAGAGGTGGAACTGGCGATTAAGCCGGAATATGCCCCAAATACGTATGTGAGTGTTGTTGCAATAGTGTCAGGTGTTATGCAGACAGCGGCGCGCCAGATCGTGATCCCTGTTCCAGAACGTCTACTCAATGTCGAGATAAAGCCGAACAAAGACTCGTACCGTCCCGGGGAGACTGCAACGTATCTGATCGTGACTGAGAATTCTGATGGAGATGGTGTTCCAGCTGAAATATCCTTCGGTTTGGTGGACGAATCGATCTACGCGGTCAGGCCCGACACCACGCCTGCAATCGACAAGTTTTTCCACGGACGTCGCGAACGGACTGTCTCAACGGAGAACTCTTTTCCGGTGACTTATTATGGCGGCGCCGAGAAAGAAGGCGGCACAGAGGCGACACGCAAGTACTTCCCTGATACAGCCGCATGGTTTCCGTCTGTTGTGACAGACAGCAATGGTCATGCAGTGGTTCGGGTTAAGATGCCTGATTCGCTTACCACGTGGCGAGCTACGGTAAGGGCACATACGCGTTCCACCATTGTTGGGCAGGCCCAGGAAAAGGTGACCGTGAGCAAACCGCTTTCAATAAGACTTGGAATTCCGCGCCACTATACCATGGGCGACTGTGGGCGTGTAACGGGGGTTATTCATAACGAGACCAAGTGGCAGCGGATAGTCTTCGTGAACCTCAACGCGAGCGGCGCTAAGATCGTGGGCTGCTCATGGCAGTGGGTCAAAGTGCCTGCCAGTGGAGAAGCTGTGGTGGAATGGGAGGTAGAGCCGGAGACCGTGGGCGATGTGGTCTTCAAGGCAAATGCCTGGTCCTGGTTTGTTGGAGACAAACTCGCGTTGTCTGTCCCGGTTCTTCCGTTTGGAGAGAAGTGCGATGAAGTCTGGGCCGGCGAGGTGCGCCCTGACGGAGGGCGCGGGGAGAATGACATCGAGTTTGATTTGCCCGATGACATAGTGCAGGGAGCTACGTCGCTATCAGTGGATATCTCTCCAGGGTACGCTGGTGTTGTGGAGTCTGCCCTCGAATTCCTGGTCAATTACCCGTATGGATGTGTTGAACAGACGATGAGTGCTTTCCTCCCCGACATATTGGCACACCGCGCTTTTGCTTGTATGGGGATCCCCATGCCAAGGACTGAGGAGGAGCTTGCCGACATGGTCAATTCCGGACTTGCGCGCCTCTACAAGTTTCAGCATTGGGATGGTGGGTACGGTTGGTGGGAGCACGACGACAGTGGCCTATGGATGACTTCATACGTGCTCTACGGCTTGGAAAGGGCGAGGCGGAGCGGGTTCTGTGTAAGTGAAGAGGCAATGGCAAGAGCCGCCGATTACCTGAGGGAAGCAGTATGGGATGAGAAGAGCGATACGAACCGCGCATTTGCCTGTTACGTCCTGGCGGAGCAAGGCGCCTTGGGCGCAAAGGGCATGAAGGCCCTTGAACAGCTTGCCGCGAAACTCCCGGCGTACCCCAATGTGGAGCATGGAAGGCGGGTTGCAGCTGAATCGCAATCGCTGAAACCATTGACTGTTGCATATGTAACACTGGCGGCGTCGGCTGCAGGACGCGACGACATGGCATCGGCAGGCGCGGAGACTCTGAGGAATATGGCGACTGTGATTTCAGGGCAGGCGTTTTGGGAGACTGAGGATAAGGAAAATTGGTGGAGGAATGAAACTGGCGAGACCACTGCATGGGCCATGATGGCTTTGCTCGAGGCTGAACCTTCCAGTCCGCTTCTATCGCAGGCTGCCCGACATCTTGCTATGACAAGAGACGGGTCACAGTGGAGATCAACGCGGGAGTCCGCTGCAGCAATCATGGCGTTGGTAGAGTACATGACCGCTATGGAGGAGGATGTCAGACAGCGAAGGCAAGTGACGGTGGAGGTCAACGGGCGGCGTATTGCCAAGGAATACTTGGGAGGAGATTCAGGCTACGAGGCCGCAAACTTGTGTGTCAAGATCGACCCCGAATTTCTAATAGTCGGGAGAAACTCGGTCAAGATATCGGCCGAGGGAGGTCCTGTTTACTACAGCATTAACGCATCATGGCATGAAGCCCGTGATCGCATTGAGGCGGCAGGAGAGTGCGCAGACATTGTCCGCACATATTTTGTCATAGACAGAAATGCCGAGGCCCCGGAGGGCGAAGAATATGCGCTGATTCCTGTGGATGAGGATACTCCTGTCATGTGCGGACAGGAGCTCCTTGTGAGGGTCGCCATTGATGCCAAGCGCGACATGGATTACATGATTTTCGAGGATCCTGTTCCGTCTGGGTTCGAGATATCCGAAGGCTTTACTGATCCATGGTCTTGGAATTACTGGTATGATAGGCGAGAAGTTAGGGACGATAGAATGGTTTTCTTTGCAACATGGATCAAAGCGGGCGAACGCATGGTGTTTGACTATATTCTCAGACCTGAGCGACTGGGACGCTACATGGTGATGCCTACTCGAGCCTGGTCAATGTACTATCCTGGATTAAGAGCGAACGGGGCGAGCAGGGTGATCGAGGTGGCTGATGGGGAATGAGGCGTCAGTGGGTGGCCGTATCTATAGCTGTAGGTGTCATAGCTGCATCTGTTCTTCTCTGTGCATCCGGGGGCCGTGCGCCATCTGAGACCACGCCTGTCAATAAAGCAACCGGGCACGTGCTGGGACGCTGTATCACGCTGCTCAACGCCGATGAGAAGGAGAGAAACGCCAACGTGGCCCTTGGCGCAAGGAAGCTCGATGGAACGGTTATTGATGCCGGAACGGAATTTTCCTTCAACGCGTCCATAGGGGAGCGCGGCGTCGAACAGGGGTACAAACCTGCCAGGGTTATTGTAGATGGCAAGAATGAGTCAGGCATTGCAGGAGGCATATGCCAGCTATCATCTACGCTGTATAATGCCGTGTTGCTGTCGGGCATGGAGGTAACCGAGCGACATGCTCATTCGCGGCCTGTGCCGTATCTTCCTGCAGGGCTTGATGCGACGGTGTCGTATGGTGCGCGGGATTTGAAATGGGTCAACACCAGCGGTTCGCCAGTGACAATTAGAGCCGAGGCAAGTGGGGACCGCTTGGAGGTCTGGCTGGAGGGCGAAGGGCCAGCGCCAGATATAAGGCTGTTTACCGAGATTGTTGAGACAATACCCTCGAGGCCGATGTCGCCTCCGGATGCTACAGGAAGATCTGTAGCCCCGCCGCGCCCAGGAGCGTCAGACAAGATAAGACGTGGGGTTGAGGGATACCGGGTGAGGGTATGGGCCGAAATGCCCACGCCCGGAGGGGGGCGCGTGCGCGAACTCGTTTCTGAAGACCTATATGAGCCGGTCCATGCTATTGTCGACTAGTGTCGAATTGATGATGCACACATCAAAGCGTACCCTCCTCACTCGGCTCTCCGCAGCTCTTGCTGTCTTCGTGACCGAGCAGACCTCTGCGCGCCAGTGATTCAATGACTACCGCTACACCGTCTTCGTCATTTGTGGGGGCGACAAGGTCTGCAAGCTCCTTCAATTCGTCCGGAGAATTGCCCATAGCAACCCCAAGGCCTGCATGCGCTATTAGTTCTTCATCGTTCAGAGAATCCCCGAAAGCTATTGTTTCGGACGGCCTGATGTGCCACATATCAGCCAAGAAGCTAACCCCCATCCATTTGTGTACCCCGGCGGCGAACACATCCACTACGCGAAAGCCGTCCTCCAAAACCCCATAGTCGAAAAACGAGACCTGATTCGAAAAATCAGCATCTATCTTGTCCAGAAACCTGTCCACGGCGTCGATGTTGCCCTGGATGCACAACTGGACAGGATCTGATGTGCAAGCCTCGTCATAGGTGGCAACCTCACGGCATTCTGGCAGCGTGCGGGGCCAGAGCGGCTGGGCGCAGTCAGAGATCGCAAATGGCGTTACGTAAAGCGCCCGTCCCTTATACACGCTTTCAAAGACAGTGACATCAACTCCGCAATTTTCTGCTATATGACACACGTGCAGCGCCGTATCGCGTGGAATCTGCTGTGCCATTAGAATACTCTCGGAGCCGGGTTGTAACACAACAGCTCCGCAGTGGACCACGGCAGGATGCACCATTCTGAACGCGTCGATTACTGGCATGGCGGATATTATCCTTCTGCCAGTGGCTATCGATACCTTTGCCCCGCACGCCTGGGCAAGGCGGATGGCCTTGATCGTTCTTGGACTGGTGCTGCCATCGCTTCGAAGGAGCGTTCCGTCTATGTCGCAAGCTATGAGTTTGTACACTGGGCGCTCATCCTCCGTTGAGTTCATTCTACTTGAAGACTGTTCACCTAAGATTATTGCAGTGCCGATTACGCCGAGGACAGGAACGAATAGTCGTCGGAGCGCAAACAGGCAAAGCACTTATGCCAAGAATGAACAGGCAATGCCGAGATAGGCTGAGGTTGAGAGTTATCTGTGGCCTAGCTACGACGGATTTGGGCGGCGGGCCGTCGGGAACGACAGAACATGCCATGACTATCGTCGCTAGGCCTGCCTGGCAAGTACTTGTTGCCAATGTGCCGTAGGGGTCCGTTGAGGACTGTATACATCGTCCATGCCAAAGAAGAGGTGAGTGGGATTGGAACGTTGCGAAGACAATGGGCGTCTCATACGCCCTGGCCTACACTTCATGCGACGACAACCCAGCCCCTTGCTGCGGATAGAAGTATACCTGCCAAGCGGGAAAATGGCAAGAGGCCGTTATCGTCCAGCCCAACGCTGCGGGAATGTAAAGCCCGGCAGTGTTCTCACGATACAAGTCGGTCGGTATTTCGGTAAAGGGGCGATTCGGTCTAATAGGGCCTTGGTGCTCACAGAGGCAGCTGAAATGCTAGTCTTTACCGCCCGGGGCGACACCTCAATTATATTTCATGGTTGTTTCGGAATTGAAGGGATTTGGCTTGCGGAGTCGAATTCAAATCCGAAGTTATCGGAGTGTTGCAACGGCGGCAATGATCCGATGTTCTTGGGGGGTATTCGGGTGTCTGATGACAGAAAGACGCGATTGGCTAAAGCAGAAGGGCGCATGCGCCTATTGCCTGGAGTCACCCGAGTGCGGATTCTTGAGTTGGCGGATGGAGATGAGATCCATGTAATGGTTGAGGGCTGTTATGACCAGGATGAGATCAAAAGGCTCAAGAAGGATATTGAGACCGTCTACTTGCTGGAAACTGGTGAGAGCATTGATTATCGTAGAATCAGCATAGCACAGATCAGGGAGAAACATCCGGATGGCCACGCTGGTTCCAACGGCAGGCCCGTTCTCAGCAGGATCTCCGTCGAATATGGGCAGGGAGGCGCAGTAGTTGCCTATGTGGACATAGAGTTTGGCGGAGAGTGTTACTCAGGTTCGGCGAATGGGAGAACGATTGAAGAACCGCTGAGTAATATAGTCAAGCGCGCCACGTTGAAGTCCATTGAAAAGTTGTTGGGCGAAAAATATGCGTTGCAGGCCGATTGTGAGATAGCAGATGGAAGGGTGATTTCCGAGATTACTCTCATAGATAGCAGCTCCGGGCAACGCCAAAGGTATTTGGGGGCTGCCTACAAGAGGGATGACATTTCCACGGCGGTTGCCAGATCTATTCTTCAGGCTTTAAACCGCCAATTTGAGCTCCTAGTAGACTGAGCAGAAGAATTACCCGTCGCGGCGCGAGATGAGAGTGAGAGATGAGCTGAGCCTCCCAGGTTAATTACGACCGATGGGTGGTGAAGCGAGTGAAGAAATTTGCTCTGTCGGCATTGATAGCTACAGCCATGACGCTGCTGATGTCAGTCATGGCTTTTGCTGACACATTTCTGATGAAGTAACAAGATAGGCGCCGTTAAAACTTCGCCAAGCGCCGCCAATAGCGGCTTGCCGCGGCGGGCCTTTTGTTTGATGGGGATGGTGTGATTGCGATCAAAGCATCGGGGACATGGCGGGAGTGATAGGATTGCCTCGGGACAGGCACGTTTTGCATGATGTTTATGTGTGGTCGCTTGTAGCTCTCTCAGTTGTGCTAGTAGGACGCTTTATTGAATGGGATATGCCGCTCGGATCAGCGCTGGCGTTTATCGGATTGCTTTGGGCATCATCGCTGTCTGTCATAAACCTGAGAAACACCGTGGTCTTGATGCTCCTTCCCATAATGATGACGCCTGTTGTCAAATACAACCCTGGGGCCACTGCAGTTATTGCAGCCATTGGGAGTGTGAGCATCCAGGAGATCCGGATCTTGAGGGAAAACAATTCGCCGTATCTTTTCATCCTCAAGGTTTTGGGGAACCGGGCAAGCATCATGCTGTGTGCCCTATTGTCCGGATTGGTATTCCATTCGCTTTGGCCCGCAGCCACTGTGGATTTTGGAGATGTCAGATTCCTGGCAGCGTTTGCAATTGCTGGTCTGTCATGGGTGATGTTGTCAGGAGTCATAATCAACTTCCAGATCCTGCTCTCGGAGCCCAAGTTCGAGGTGAAGATCGATCCTGCCGTGATCATCGGCTCATCGCGCTCGCTGGTGCCGTCTGTGATCATGGGATTGATGGCAATGGCCATGTACGAGTATGGGGGCCTTATTCTATTTACCTTAGCTCAACTCTTTTTTATCTCGAACAAGAACTACACACAGCGAGCCCTTGTAGATAAGGAAAATGCTGAACAGATCAACTTGGCCCTGGCAAGAATCATCGATTCCAAAGATCACTATACCGGAGGCCATTCTGAACGTGTGGCGATATTAGCCCGTCAGCTTGCAGAGGCATGTAGACTTCCCGGAGCAGATGTGGACAGAATAGAGTATATCGCCAGGCTTCACGATGTGGGCAAGGTTAACCTCCCCGATGAAATACTCTCGAAACCCGGCCGGCTTACTGCCGAGGAATATGACGCGGTAAAGAGGCACCCAGAATGGGGGGCTGAGCTGATTCGAGGCATGGAAAGGATATACAGTGATCGCGATTACAGAGCTATTCTTGAGCATCACGAGAGATATGATGGCGCTGGATATCCCTATGGCAAGAAAGGCGAGGAAATATCGCTTTGGGGGCGCATCCTGGCGATATGTGATGCTTATGATGCAATGACGAGCGAGCGCGTTTATAGAGAGGCGCTTCCTGTCGAAGCAGCCAGGTTCGAGCTTAAGCGGAATTCAGGAACTCAGTTCGATCCTGAGTTGGTAGATCTGTTTCTGTCAAACGTTCAGGAGTGATGAAATGGAACGCAGCATGATATTTGGCATTATAGGCGGTTTGGGCTTGTTCCTGTACGGTATGAATCTGGCTGGAGATGGCCTCAGGCGCGCTGCTGGTGACAGAATGCGCAACATATTGGAGGTTTTAACCTCTACTCCCTTGAAGGGAGTCCTGGTTGGTATGCTTGTGACGGCCGTCATGCAAAGCAGCAGCGCGACTACTGTCATGCTTGTGAGCTTCGTGAATGCAGGGTTGATGACGTTGCGGCAGGCGCTTGGAGTCATTATGGGTGCGAATATAGGAACGACTATCACAGCACAGCTAATCGCGTTTAACTTGGCTGATTACGCTTTACCCGCAATCGGCATCGGTTTCTTGATCCATATGGTGGCTCGTCGCAAGGTCTGGAAAAGTGTAGGCCAAATAGTGTTGGGCTTTGGGATCTTGTTTCTCGGGCTTTCACTGATGTCGACGTCTGTTATACCACTCCAAGATAGTCCGGCTTTTGGTAAGGCGATGAAAACCTTTGGAACGAATCCGGTCTTAGGTGTCCTGATAGGGCTTGTGACTACTTTAGTGGTGCAAAGTAGTGCGGCTACCATAGGTATGCTGATGGCGTTGGCCATCTCATCGCCAGACCTTGTTACTCTTGAGGTGGCAATCCCCATTCTTTTGGGCGACAATATAGGCACCTGCATAACTGCGATTCTTTCGGGGATAGGCGCCAGTGTGACTGCCAGGCGCACCGCCATGGCTCACTTGATGTTCAATGTCTTCGGAGCGCTCATATTCCTGCCATTCATAGGCCCGTTTAAGTGGGTTGTAGAGGCGGTCACCCGGTCAGGTGATATTCAGCGGCAGATCGCCAATGCTCATACCCTGTTCAACGTTGCAAACACAGTTATTTGGCTTCCCGCGACCGGTTTCTTGGAGCGGGTGGTTTCATGGCTTGTACCCGGAGAGGACACGGTAGTGGAGATCGGACCGAAGTATCTCGACCGCAGGATGCTTGGTACGCCTCCGATTGCGCTGGATCTTGCCGTTGCGGAGACTGTTAGGATGGGCGAGATTGTCCAGGAAATGCTCGACTATTCCCGAAAGGCCCTGACTCAGGGCTATACATCGCAACTCGATTCGGACCTCGAGTCCCGCGAGCAGCTCATTGACGACCTCAACAGAGAGGTCGTGCTATACCTATCCATGGTGGCCCAGTCATCCCTTAACGAGGCGGAATCTCGTCGATTGGCAGGTTTGATGCATGCGGTCGGCGACGTTGAGCGGATTGGTGATGTTGCGGAGCAACTCATGTTCTACGCACGCGAGAAATTCGACCAGGGGCTGACATTCTCCGAAACTGCGATGAAGGAACTGGAGGGCGTATTCGATCTGGCTGAACAAATGCTTGCCAGGGGTGTAGTGGCCCTGCGCGACAATGATATGGAAGCCGTTGAAGATGTTTACAATATCCATAAGAAGCTGGACGAGACCACGAACATGCTCAGGGCCAACCATATAGGCCGTCTCAATGAGGGCAAATGTGTTCCCGGTTCTGGTGTGATTTTTGTGGAGCTGATGAACAGCCTTGAGAGGATGGGCGATCTATCCGTCAATCTGGCCGACGCGGTCTCCGGCAAGAAGAGTCCGCGTGTGGAGCCAAGATCTTGATCAGGATGGAAGGTGCATGCAGAATACAATGAAGCCCCGTGGAAGCACACTTTGCTACTTCGATGTTCATCAGCAACCTGCTGCAAGCGATTTATTCCACTGTCGACAGTATGGGGCGGGGCGCTCTCCATTAGTGGGCCGAGAGATCTCGCGTTGATAGCGATGGCTTTGGGCTTTAAGCGATGGTCGCAACCACCCCCATCTCCCTGCATTGGGGGCTAGGGCATTATCAGCAGGCAGCAGAGGCAGTCGCCAACCCGGTTCTTACTGAGCTCGGGTGGAACGGGCACTCTGGCACTGGCGGATTCAAAGTATGTCGAAATCGGGAGATGATTGAATGTCTGTTTCTATGCCGGATGGTTCAATGGAGATTCCGGAACGAAAGGATGTTCCTGCTGAACTCAAGTGGAAATTGGAGGACATCTATGCATCAGATGAGTTGTGGGAGGCGGATGTAGCTAGTCTCCTGGGGAGACTGCCGGAGCTAGCCTCCTTGCAAGGCAGGATCGGACAAAGCGCTGAAGATCTTCTGAAGGGCCTTGATTTGCTCAATGAGATCAATATGATCGCGGCGAAGATCTATGTATATGCCCGCATGCGGAAAGACGAGGATAACGCGAATTCCAAGCATCAGGCTATGTACGAACGGGCAGCAAGCCTTGTGGTGCAGGTCAGTTCCACTGCATCTTTCATCAGGCCTGAGTTGCTTGAGGTTGACGAAGATACGTTGGAAGAGTATATGGCGGAGAACGCAGAGCTCGAGCTGTACCGGCATTTCTTGCATGACATATCACGCATGAGAGCTCATACGCTTTCTGCTCCGGAGGAACGTCTGATCGCCATGGCTGGGGAGGTTGGCGAGGCTGTTTCCTCCATATTCACCATGCTCAACGACGCCGATATCAAGTTTGGATCGATTGTGGATGAAGAGGGAAATACCGTAGAGCTGACCAAGGGAAGATATACAAGGTTTATGGAAAGCCCGGACAGACGTGTGCGCAAGGAAGCGTATGACGCATTGTACTCGTCGTACGGGTCTTTGATAAACACAATAGGATCCACTTACTCTGCGTCTGTAAAGAGCGACGCGTTCAACGCGAGGGCGCGCCGGTACGATACCTGCCTCGAGGCTGCGCTCGACAAAAACAACATACCTGTCAAGGTCTACAGCAACCTGTTGGAAGCGGTCAGGGACAGGCTCGGATTGATGCATAGGTACGTCGCCCTGCGAAAGAAGGCTCTGAAGCTCGACGATGTGCACATGTATGATATATATGCACCTATAGTTCCGGATATCGAATGGACAGTCACATACGAGGAAGCAAAGAAGGCTGTCTGTGAAGGCCTTGCGCCGCTGGGCGATGAATACGTGAGCATCCTTGGGGCAGGTCTCGAGTCGGGGTGGGTGGATGTCGTCGAAAGCAGGGGGAAGACATCTGGGGCTTATTCCTGGGGCGAGTATGGAACCCATCCGTATGTCCTCTTGAACTGGCAAGACAACTTGGACAACATGTTTACTTTAGCCCATGAGATGGGCCATGCCATGCATTCACATTATTCCTGGACAACACAGCCCTACGTATACTCTGATTACTCCATATTCCTGGCCGAAATCGCCTCTACAGCTAATGAGGTGTTGCTTATGGAACATCTGCTCAGCCTGACGGAGGATCAAGTGCGCAGAATGTACTTGCTCAATCACCTCCTTGAGCAGTTCAGGGGCACACTTTACAGGCAGACGATGTTTGCTGAGTTCGAGAAGATAGCCCATGAGAGGTATGAGGCAGGCCAAGCCCTGACCCCGGATGCGCTCAACGACATCTATCTGCAGCTCAACAGGGATTACTATGGAGACGAGATCGTGCTCGATGACAGGATCGCCCTCGAGTGGGCGCGAATCCCGCATTTTTACAGTGCTTTCTATGTATACCAGTATGCTACAGGGTTTTCGGCAGCGGTTGCATTGGCCGAAAGTATACTGGAGCACGGAGACCCGGCGAGGGATCGATACATCGAGTTTTTGAGAGGTGGAAGGTCGAAGTATCCCTTGGATCTTCTGCGTGACGCTGGAGTGGACATGACATCGCCGGATCCTATTCACCGAGCGCTGGACGTGTTCGAGAAATCTCTGGAAGAGATGGAAACGTATTTTAGAGGATAGCAACGAAATATGCCATGCCTGGGTGGACACTGAAGAACGAGATACTGTATTATATAAGCAGCAGCTAGAATGCAGTTTCGTGGATGGTGAAATGTATGGGAAGGGAGACATCTTCCGTCGTCGCCGTAGGCGGCCAGGAAGTGTTCGAGCTATATTACCCAGGCGACGATCTCGGGGCTGTTTATTCCAAAGAATCAACGACGTTCCGCGTGTTTGCCCCTACAGCTCTCGGCGTGTCGGTGGCTCTTTACTCGTCGACCGAGGCGACTGTCGCTGATGCGATCGAGATGGCGCCGGACTGTGACGGGACTTGGCGGGCCACTGTCCCCGGCGACCTTGAGGGAGTTTGCTATACGTACCGCGTCGACCTAGGGGGAGTGGTCAACGAGGCCGTCGATCCATATGCTCGTGCATTGACTGCAAACGGGGTTCGCGGCGTCGTTGTGGATCTGGATATGACTGACCCAGAAGGCTGGGAGAATGATGTACGGCCGCCCTTTGGGGCAGCGACAGACGCGATCATATACGAAGTGCACGTACGGGATTTCACGAGTTCTCCTGATTCGGGGGTACGTTATCCCGGAAAATACTTGGGCATGGCTGATAGGGGTTCTAGAGGTCCTGCCGGAGTTTGCACCGGCCTCGATCACCTAGCGGAGCTGGGAGTCACCCATGTCCAGCTGATGCCCATACAGGATTTTGCTTCCGTGGACGAACTGGACAAGGATGGCTATAATTGGGGCTATGATCCGTACCATTTCTTTGTTCCCGAGGGGTCGTACTCTATTGCGCCCGAGTGCGGAATTGCCAGAATCATAGAAGTCAAGAAGATGATTCAAGCTATGCATTCGGCGGGCCTACGTGTGATTATGGATGTCGTGTACAATCACACGTGGTCTGTGGAAGACTCGCCGCTCCATATGATTGTGCCGTCTTATTATCACCGCGCTGACTGCGCGGGCAGGTACACAAATGGATCAGGATGCGGGAACGAGTTGGCAACGGAGAGGCCGATGGTTCGAAAGTTGATCCTCGATTCTTTGCGATACTGGGTCGAAGAGTACCATGTAGACGGCTTCAGGTTCGATCTCATGGCGCTGATGGATTACGAGACAGCCAGGGAGATTGAGTTGAGGTTGCATGCAATCGAGCCGTCGCTGTTGCTTTACGGGGAACCCTGGGCCGGTGGGCTTTCCGGGCTGTCATCTCACAGAATGTTCACAAAAGGCAGACAACGTGGATTGAAGATAGGTTTTTTCAACGATGGATTCAGAAATGCCATAAAAGGCGATAATGACGGAGTCAGGCGTGGGTTTGCAACTGGCGCTGGTGGATGTGGACGTGCAATTGAGAGGGGCGTAGTTGGGGGAATACCTTACTCGGCCGACATAGCTGATTTTGCGACAGAGCCGGGCGAGTGCATAAACTACGTATCGTGCCATGACAACCTCACATTGTGGGACAAGATTGCCCGGTCGGCGCCGTTAGATTCCGAAGAGGACAGAATCAAGATGGACTTGTTGGCGCAGGCGATTGTAATGACGTCTCAGGGTATTCCATTTATGGAGGGAGGCGCTGAGATGCTCAGGACAAAAGGCGGACACTGCAATAGCTACCGTGCGGGCGATGCGATTAACCGCTTCGATTGGGTGCGGAAGTTGGATTATGCGGAGGTTTTCGACTACCACAGAGGGCTGATACAGCTTCGTCGGGCACACCCCGCATTCCGAATGTGCTCTGCAGAGGCAATCAGGCGTTCACTCAGATTCCTGCCGGCTCCTGCAGATAATGTTGTGGTGTTCATGTTGGATGGCGCTTCGTGCGGAGACGAGTGGGATAAGATTGTCGTCGTTTACAACCCCAACAGGCAAGATGTTAGGATAGATCTGCCGATCGAGGGCGAGTGGAAGGTTGTTGTCGGGGGAGCTTCGGCCGGAGTGGAGCCGCTCGACCCTGATCTGTTCGGACTGCGAACCTATGAAGGAGGGGCTGCTGTGGTGGCGAAAGCCATATCAACAACGGTCCTACATACGTAGTGCAGCCGGGCCCCTGGAAAAGGAGGAGCACGCATGCCCGCCAACCTCACCCCGCAGTACATGGAGGCGGAGGAGGCGTACAAGCGCGCAACCACCGCAGATGAAAAGATAGCCGCTGTCGAAGAGATGCTCAGGACGATTCCAAAGCACAAAGGCACTGAGAAGTTGCAAGCTGATCTCAGGAAACGTCTTGCTAGGCTTCGGGCGGAAGGCCGGGAATTGCGAAAAAAAGGCAAGGCCGATCCCTACTGTGTGCAAAGAGAAGGGGCGGGTCAAGTATTCGTTGTTGGCCCGCCTAATTCCGGCAAGTCGGCGCTGGTTGGGGCACTTACCAATGCTAAAGTAGTGGTGGCGCCCTATCCTTATGCCACACCTCTGCCTGTCCCGGGAATGATGAAATACGAGAACATACAGATCCAGTTGGTGGATTGCCCGCCTATCTCTGCTTCCAATTGTCCCCCTGCCTTGACTGCCTCTATGCGGACGGGTGACGGGGTTATGATCGTTTTGGATGCCAGTTCTGATTCATGCCTCGATGATCTCGACGAGCAGCTTGCGTTGTTACGGGAACGAAAAGTGATTGAAGATGCGAAACGCTTCCTAATAGTTGCATCCAAGATTGACCTGCCTGACGCGACCATCAATGCAGATATCTTGGCTGAGGCTTGTGGAGAAGCACAGCTTGTTCGCGTCTCGACCACTTCGGAGCATGGCATTTGCGAGTTGCCAAAGATCATATTTGCCATGCTCGGGATTATCAGGCTCTATCCCAAGCCGCCCGGCAAGGAGGAGCCCGACCGGAATTCGCCGGTAACGCTGCCAGCCGGGAGCACGGTGGCTGATTTGGCCGAAGCCATCCATCGCGATTTGCCACGAACCATGAAGGGTGCCAAAGTATGGGGCTCTACGCGGTTTGGCGGCCAGTTTGCTCCGCGCGAATGGGTGCTTGAAGACGGCGATGTCGTCGAGTTTCGAACCTGATGCTGATGCTTTGCCGCAAAGAAGGGAAAAGGCATTCCTGAAGCGAATGTTAAAAGGTTAAAGTTGGCTATAAGGAGTGTTTGCGGACAGAGCCATGCTGCGAGAAGGAGGATCTGCCGGTGAGAGCTTTGCTTGTATATCATTCACGAACAGGTGCAACTGAGAGATTGATTAAGTCTATAGGACGGGCATTGGAAGGGCGTGGCCACCGCGTGGAATATCACAAACTCGAGGCCAAGCGTCCGATGGGGTGGTTTGCTTCAAGTTGGGCTGCGTTCCGAAAGAGGGAAACCGACTTAGCCGAGGATATGCCGAAAAGCTTGCGCATGTATGAGTTGGTTTTGATTGCGGGTCCCGTAATCGCGGGCAAGACGTCTGCGGAGCTGAACGCTTTTCTCAACAACATGCCTGACGGCATCGGCCGCCGGTTTGGAGTTTTTGCGACATCAGGCAGTGGGGCTGCTGAAGGACCGCTTCGCTCCATGAAGTCCAGGATTGAACATGTGGGTGGTTTCATAATTTACGAGGATGTTGTGAAAAGGCAGATAGCGATGGATCCCGAGGCATGCACCAGACGCGCGGAGGAGATTGCCGAGCAGCTGGTTAGGCCGTGGGTCTGGTGAGGGGGCGGCGATGAATGAATAAAGACGCACTGATGCAAGAAGGCGTCGCGGAGAAGTTCATGAGATATGTCAGGGTCAACACCGAAAGTTCGGATGAGACCGATACGACTCCTAGCACGGAAGGACAATGGGATCTCGCCCGCATGCTGGCGGAAGAACTTCGTGCACTTGGGCTTGAAGATGTTGCCGTGGACGAACACTGTTTTGTTATAGGCAGATTGCCGTCAAATCTGGACAAGCCTGCGCCGGCAGTCGGTTTCATGGCTCATCTCGACACTGTTCCGGGAATTCCGGGAGAAGGGGTAAAACCCGTAATGCATAGAGGATATGCGGGCGGAGAGATTGAGATCGGTCATGGCGTCATTTTGAGCCCAGAGGATTCGCCAGCACTTGCTGCTGCAATAGGCTGTGACATAATCACCTCAGACGGATCTACCTTGCTGGGTACGGATGACAAGGCCGGCATCGCCGGTATAATGCAGGCCTTGGTTGAGCTCATCCGAAACCCTGATATCCCTCGACCCGATGTATGGATAGCCTTTACGCCTGATGAAGAGATAGGGAAGGGGGTAGCCAGATTTCCCTATGATAAGTGGGGCGCGAAATACGCTTACACACTAGACGGGGGATATCTCGGGGAGCTTTCGGAGGAGACCTTCAACGCAATAAATGGTGTTGTAACTATAGAGGGAGTGTCGAGCCATACCGGAACTGCTAGGGGAAAGATGGTGAATGCAGTCCACATTGCGGCCGAACTGATTTCTGCAATCCCCGCCGACTGGCGGCCTGAAACCACGTCAGGCAGGGAAGGCTTTACGCATCCCAACGAAATCGAAGGCAATGTGGAGAAGGTATCGATAAAAGTCATCATCCGCGATTTCGATGCCAAGCTTCTGGAGAAGAGGGAGACCGCTTTCATCAAGACATTGGAGGCGCTGGAGGCGAACTACCCCGGATGCAGCATCAAGTGGGCTCATACCGGGGGCTATCGCAATATGAAGGAAAAATTGGATGAAGATCCCCGAGTCGTGAGGCTAGCGTTGGAAGCTATGGAGATGGCCAATGTTGATCCTGTAGTTGCGCCCATAAGAGGGGGCACTGATGGCTCGAGGCTGACTTGCGAAGGCGTCCTCACGCCTAACCTTTTCGCAGGCGGCGGCGACATGCACAGCAGGCGCGAGTGGGCGTGCGTACAGTGGATGGAGAAGGCTGCTGAAGTAGTAGTCAACCTGTGCAGGTTGTGGGCAGAGGAGGAATAGCTGACTGCAAGTTTCCTCCAATGTACCTTGTGGGTTGAGGCATGCTTGCCTGTGGCAAGTTGCGTAATCCTGACTCCCCATATTGATTCCAATCGTGTCGTTCTGGTTACCCGTGTGGAAGCGCACGGGTTTTTTCATGCCTGTTAGGGTCCTTTTGCTACGATGCCGCTTTTTCGGATCCGGACCGTTGCTCGGGTAAAGCGATCAACCCCGAGACTGCTTCTTCTCTAGCCCTTGCCATTTTCAGCCGATATCAGCGCTTCGCCTGACTTTATGGCAATGCTAGTCGAGTGGGACTAGCCAGATGGTTAACCCATTAAATGGTTGACTATCCTGATTTATGATATTACAATTACAGGTAGTGATGGCCGCAGGGAGGTGGTATTCTTGTCCGATTTGGTCGTTGACATGAAATCAGCTCGCAAGGTATTCAGGCGTCGGCGATGCGATAAGCCCGTTGTTGCCCTCTGCGATCTTTCATTGGCAATTCCCAAGGGAGAGATTTTGGGCCTGCTTGGTCCCAATGGAGCGGGGAAGAGCACCGCTATCCGGATGATGTCGGGGCTTGTTACTCCCACATCCGGCACGATACTTATTGGAGGGTATGATGTGGTGGAGCAAAGGCCCGAGGCTTTGAGCTGTGTGGGTGTGGTATTGGATCGCGCACGCACCCTTTACCCTCGGATGACGCCATGGGAGAACATACAATACTTTGGCATCATGAAAGGTCTGCGGGATACTGAGAGGCTTCGAATTCGCGCCGGCGAATGGCTGGACTTTTTCAACATTGCAGAAGTGGCCGATAGGCCTGTGAATGACCTATCCATGGGCACAAGGCAAAAGGTTTCCCTGGCGGTTGCCCTTGCGGCAGAGCCTCGGGTTGTTCTTCTCGATGAGCCCACTGTGGGCCTTGATGTCATGTCCTCTCTGGAACTGCGCAAGGCGATCAAGCGCATGGCCCATGAAGAAGGGTGTACTGTGATCATGACTACTCATCAGATGGATGTGGCAGAGGATGTATGTGATAGAGTATGTATCTTAAATGAAGGCAGGGTGTTGGCTCTCGATACAGTCAGGCGCCTTCTGGACGTCTTCGCTTTCAGAGCTTATACCTTGACACTAGCAGGGTCATTGACCGAAGAGGTTCGAACCGCTTTGAGCGGTTTGGGGCAGGTAGAGGTGAGGGAAAAATGGCTGGATGGCTTCGGTGTAAGCCATTCCGGATACACGGTGATCGATATTGATGTTCCTGACGAGCGTGGATTCTTCGATGTTATGGGGGTGTTGGAGTTGGCAGCAGTGGGGGTCGAGTCTGTAACCAGGCGAGAACCTTGTCTGGAGTCTGTGTTTTTGAAACTTGCCGGAGAAGAAGATGGCTCTTTTCGCCAACCTTCCTACGCCTGAAGCTGGGGCATATGCGCCTTAGACACTGCGGGTGATGGCCAAAGAGTTCATGGGCAACTTGCTGCGAGAGGACGAAGCATGCGGATACTCGTCAAAATCATGGAGCCCTTAATGATTCAGCTGATAACCAGCATTACCATGGATGGCGCAGAAAGGGTTTGCCACGATGTGGCGTGCATGGGAACAATGCTGCAGGAGTTATATCCAAGTGTTTACGGAGGCCTATGGGTACATCACCAAGCAGCGAGCGCAGGAGAGCTGGGTATATTCACGGGTTTGGCCTGTTTTGCAAGGTTGGGTATAAAGGCTAGGAGTGCTTTATCTTTGGAAATACATGTTACAGGCTGTTTTAACCTGCGCAACTTGGATGGCAAAAGGATCTCGGCATCGGCCAATGCTGTGCGAGAGGAGGGAAAACGCTACTTCCCCCTGTAATTGAAGGCGAAGGAGGGGGTTTACGTAGCGTGATATCTGATGAATGTGCAAGCGGTATGGGTTGAGATCAAGAAGGGACTGATCCGAAAGATCAGAAGTCCTGTGGAACTGATTACTGAGACCCTGGCAGCATATGTCTTTCTGACTGTGGCGATTATGGCCGCCTCGGGACGGGCTGTTACCTCCGGGGACGCTGCCGATGAGCTCCTGTTTTCCCTTGCATGCGTCTTTTTTTGTATGGGGGCCTTGCAGGGAGTGGTGCGAATTGTCACGGAGGAGCCGGGGTCAGGCGTGGTTGAGCAGCTCAGTTCATCTAGTATTCCACTTTGGCGTATTGCCCTTATACGGGATATTGCGTCGCTGGCGAATTTCCTGCCCAATATCGCCGTCATAATACTGGCGGTGTCTCTTACAACAGGCGCCCGCATGCCCCCTCCAAAACTGTCTGCGCTCGTGCCGCTGATCCTGATGCGCTTAGGAATGCTGGGAATAGGCTATGTTCTGGGCGGGATCGCCCTCCTAGCAAAAAGAATAGGGGGACTTGTCAACTTGATCTCTATGGGTCTGTTCGCTGTGGCATTTGTCCCGGTGGATGCGAAGAAGGGTTCAGTAGCTGCAGTCAGCAGATTCCTGCCATACGGGGGATGCTACTACATGGCTCGCGAAATAACTTTCGGCGGAGTCGGCCTTGGAGAATTCGTGGCTGGAGGGGATTTGGCGTCCGCGGCAATTCTTGCGGGAGTATACTTCGTGATAGGCGTTTTCGCTTTCAACAAGGCTTTTGAGGCGGCGCTAGATGGCGGGTTCCTCGGCAAGTCGTAGTTATGGAGGGAACTACGCTGCGTTGTCGAAAGATATTAGGTACGTCTGCCCGCAACAAGGGGAGGATAACCATGGAGAGTTCGATAAGGGTAACCCTGCCGGACGCCAGCGAGCACAACGTGGCTTCAGGCATTTCTCTTGAGGAACTGGCGAAGATCATTCCCCATGGACTTCGCTGGCCTGTGATGGCTGCTAAGGTCGACAATAACCTTAAGGAACTGACGTATGTCCTTGACACGGACGCGCATGTGGAGTTTGTTGACATGGGCGATTCAGATGGCATGAGGGTGTACACCCGGACTGGAATCCTCGTGTTGGTGATGGCCGCCCGTGAAGTGCTCAAGGATTGCCGTGTAATCATACAGCATTCGCTCTCGAACGGCCTGTATGGCGAGATCAAATGGACAAGGCCGCTTACTGAGGCGCACGTTCGCGCGATTGAACAGCGGATGCGGGAGATTGTTGAGGCCGACAAGCCTATAAACAGAAAGCGTATGCTCGTGGAAGATGCCATAGAGCTATTCAGAGTAGATGGACAGATGGACAAGGCTCGGTTGCTTCGGTATCGGAAGGCCGACACGGTCAACATATACGAATGCGGTTGGCTAAGCGATTACCTATATGGGTACATGGCGCCTAGCACGGGATATTTTGGCACTTTCAGGCTTCGACATTATTTGCCAGGGTTTATCTTGGAACTGCCGAGAAGGAGCAATCCGCTGGAATTGCCCGAGTACGTTGAGCAGGGTAAGCTTGCCAATGTTTACTTTGAGGCGGAGAAATGGGGGCGGGTCCTTGGAGTAAACGATGTGGCATCCCTCAATGACGTGATCCGCGCGGGCAATATCGATGCTTTAATTCAAATCGTGGAGGCGCTCCACGAGAAAAAGGTTGCCCAGATTGCCGACGTTATTGCTCAGAACCGGGACAGGATAGCGGTAGTGCTCATTGCTGGCCCTTCATCCTCGGGAAAGACCACTTTCGCTCAACGCCTGTGGGTCCAGTTGAGAGTGAATGGGCTGAACCCTGTTCCACTCTCTCTCGACGACTACTTCGTCGATCGCGCGAATACCCCCGTCGACGAAGAGGGCGAATACGACTTCGAGACCATAGAGGCAATCGATATTCCGTTGCTCAATGAGCACATTACCCGCCTGATTCAGGGCGAAGAGGTCGAAGTTCCTGTCTTTGATTTTATCGAAGGCAAGCGGTCCTCGAAGGGTCGTCCCATCAAACTTGGACAGGATCAGATGCTCATCATTGAGGGGATACACGGGCTCAACGATGAGTTGACTAGATCTATTCCGATGGGCCGAAAATTCAAGATATATGCATCGGCCCTTACTCATCTCAATATTGATGATCACAACCGGATACCAACGACTGATGTGAGGATCCTGAGGAGGCTGGTGAGGGACAATCTCTTCCGTGGGCACAGCGCGAAGGACACCATAAGGATGTGGCCTAAGGTTAGGGCTGGAGAGGAAAGGAACATTTTCCCTTTCCAAGAGACTGCCGATGTGATGTTCAATACGGCGTTAGCCTATGAGCTTGCGGTGTTGAAGCCATATGCCGATCCGCTGTTGGCCGCGATTGGACAGGAGGATCCCGAGTATATAGAGGCTAAGCGTTTGCGCAAGTTCCTTGCGTACATCCTTCCGGTAGAGAGGGCTGACATTCCTCCTAATTCCATCATGCGGGAGTTTCTTGGAGGGTCCTGTTTTGGAAGAATGCGTGACGCCTGATGTAGTGTTTTATTCTTCTGTAGGATCGTGGAAATGGATAAAGAAATGAGCAACCCTTCGTTAGGACGAGGCTTGCGAGTAGACAACGAGAAGGTGCAGGTTGTATGAGAATTGGCATAGTGGGCATGCCGGGAGCGGGGAAGACGACCCTATTTCGTCTCCTGACCGGAGTTGCCCCGTCGCGCAAACAGGATGCGAGCATCGGGATGGCTCGAGTTCCGGATGCTCGTATCGATCTTTTGAGCAAGATGTATCAGCCTAAGAAGACTACTTATGCACAGCTAGAGGTAGTGGACTTGGCAGGAAGGGCATCATCTGGATCAACGTTCGACGACTTTAGCTCGAACAAACGTGAAATTGCACGGGGGTTAACACTGCTCATCAACCATATGAGGAATGTTGACGCTCTTGTAAACGTAGTCCGCACATTCGACTCCTTGGAGCTGGGAGAACCCAATCCCCTTGCAGATGCGTCGGCGCTGACCGACGAGCTAATCCTGGCTGACATGGCTATTGCAGAAGCCCGGATAGAGCGGTTGAATTCCTCAAAAAAGCGTACAGAAGAGGAAGATAAGGAATTGGCCCTCATGGAGCGATTGGACGAGGAGTTTGGCGCTGGGCGCAGCCTCAGGGATATCCAGCTCGAGCCGGAGGAAGCTGCGGGACTTCGAGGATACGGACTGCTGTCGGTGAAGCCCATTGTGGTAGTTGCCAACATGAGTGAAGAGCAATTCAGAGAAGGAAAGTTTCCTCGAGACAGTCAACTTCAAGAGTATTGTTGCGAACGAAGCATACCCCTGATCAGATTGGCGGCGGAGATAGAGGCGGAAATTGCGGAGCTCGATTCTGACGACAAAGATCTGTTCATGGCTGCTTACGGAATAGAGGTTAGCGGTATTGAGCAGGTATCGCGCGCAGTCTATGATAGCCTGGGACTTGTCTCTTTCTTCACTGTCGGTGAAGATGAGGTTCGCGCGTGGCCGATTGAGAACGGGACCACAGCAAAGCGTGCGGCGGGGAAGATTCATTCCGACATTGAACGAGGTTTTATCCGGGCGGAAGTCGTTGCGTGCGACGACCTCATGTCAGCGGGATCTCTAGCCGATGCCAGATCAGCCGGGAGTGTGAGGCTTGAGGGCAAGGAATATGTGATGGCCGATGGCGACATTGTCAACTTTCGTTTCAGCCCTGCCCACTAGCATACTGATGGTCCAACGAATACCCATGCCCCAGTCGCGGGATGATACGTATAGCGATACGTCCGTTATTCCATCGGAAGGGGGTGCGGGATTGGTTCAACAGCAAGGGCTGACGCCTCGCGAGGTCTTGTATGCTCAAGACCAGCTCAGCAAGGAGCAGCTGTGTTTGAAGAAGTGTAGCATCTATTCGAACCAGATCCAAGATCCGCAGCTGAAGGGTAGCGTTCAGAGGATGATGGAGTCATGCCAACGCCATGTCAATGCCCTTTCGGGGCTTGTGGGTCAGTCAGGACAGATGCCAATGCAATGATCTTAGAATGGTCCGAAACCGAAAGGAGGAGAACTATGGACCAGAACAGGCTGAGCGACAGGGATATTGCTGCTGATCTGTTGAGTGACCTCAAGGAGTTGGCGCTGGGATATCACATGGCTACAGTGGAGGCGTCAAACCAGAGCGTGCGCGAAACCTTCAAGAACAGTCATGATGACTGGATGAATGAGCAACGCGGGCTCTGGCAGACTATGTATTCAAAAGGCTGGTATCAATTACCTCAGACCGGACCAGGCAAGGGAATGTAGTCTCAATTTCAAGGCGGACTGAGTGTGACGGAATCGGGCTGCATTGATGTGTGCAGTATCTGAATATGTAGATGGCGGCCGGAGAAGTATCCGGCCGCCGATTCACTCAGGCGCATAAGGGCTTTTCAGATCGACGCGCAATCAGTTGATGGAGACGGAGTGTGGGTGAAGGATGGGCATGAAGCTAATAGCGTTTGACATGGACGGTACCCTGACACAGGAACCAAGCTCGTGGGAGTACGTACATCGCCGCTTTGGGCTATGGACAGGCCGTGCTGAGGCGCATATGATGCGCTTTCTGTCAGGGGAAATCACATATGAGGAGTTTTCTATCCTGGATGCGCAGGAATGGAAGGGGATGTTGCATGCGGAGATCGAGCGCACGCTCGGCGAGATTCACTATGCTAGATGTGCGCAGGAGGTAGTAGATGCCGCACGATCTCATGGAGCATTCACGGCTTTGATATCGTCTGGCATCTTAGCGCTTGCTCGACGCGTCGCCAGTGATCTTGGCATAGATCGCGTTTTCGCAAACGAGCTGGTGGCAAGGGAGGGTGTGATGACAGGTGATGTAGTGATAAATGTTTCAATTGATGAACCGCATATGACAAAAGGTGCTGTCTTGAGAAGGCTCAAAATGGAGCTCGGAGCCGATACAGACGAGACGTGGGCTGTCGGTGACAACTGGGGGGACATAGGCATGTTCCGTGAAGCAGGGACTGCCGTATTGGTGGCGCCTACACCCGAGGATAGGGAGAAGGTCGTCGTGGCAGTCCCGAACGTCGTATGTGTGCCAAGCTTATGCCATGTCGTCAGTCTTATCAGCCGAATCGGAGCTGGCGATTCCTGCAGTCCTGGCGCAACCGGCGGCTGAGGTGTCCTGCATATCCAATTCGGGCTCTGGCATGAGTTCGTCCTTGTATTGGAGGCGGTAAAGATCATAGTATAGCCCTCGCTTGGCGAGGAGTTCCTGGTGGGTGCCTTCCTCTCGAATGCGGCCTTTATGGATCACGATGATCTTGTCGGCGTGTTGGATCGTCGACAGTCTGTGGGCGACCACGATCGTTGTGCGGCCTGCGATCAGCTTTGGCAAAGCGTCTTGTATGAGCAGCTCAGTCTCGGTATCGATATTTGCTGTCGCCTCGTCGAGAACGAGTATTGACGGATCAGAGGCGAGGGCTCGAGCGAACGCAAGCAACTGTCTTTGGCCGGCAGACAGTGTCGAGCCGCGCTCAGTGACGGGCTCGTCGTAGCCATTGGGCAATTTGGAGATGAAATGGTCGGCATTTACGTAGCGCGCCACTTCTTTGATTTTTTCATCTGAGATATCCACGTTGTTCAGCCTGATGTTGCTCTTTATGTCTCCAGCGAACAGGAACACGTCTTGGAGCACTGCTGCGATATTGCGCCGAAGGTCTGCGACCCTGTAACTGCGAATATCGACTCCGTCTATGAGTATTTGCCCTTTCTGGATATCATAGAGCCGGTTTATCAAGCTTGTTATTGAGGTTTTGCCTGCGCCGGTAGCGCCAACGAACGCCACTACTTCGCCTGGTTCGATGGTGAAGTTGATGTCGCGAAGCACCCAATCGGCATCGTTGTAGGCAAACCACACATTCTTAAACTCTATTCGACCGTCCAACCGATCAACAGAAACGGGATTCTCGGGGTCTTTTACCATGATCTCGGTGTCCATCAGCTGGAATAGGCGTTCAGATGCTGCCATCGCCGCTTGCATGAGATTGTATTTCTCGGTCAGATCGTTTATAGGGCCGAAGAACATGCTGACGTAATTGATGAAGGCATAAACCATGCCAAACTGCATAGTCCCTGAGATGACGTTCCTGCCGCCGTACCATACGACCAGAGCTAGCGCGCCCGTTCCTATGAGCTCCATTATGGGTCTGAATATCGCATATACCATCATCTCACCAATGCCCGCGCGATAGTATTCGCGATTGACATTTACGAAATCGTCATAGTTCCTTTGCTGCCGATTGAAGATCTGAACGATCTTCATGCCAGAGATGTTCTCAGCCAATGTCGAGTTGATCCGCGCCAGCGCAGTTCGGACTTGCCTGTATGCCTGTCTGGCCCTGGTACGGAAGATGATGGTCGAGACGATTATCAGGGGCAAGGCTGCAAGGGACAGGAGAGCGAGCTGCGTATCGAGACGGAACATCACAACGATTATCCCGACCAGCATGAACACGTCCTTGAAGAGGTTAACGATTACGCTGGTATACATCTCATTGAGAGTCTCGGTATCATTTGTCACCCTGGTCACCAGGCGGCCCACGGGATTCGTGTCGAAGAACGCTACATCCATGTGCTGAAGATGTGTGAATACCTCTTCGCGAATTTCATATATTATCCGTTGGCCGGCTCGTTGCAGCAGGACTGTTTGCCCGTAGTTGAGGACGAATGCCAGGGCGCCGACTAGGAGCAGAATAATGGCTAATCTTGATACTGCGGCAAGGTCTTGCTCCCGAAAGATGCCGATATTCTCGTGGCCTTCGATTATTTGGGCCGGGTGTTCGACCTCGTCTACGATGAGCACTAGGCCTGAATCCGTTGTTGCCAATTGAGCGGGGCCGTGATCCGGCGGGAGCGCTCCAGATATGAGAACATACTGATCGGAGATGTTCAGAAGCTGGAAAAGGGCTTCCGGCTCGTATTCATCCGCATGGTTGCTGGGCAAGTCTTTGATGCGGACGTAGACGTGCCCATTGTAATGTATCATGCGATTATCTCGAATACCTGCGGGAACCGCCTCAGGTTCATAGCGAGCCATAGGGGCATCGTATCCAGAGATGTAATCGTCCATAGCAGTCTTGATAAGGTATGGCCTGACTAGATCTGTTCCCGCGATTATCATGATAACTATTATTCCTAGCACGAACGTTTTGCGGTATGGTGCGGCGTACGACATTAGTCGCCGTATAAGCTGTGAATCGTACACTTTTCCGATGATTTGTTCCTCTTCCTCATAACCGTTCACTTACATCTCACCTCTCCCCCGGTCAGCTTCTGCTGGCCAGCTCCTCTTCCAGCAGCTGTTTCTCATAGATCTCACTGTAAAGCCCTGCCTGGGCCAGCAAGGACGCGTGGGTTCCACGTTCGATTATTTTGCCGTCATCAAGCACTATTATCTCGTCAGCATCCTTTACAGTGGAGATGCGGTGAGAGATGATTATGCTTGTTCTATCATGCATGAATTCGCTAAGCCCACGAAGTATACTCTCCTCTGTCTGAGTGTCTACGGCTGACAACGAGTCATCAAGAATGAGGATCTTAGGCTCTGTTATAAGGGCCCGCGCTATGGAGATCCGTTGCTTCTGACCGCCTGACAACGTTACTCCGCGTTCGCCGACTTTTGTGTCGAAGCCTTCAGGGAAGCCCATTATGTCATCGTATACATGTGCTATCTTTGCGTAGTGGCATATCTCCTCGGGCGAGAAGTCCCTATCTGCGAAGGCGATGTTTTCCCCAATCGTGCAGGAGAACAGGAACGTGTCTTGCGGCACACATCCGATCTGGTTGCGGAGCGAGCTCAGTGTAACGTTGCGGATGTCGTGACCGTCTATGAATACTGAACCTTCAGGTGGATTGTAGAGTCTGGTCAATAAGTTGACTATAGTCGTCTTGCCGCTTCCGGTCCGGCCCACTACTGCCAGGGTCTTTCCTGCGTCTATCTTGAAGGAAATATCGGAGAGCGCCGGAGGCACCCCGTCTCGGTAGGAGAAGGTCAGATTCCTGAACTCAATGGTTCCTGTGACGTCCTCTAGCTCAATTGCGCCGGGCTCATCCGCAACCTCCGGGACCTCGTTCAGCACGGCGTTAAGCCTGTCGAGGGCGGTGAACCCGCGCTCCATGACGTTTATGACCCATCCAAGCGCTATCATTGGCCATACCAGCATGGCCAGGTAGCTCGTGAAAGCTACAAAATCTCCGAGAGAGATCTGTTGGTACATTATCATTGACGAACCATATCGAAGGACAACTGCGTAGGCGAGCGCAGTTGCCAGGCCGCTCAAAGGCGACATGAGCCCCCATATCTTCACAAGGTCTATGTTTGCGTCAACATTCTTCTGGGCTACAGCCATGAATTTCGCAATCTCAGCGTCTTCCTGCACAAAAGATTTTGTGACCCGTATGCCTGCTATGCTCTCTTGAGCTCGATCCGAGAGTTCTCCAAAGGCCTCGTGCACAGCTAGATGCCGTGGATTTATGATCTTGCTAAAAGCCGCGGTAGACACAGCCAACAGCGGAAATGGAAGCAAAGCGAAGATTGCCAGACGAATGGGGACCGTTCTGAACAGGATTATCAGTGTCGCCGTGGTCATGAATATGGAGTCGGTAATGAGTATGAAGCCTTGCCCGAAGGCTTGCCTCACCGATGGGATATCGTTCGTTGCATGTGCCATGAGCTCGCCGGTCTTGTGCTCGGTGTAGTAGCGGGCGGGCAGCTTCTGAAGGTGGGCGAAGAGCTTATTGCGTAGCTCGAAATCGAGCAACCTTGCAGTGCCCATAATGAAGATGCGCCACAGGAATCTTCCTATTGCTATGCCGCACGCTATTGCAAGAATAATGAGAACATGTTTTTTGAGGCCTTCCGGTGTAAGGGAACCTTCGCGGAGTGCATCAGTAACATTTCCGAGGATCTTTGGAACCACAAGCTGCAGAGCGTCGACGATAATAAGAGTGAGTATTCCTAAGACATAGCGCCACCAGTACTTGGCAAAGAAATCCTTCAAGTGTTCTGTCCGCTTCAAATGGGCTTCCCCCCCGACTCTTGAAGCTCATAAATAGAATACCATACCATTATACTCTACAGATATTGCGGTTGAAAGAGCGCAAAATCCCGAAGCATCTGCGTTGTAGCGGATTTCTCGCACATGCCAGTTACACAATTTAGCGAGAGCAACTTCCTTCCTGGCAATAAAGGAGCCTCATTTGCCGAGATAGGCGGCAGCAGGCTGCTTCTATACAGCATGTATAAGGCCTATTATCCTACCGAGTTATCGAAAATCTCGTCAACCTCTCTTTAATGCTTCATGAGATTGCAAAAAGATCCGGTGTGCGCCGATGATCAGGGGACTTCCTCCACGCCCAGCGTAATGTCGAGATTGCAAACCTGGCGGAGCTGTCCGTTTTTCATTAGCTCTGACGAAGACCGTTGGTAGTCTTATGTTGAGAGGCGACGCCTGCCATTACCCCTTTCATCCTCTAGCGCTTGCATCAACTCAGTCACGTCTTCGCTAGATGATTCCAGATACTCCGCAATTGCCGGCGTGTATGGGGACGCCAGGACTCCAACGAGTCTGTGAGAAGCATCTCAAAAGGTAAATCTCAAATAGGCTGCCAGGCTTAGGCAGCCGTGCGAATCCGTGCCGGAGACAAGTTTGGGCAGGCCGAATAAACCACCCAGATGTGTAGGCGTCTTCGCGAAAGTCGGGTTCGGTTACGGCTGAGGCGCTCAGCCAAGTTCTGTGAGCGTTCAAGTCACATTGCATCGTTTGTGGCGTTGAACGTGTGGAGGCATGCTGGACTATAGGATGTAAGCCCTTTTCGACGTAGAAGCATTTGATCACATTGTAGGCATCGAAAGCATCATCTGGGTACGTGTATAAAGCTCAGTTCGAAGTCGCTTGGTGGGCGTAGATTGAATTGTTGCCGAAAACAGGCTTATTCGGAGTAGCTCTATCGACACGCGTTGGACTGCTTTTTGCGAGTGAGGGTCGGTTTATGCAGTGAACATAGCCATAAAAAGGTATCAGCTAGTTCGCCTCAATTGGATGTGACTAGAAGTTGGCCAGGTTCGTTGCCAACCTCTGATTTTCCTCGCAGCAAACCTTGGCCATCGCCATACACTTCTTGTCCGGGCCTCAAAGGTCAGCTCAGTCTTCCGGCGGCGTTTGCGCGACTGATTACTATTTGGCGTAAGGGGTTTGGCTGCTTCAGGGAGCGCTCAAATGCCTTTTAGCGCATACCTGAGCAATCACTTTGTCAAATCAAGCAGTCTAGATTTGAACCGCAGGCAGTACAGACTCCAAGGTCGCGCAGAAACTTATCGAGACCTACTTAGAACGCGGGTGCCCCCTGTTTTGGTTCAGCCCTATCTGTGGGCATTTCCTCATGATGTAAAGGCGATACACAGTTTCGAAAAGCGTGTCAGCCATTAGCGTGGGCAACCATTCGTATGCGAGTTGGGCGGGACCGTGCACGGTCCCGCCCGGTGTAACGCAGGGACTCCTATTACATTCGAGTAGTTCGATCCGAGCGTACCGTCGTATCTGACGTTCCCTTGGGAGCGAATGTCTTGCAGCAAGTCTCGCCGATGTGGGCAGCCGGCCTTGGCTCAGCTATGGAAGCTTGCAACGCGTCGTAACTGTCTGGAAGTTGATTTGCGATTGAATCGGACGTCACCATGATCTGTGATGCATGGCAATAGTTGCCTTCATTCCAGTAATGGCAGTTGTTTACCGAACACCTAACCCTGTTATCCATACCTGTTCTTTTCTCCTCTCAAAGAGACTGGCTATGAAATGCCTGCGTTAGTATGCCCCGATGGAACGGGGTAATAAGCGCAGAGGGGAACGGGCGCTTTGTAACACAATAAAAGAGCACGTTCGCATCGCTGTGAGCGAAATACGAACGCGCTCTTTTCGCTTGTGAAAGCGCCATGTTGATTGGCCAGCTAGTGCCAGTAGCGGGACCAGGCTGATGTGAGAATCCACTTCACAAGATCGTCATACGTCATTCCAGCCGCCCGGGCCTGAAGCGGAAGCAAACTGACTTTGGAGAGCCCGGGCAGAGGGTTTATCTCCAGGAAATGCGGTCGTTCTTCTGCATCGAGCCTGAAGTCGATCCTTGCCACGTCCCGACATTCCATTACCTCGAATACGGAGACGGCCATATCTGCGATCTCCGATGCTAGGTGCTCTGGAATAGGCGCAGGAACCCTGAAGCGCTCAAGGTTTCCTGACTTGGTTTCGTATGAATAGACGAATTCGCAATCGGCTGAGTCACGATTGCCGGGGCATACTTCCATTATAGGGAGGACGTGTGGTCGTCCGTTTCCGATGATTCCGACGGTGAATTCCCTTCCTGGAAGAAACTCCTCAACAATCGCAGGCTGTGAATATGTCTCCAGTATCCACCTGACTTTTTCAGTCAGCTCATCCATGTTCCTGACGCGCGACGAATTACGTATTCCCTTGCTCGATCCTTCGTAGTTGGGCTTGACGAATACAGGAAAGTCCATATTCATGGAGGACAGATCCTCTATGGAACTGACTTTGATGTAACGGGGAGTCCTGACACCTACAGTCGATGCCACACGTTTGGCCATGGCTTTGTCGAGGGCAATGCCGAGCGTTAAGGCATCGGAGCCAGTGTACGGGATCTCGAGCAGCTCAAGCAGTGCCGGAATAAGGGACTCCCGATTCCGCCCAGCCCAGCCTTCAGCTATGTTGAAGACAATGTCAGGCCGCGCCTCGTCCAATCTCTCCAAAAGGTCAGATTTGTGCGGAAACAGCATCACCTTCTCACCGATCTTGGCCAGAGAGGATGAGAGCATGTCAACAGTCTCCTCTTCCTCGCATTCCGCAGCCAGATCGGGAACGCTGTTTGCTTTCCCGACAAGGCCGGGGAAGTCCTTCTTCAGATTGAAGACAACCCCTATTGTATGCATCATTCTTAATGACCATCCTCCGCATCATCAAGTCTTTGCCTAGGTCAAGCTGATAATATCTCCACTATTCTCCTACGTCCAGAACGCTGGAAGGCCCGTTCAATCACCAGGGGACCTAGGCGAGGGTTTCTGCAGATCATGTGAGGCATGACATTGTTTTTCATGCTCTAGCGTGGTTGCACGCGCTATATTGCGGTTTCAGCCTTAGCTTCCGGCTTGTCTTTGTCCGTGCATATCCATGGAACAGTGCTGAGAGAATAATACCAGCACGTTGTGCGAGCCAACCAGGACAGGAGTGTAACTGATCGATGAACCTGAAAACACCGATTATGGGTTTGACTGTAGGCGCCATGATCTTCATTGTGGTGCTTTTATGCGCTGCAACCCCTGCTAAAGCCGAGACAAGGCCGACGCTGTACTGGGGTTCCAGAGGGCGTTCGGTTAGACTCGTTCAATGGAAGCTTTCCGATTGGGGTTATTACCGAGGGTGGGTAGATGGCGTTTTCGGCGCCAATACCCACAGAGCAGTTTTGGCATTTCAGCGCAAAAACGGGCTGAAGGTGGACGGCCTCGTTGGACCGCAGACATGGAGGGCTCTTGGCTTCGGCTACACGGTGGCTGCTGAGGCGCCCGCGGCCTACAAGCCGGCGCCAATGGCATCTAGGTCGGCGTCGGTAGATTTGGTTGCCCGCGCGATAGCCGCTGAGGCCAGGGGAGAGCCTTACCGTGGCCAGGTTGGAGTGGGGGCGGTTCTAATGAACCGATTGAAAAACCCCAAGTTTCCACACTCGCTGTCAGCTGTGATCTTTCAGCCGAATGCCTTGGAATCTGTGTCCAACGGGCTGTACTGGCGAAGAACACCAGATCAAATTGCGTACAGCGCCGCTCGAGATGCGATAAACGGGTTTGACCCTACCTACGGATCCCTTTTCTTCTGGAACCCCGCAAAGCCGGTATCTGGATGGATTTGGACTCGGAATATCATTGTCAAAATCGGTAAGCATGTTTTTGCCCGCTGATGCAAAGAGGGTTTTGATCGGAAGGAGGTATGCCAACATGAGAATGCCCAACGCACGGATCCTTGTCTTTGTAGTGCTTGCAGTTGCCGTCGTTATTGGAACGGTTGCGCATATTGGTCGAGCTCAAAGCCGTAGCGGCGACGTCAACCTTCTTGCCCGCCTGATTGCAGCCGAGGCTGAAGGTGAGCCATACCAGGGGATGGTAGCTGTCGGCGCTGTCATGCTCAACCGAGTGGCGAGTCCCAAATTTCCCAATTCAATATCTGGATGTGTATTCCAACCTGGAGCATTTGAATCTGTCTCAAACGGATTGATATGGAGGCGTTCTCCGAGCAGACAGGCGATATCTGCCGCAAGAGATGCTATGAACGGTTACGATCCTACATATGGGTGCGTATTCTTCTGGAACCCTGCCAAACCCGTATCAGGATGGATATGGAGCAGAAGCATTGCTGTAAAAATAGGCAAACACGTGTTTGCCAGGTAGAAAGGGGACAATGCAAATGACCGATGGGACAAGCGGAGCGCGCGGGAAGATGCGCAATTGGCCACAGGCGCTCCTACTAGTAATTGTAATTGTGAGCCTTGTGTTTGCCTATTCGCAATGGGCCGCCAAGCAAAGGCTGGAAGTGGCGGTGGGGAACCAGTATTTTCGGTCATTCTTCGATCTTCTGGGAAATGTAGACAATGTCCGAGTAGCGCTATCCAAGAGCCTTGCATCCGGTTCTCCCAGACTCCGCGTGGGTGCGCTCTCTGATGTTTGGCGGGAGGCCAGCAATGCGCAGGCGAATCTGAACAACCTTCCTGTAACCCACAAGGTTTTGGCGCGGACTTCAGCCTTCTTGACACAGGTAGGCGACTTTGCGTTTACAACTGCGCGCAAGGTAGCGAACCAGCAGGTGATGAGCGAGGATGATTGGAACAAACTTGTCGACATGAAGAAGCAATCGGAAGACCTGGCGCGTGGACTCGCCGACATGCAGGCACAGGTATCTACAGGTAAGGTGAATTGGGTTAGAGTAGCCGAACAGGCAAAATCAGAAGTGAAACCGAAACCAGGCACAAGCGCTACTCCAGATGTGGTTAAGGACGGCTTCACTAGAGTCGACGAACAGGTTCAGACTTTCCCGACTTTGATATATGACGGACCTTTCTCGGATCATATCGAGCAGATCAGGCCAAGGGGAATCACTGGCGCGGAGATCACCGCCGATCAGGCCAAAGAGGTGGCTCGCAGATTCGTTCCATTTGACGCCTCATCCCATTCCGCAACGGTGGAAGAGAATATAAAGGCCAAAGGGGACATTGACATTTACAGGGTGCGGCTTGACGCCCCGAAGAGGAGCGGAAAGCCGGACGCAGTTGTTGACGTGACGAAGAAGGGCGGACACGTTGTGCTGATGAACGTGGCGCGGGATCTTGACAAAAAGACGATAGATCTGGCTGAGTCTGTCAAGCGTGCTAGCGCCTTCTTAAGCAAAGTTGGAATGGTCAATATGACTCCCACATTTGCATCTGAGGTTGGTGATGTCTCTATTGTCCCGTTCGTATACACGCAGGATGGTGTGGTGATCTATCCGGACCAGGTCAAAGTGAAGGTGGCTTTGGACAATGGTGATATTCTCTCCTATGATGCATTGGCCTACCTAACCTCCCACACTATGCGCCGACTTCCCAAACCTTCGATAGATGCAGATGAGGCACGGGAACTCCTCAGTCCGGCGCTTACGGTAACCGAGCCGGCCCGTCTTGCGGTGATCCCAGTGGAGACAGTTGACACGCCCGAGGCGTTCTGCTGGGAGTTTAGGGGTACATCCTATGGGGAACAGTTTTTTGTTTACATCAATGCTGAAAAAGGAACCGAGGAGAAAGTACTGCAGCTCATTACCACATCAGAGGGGAGTCTGACCATGTAGTGGCACGGCTTAAGTCGCGCCATATGGGACTGGCGAAAGGAAGACGGGTGAGGCCTGTGGAATTACTCAGACCTGTGTGGCCCAAAAGGCCTAAAACAGGGAGGTGTGTGCACTGTCTGAACACTATTTCACGACCTCACCCACATCTCCGCACGAGCGCCGAATCATACCCTATACTCCGAGAGGTGGCAGGGAACTCAGCTTTGAAACGGATGCCGGGGTTTTCTCGAAGACTCGTGTGGATCGAGGCACAGACCAGCTTATACAGGCTATCCGGATTAGTCCGGGTCAGTCCCTCTTGGATCTAGGATGCGGTTACGGAGTTGTTGGGATCTCCATCGCCTCACTTCATCCGGAATGTGAGATATGGATGACTGACATCAATGAACGCGCTTGCGAGCTTGCCCGGGCCAACGCCCGCAGAAATGGAGTGGAGCGCGTGACGGTTGTGTCAGGAGATGGTTTTGACCCTGTTCGGGGCAGGATGTTCCATGTTATAGCGACCAATCCGCCTATCCGCGCCGGCCGGGCGGTCCTGTATCGTTTGATTGAAGAGGCCCATGATCACCTTGAGCCTGGTGGAAGCTTCTACGCAGTAGTTCGCACCAAACAGGGGGCTGCTTCTCTCAAAGCATTTATTGCTCAAACCTACGGCAACGCTGATGAGCCTGAAATAGGCGGGGGCTATAGAGTGATAAGGGCTTTCAGGGAGTGACCAGTCAGTCTTGCGCATTTTGGAGCAGGTTGTCAGGCCGGACAAAAGCTGTGGGCAGCACGGAGCTTAGGCATATCGGACACAGGTCATTTGGAGGGTGCCTCCGGCATATTCTGTTTAGGAGCTGAGGCCGCATAAGTCGCGAGCCTTGCCGCCTGGAGGCCTGCGAAATGAAAAGACCTGTGATCTTTATCGCGTTGCCGGTGCGCACAGCTGTCTTGATTGGTATAGCAGTGCTGATTGGTGTTGTGATCTATGCTGTGCAGGTCCTTGTTGTCACTACATTGGCGCCGGTCCGCGATGTCGTCTCCGGAAAGACAGTGGCTATAGACGCCGGACATGGCGGCCCGGATTCTGGCGCCCGCGGAAAAAGTGGAATCATAGAGAAGGACATCAATCTTCACATCGCATTGGAGCTAAGGCAATTGCTAGGGCGCGTAGCTGTGTATACTGTGATGACCCGGGAATCAGACCATGGCCTGATCGCAGACGGAGAGGACATCACAGGATCCAGAAAGCGCATGGAGCTGGAACGGCGGGCGAATCTCGTGAACGCCAACTCTCCAGACATATTCGTCACGATACACACCAACAGCTTTCCTGAGCCGCAGTGGTCCGGCGCACAGGTCTTCTATAATGCCGCGTCAGCGGAGGGCAGGAAACTGGCTGTACATATCCAGACTGAGCTGGTAAACCGCCTCGGACCCAACACTCGGAAGGCTCGCCCAGCCGACATATACTTGCTCAAGAAGGTAAAGGCGCCTTCTGCCCTTGTAGAGGTAGGGTTTCTGTCGAACCCGCGCGAGGAAAGGCTTCTTGCAGATGCCGCCTATCGCGTGAAAGTTGCAGAAGCAGTATTCCATGGAATTATGGCCTATTTCATGGACAGCCAGGGTGAAGCAGGCAATGTTCTTGCGCCAGACGATGATTCGGATGAAGCATGGGGCCTTGTTACGAAAGTAGGCACTGCTACATCTCAGCTTACTCCTGATTCCACCATCCTCTACTTTGGTGGCCCCACGAATCTCGATGATTCGCTGATGCCTGAGGCCAGGGAGATACCGGGACTGAAAAGCCTCAACAAGATTGAAGCCCTCGCCGCAGTTGTGCGAGCGACAATAGCAGGGCCGGGCAAGGACAGCATACTCCAGCCGACAATTCCGCGGGGCACGGTATTGCGTTCAGTTAGACTTCAGGGAGACACAGCTGTGGCCGACTTCAGCGCTGAGCTGGTAATGAATCACTGGGGCGGCAGTCGTTCAGAGGAGATGACGGTGTACTCGATTGTCAATGCCCTGACCGAGTTTTCGTATGTAAAGAAGGTTGAGATTTTGGTAGAGGGGAAGCCTCTCCAGACTATCTCGGGCCATATGCAGATAGAGGGCCCTCTGGAACGAAACCTGTCAATTGTCCATTTTAGAACGTAGTCAAGGTGAAGTTGGAGCACAAGGATAAAAGGCGCCGGATGAAGAATAGCTATTCATAGGCGCGCATTGGAAATGCAAGGTGCCCTGGAGGTCGGAACTGTGGAACTAGTTATAGCAGGTGGCAAGCGGCTTGTGGGGTCGGTTCGCGCTGGTGGAAGCAAGAACGCTGCAATCGCGATAATGGCAGGATCACTCTTGGCTGAAGGCGATACCATTATCGAGAACGCGCCTGGCGCCAGGGATGTCTCCGCGATGTCGGCAGTGCTTCGAGAGATGGGGGTCAGTATTAGGAGGGCGGGCCCCTCAGCTCTGCGTGTTCGCACACATCGCTTGATTCATCATGAACCACCGTATGAGCTCGCCAAGACGCTCAGGGCTTCCAGCCTTTTGCTAGGCCCTCTCCTAGCAAGAAAGGGGAAGGCGAGCATTCCATTGCCAGGCGGCGACAGTATTGGATCGAGGCCTATGGACTTGCACATTAAGGGGCTCCGCGCCCTTGGCGCTGACATCGAGGTTGAACACGGATACATCGTGGCCAAGGCTCCTCGCCTGGAAGGAGCTAGAGTTTATCTTGATTTTCCCAGCGTTGGCGCCACAGAAAACATCATGATGGCTGCTTGCCTTGCAAATGGGACAAGCATCATAGAGAACGCCGCTAAAGAGCCTGAAATTGTAGATCTTGCCAATTTCCTCACCTTGATGGGCGCAAACATACGTGGGGCTGGGACTGATACGATTCGCGTCGACGGGGTCGATTCATTGAGAGGAGTTGCTTACTCCGTAATTCCCGACAGGATTGAGGCCGCCACTCTTCTGGCAGCGGGAATAATCACCCATGGGCAGGTTAAAGTCGGCAGTATCATCCCTACGCATCTTGAGTCTGTGCTTTCCAAGTTTAGCGAAATGGGCGCTTCCATAACAGTTGGCGATGACTATGTTGAGGCAGCAATGGATGGCCCGATACAGCCATGCGACACAAAAACCCTTCCTTATCCAGGATTTCCTACTGACATGCAGCCACAGCTTTCGGCTGTCCTGTCCGTCGCATCAGGGGTGAGCGTCATTACTGAGTCGGTGTTTGAAAGCCGTTTCTTCCACGTGGACGAGCTCAAGAGGATGGGGGCTGATATTCGCCTTGAGGGCAGGAGCATCATAGTCGAGGGGGTACCTGGCCTCACTGGCGCTAGGGTACATGCTGGCGATCTAAGAACAGGTGCGGCGCTGATCTTGGCAGGGTTGGCTGCGGAGGGCGAAACAGTGATCTCTGGGGCGGAAAATATCGACCGCGGACACGATGACCTCTGCTCGAAGATGAATTCTCTGGGCGCCCGTGTGAAGCGGCAGGATTCTCAGAGGTGTGTCGCGGCAGGGGAGGAGAATGAGACATGGGTGAACTAGTCCTGGCAGCTCTTGCTCCACATCCCCCAATAATCGTTCCGGGAGTGGGAGGGCGTGAGGCTGCAAAGGCTCAGAAGACCATCGATGCAATGGAGGAGTTGGCCAGGGAGTTCGCTGCAGCGAGGCCGGACACGGTGGTGGTGATCTCGCCTCATGCTCCGGTATTTGCAGACGCTATAGCCATAGATGGTCGTCCGCATCTTTCAGGCGATCTGGCCCAATTCGGCGCCGATGTTGAGTTAGACTTTTACAGCAATCTAGAGCTTATGCAAGCCATCGAAGATGAAGCGCACGCCGCAGGTATTTCTGTGGCCGTACTTGAGCCGGCGCTTGCTAGGCGTTACAGGGTGCCGTCAGGGCTCGACCATGGCGCGGTTGTCCCACTGTATTTTCTCGCTAAGGAACATTATCCGTTCAGATTGGTTGCAGTATCGATGGGTGTGGGCGCATTGAATGAGCTTTACACGTTCGGCATGTGCATGGCTTCTGCCATAGACAAGTCACAATACCGCGTTGCCGTGATTGCCAGCGGTGACCTGTCGCACCGGCTAAGCCCGGATGCACCGGCAGGATACGCCCCTGAAGGCAAGATCTTCGACGAGGCGGTAGTCGGCGCCCTTGGGACCATGGACGTTGCAGCCCTAGCTCGGCTCGATGATGCACTAATCGAGGCTGCCGGCATGTGCGGCCTCAATCCGATTATCATGATGCTAGGATCGCTGGACGGTATTGAAGTGGAATCGGAAGTGCTCTCCTATGAGGGCCCTTTTGGGGTAGGGTATGCTGTCGTTGCCCTGCGCCCAAAGGGTAGATCAGAGGAAGCCCGCCGTTTCCATGAGCTTGTTGAAGGCGGAAAAGAGAAAACGAGGAAGCTGAGGCACTCGGAGTCAGCTTTTGCAGCATTGGCTAGGAGAGCTGTGGAGGACTATGTTCGCAGAGGTGTAGTTGTGGAACCTCCTGATCCGCTCCCTGAAGGCATGCAGGGGAGGGCGGGCGTGTTCTGCACGCTCCACAAAAGGGGCCAGCTGCGCGGCTGTATAGGGACTACAGAGCCGACGCGCCGAAACATTGCAGAGGAAATCATCTTCAATGCCATAGCCGCGGCTGTGCGCGATCCTCGTTTCGAGCCGGTTGCTCCTCACGAGTTGGATGACATTGTATACTCTGTGGACGTTCTTTCTCCTCCGGAACCTGTCTCCGGTCCTGAGGAACTGGATCCCCAAAGATATGGGGTCATTGTGAGGAATGGGGGACGGGTGGGGCTTCTCCTTCCAAACCTCGAGGGGATTAACACAGTAGAGGAGCAGATCTCTATTGCGCGGCGTAAGGCCGGTATAGGTCTGAATGCGCCTGTAGAACTTGAGCGGTTTGAGGTGACTAGATACGAATAGAGAGGCTATGCATGCCAGGGTAGAAGATTCGCTCGGTATTTGTGAGCTGTGTCCCCGTAGATGCAAGCTTCAAGAGGGTGCAACGGGAGCATGCCGGGTTCGGACCATGATCGGAGGACGGATCATTCCGAAGAACTACGGCGCTATCACTTCTATGGCGATAGACCCTATAGAGAAGAAGCCTCTGTATCATTTCATGCCAGGCTCGGGAGTCTTGTCTGTGGGGACGTTCGGTTGCAACCTGTCATGTAGATACTGCCAAAACTGGGAAATATCGCAACGACACGCAGAATCCAGATTCTTTACTCCCGACCAGTTGGCGGACTTGGCAGAAAGCATGCGGGAGCAGTCAGTTGGTGTTGCTTACACCTACTCTGAGCCTTTCGTTTGGTACGAATTTGTGTATGATTGCGCTAAACTCGTGCACGAGATCGGGCTTTCCAATATCCTCGTCACAAACGGCTACATCAACCCTGAGCCATTGGCGGGAATATTGCCTTACGTTGATGCGATCAATGTCGATCTCAAAGGATACGATGATGAGTATTACCGGAAAGTGTGCGGAGGAACTCTCGCGCCGGTAATCTCAACGATTCGTGCTGTGTACGAATCAGGTTGCCATCTCGAATTGACTACGTTGGTAGTGCCAGGCTATAACGATTCTCCAGAAGAGATGGAACAACTTGCTTCGTGGGTTGCAAGCCTTTCGCCGGAGATTCCGTTGCACATATCGAGGTATTTTCCTAGCTATAGGATGAACGAGCCGCCAACGCCCATGGCAACAATGGAGAAATGTGTGGAGGTGGCCAAGAGACGACTGAATTATGTGTATGTAGGGAATGCCAGCATCCCTGGCGGCAGCGATACGGTCTGCCCCAACTGCGGAGAGCTACTAATAGAGAGGCGCGGATTCGCCTGTGTCACTGTTCGACTTGAAGGAGTTTCGTGTCCCAAATGTGGCCACAAGATTCCTGTTAGGCTTGCTGGGGGCGAGAGCGCCGGAAACAAATATTGAAGGCGGTGGAAAGATGACAAAGGCTCATCAACTACTCTACGACGAGCTTGGGCGCAGCTTTTCAGGGAAGGACTTCCTATCAATTCATGATTTCACTAGTGAGCAGATAATGCGGGTCATGGAATTGTCGGCGCTTCTCAAGGCAGAGCAGAAGGCGGGGGTGCGCCATCATCTCCTCGAGGGAAAGACGTTAGGCATGATATTCTTGAAACCATCGACGCGAACGAGGGTCTCGTTTGAGACGGCCATATGGCAGCTGGGCGGTTATGGCCTTTTTCTCAGTTCAAACGATCTTCAGATCAAGCGGGGTGAACCTGTGCCTGACACAGCGCGGGTGTTGTCGCGCTACCTTGACGCCATAATGATCAGGACTTTTGGCCACGATGAAGTTGTTGAATTGGCTGAATGGGCATCCATTCCCGTCATCAATGGACTTACCGACTTGCTCCATCCGTGCCAGGTGATGGCCGATGTGTTTACCGGAATCGAAAGATTTGGGGATCTCAGAGGCCGCAAGCTTACGTATATAGGTGATGGAAACAATATGGTTCATTCCTTGATGTACGCCGGCGCCAAACTGGGGATGCATGTTACGTGCGCATGCCCCGATCAATACCAGCCCGATGCTGCCGTAATGGAGGCTGCAAAGGCCGATGCAGTTGCCACCGGTGCTAGGCTCGAGGTTGTGCGCGATCCGAAGGAGGCGGCTCGAGGAGCCGATATCCTATATACGGATGTATGGGCGAGCATGGGGATGGAAGCGGAGCAGGAAAAGAGAAAGAAGGACTTCCAAGGATACTGCATCGATCAGGAAATTGTGGATGCAGCCAATCCTGATTGTATTGTGCTGCACTGCCTTCCTGCACACCGTGGCGAGGAGATCACCCATGAGGTTATGGAGGGGTCTCATTCGGCTATTTGGGACGAAGCCGAAAACAGATTGCACGTTCAGAAAGCCATACTTGCGTTGGTTATGAGCTGATCTGGTGTTTGAGAAGGATAATCGGGGCGCGGATCCCTATCGCCGTAGCAGGGGTCCGCGCTTTGTCGTAGGGGCGAGACCGTGGCGGCCCGGGTTGGATAGGGCGCTCCAAACGAGATAGGGTGGGACGGCTGCAGAAAACCGTGCTGACGCTGGGTAGGGGTCAGGTCCATCTCCCGTTGCAGGCGAAACGACCCGTGGAGCATTTGAGCACCCCCAAATGGCTGTAGCCCGACAGGTGGGATGCGAGTGTGGCGATAGCGCAGAACTTGACCAGGGGTTGCCTGGGCTGTTTCAGATCGTGTGATTGGCTTGCGCCGATTCTAAGGCCAAAGAACCGGTACAACGCTGTCTTTCTGGTCAACCGGACGCTCAGCCCTTTTCATTATTTGCAGAACGCACAGGCCCTGCTGCATGTTCTCTTCCTCAAGGTATTTCCGAGATCATCGACACTTGCTTCAAAGATTGACGATTTCCAGCTACGTCTTTGCTCCGTCAGCGTAACGGCAATTGTGTCATATTCCCCAGCGCTGCAACAGGAGACCAGGCGGTGCCGAGCAATTCCCGAGTATCCTCTGCGTGCCCAAGGAGTCTTTGTTGCGTATGGCTCAGACCCTAGCTGCCGAAGAGGGGTCAAGCACTTTTTGAGACTTGTTTTTACCAGTTGACGCGAAGAATTTTGCCAATACGCAGCAATATATGTCACAGATACCTCCGTACCCACAACTTACACCTGTTCAAACCCGCCTTTACCTGCAGGAACAACGCTCACAAACTAGAATTGATATTGCAGAACAGGCGATGATGCCGAGGCGAATACCGCGACCCCGCCTGTTCGCGACCGCAATATGATGCCTTTGCCATGGTGAGGGGCGAGAAAGGAGGTGCACCCCCGATAGCTCGAAAGCCCATGTTCCAGGGCGCCATACTAAGCAGCAACGCTGTGTATGCAGAGGAAGGCAACATGGACACTTCCCCGGCTAACAGCGAGACGCAGCACACATCGGAGCAACTATATGTGCCACAACAATGAGACGCAGCTATAGACGAACACATCATAACAGCAAATGCGGCACTATACGAAGTAACCAAGGGGGAACAAACATGAAAAAGCTTGCAGTGATACTTGCAGCAGCTATGATTGCAACCGTGGCACTGCCTGTCGCAGCCGCGAACGTCAGTGTCGGCGGGAAGCTCGACAGCAAGATGATGTATGACTTTGGCGCCGATACTCCCAGCGCCGAGACGAATCTCAAACTCAACTTGAACGTTGGGCCCATAGGCGGCCAGACTATCACCGGTGTGATTGAATTCAATCCGTGGCTGATAGCTGAGAAGAACGGCTGTGGCATGGCGCCCAAGCCCGTAGAGAACGGTGATCCAGTACCGGGAGCGATAAGAAGGGCGTATCTCGAGGCAGTCGGTCCTTACTGGACTGATGGTCCAGCTGTAACAAGCAGGCTTGGAGATCTGGAACTTGCATACTCTCCGTTCATACTCTCTACGGAGGCTCTGAACGGGATGTCAGTTTCTGGCATTGCTTACGGACCTGTCGAGGCTGGCGTGTTCCACGGATTCGACAAGGGAATCCGCGCCAGGGGCGCTCGCGTAGCGGCTGGAGTAGCCAACGTGGCTGTTGATGCTTCAGCAGTGAAGGTCGGAGACGATGAACTGGATTACGCAGCCTACGCCATTGCGACGCCGATTCCGGGCCTCGCGCTTGACGCAACCTATGCTGCACAGACCAATACGAAGGCAGCGGCAATCAGGGCCAATGCGGCCGCTAAGGTTCCATATCTTCCGCTGGATGTGATAGCCACGGCTGGTTATCGCAGCACAGACCTTGCCTTCAATCCCACTTACAGGTGGATGGAAGAGGGCAACCCAGTCGACGGTGAGCAGGGGAAAGCCGCTGTCACCGCTGGCCTTGCCACATCATACGCCGGATTCGACGTGGCTCTTAACGGCGAGATTCTCGGCGATGACGACGACGGCAAGCTCGATGACGGGCGTTCCATCGGCGCCACGGTAGGAACTGCTATCTCGGGGTTCGATCTCACAGCCGGCCACAAGGTGACACAGACCATGGGAGAGAAGATCGAGACCCACAACACCACTACGCTCGGCATAGCCATGAAAGAGCGCGAGGTGCTGCCCAATATGCTGATAAGCGCCAGCTATAATGCAGCGATGCCTGATTTTTCACTTGCGGAAACCAGGCATATTGCGAAAGCCTCTGTGGATGCAGATGTTTCAGTGTTGAAGGGCATAAAGGTGTCGGCACTGTACGATACGAAGCCTGCGACTGGAAAGCCTGGGCGCGAGTTGGGCATCGAGTATGGCGCGCCTTGCGGTGTCAAGCTCGGCTACTCGTGCAACGACCTCAACACCAACATGGTCTACGCCGGTATGGAAGTGGAGTTCTAGTATCGATCACCGGCAAGCTTCGTGATCCGCGGACTGGGCGGAATCACTGAAGAATCGAGTAGGGGGGCGGTCTGTCCGCCCTCCTACCTCGCCGGATAAGCTTGAGCAGTCTCTTGTCCATCGCTCTGCGAAATCAAGATCCGTATTTACAACCCCATGTGTATCCCTTTGCTTTTGGCCCGTTCAATGGCGCGGAAGCCGTAGCTTGAATCTGAGGCCTCCGGGCTGAAGGCGGATGTAAGAATCTAGTGAATAGGCTGGTCCAAAACCGTTGGGACGCCAAACAGCATAAAACTCCTGTAGTTTCTCCAGAGTCATTCCATCCACTTTGGGAGTGCTGCAAAGATGTTCTGCTGATCTACGATCAATCCCATCAGCGGATGCCCTGCTTGTCCGCGGGAGTGCTCGTCGGGTTGTGCCGAAGAAACGCTATGCTTCCCCATACCATTGCGAACTCACCGTATCACTCGTTTGCTCCTTTTATGGCATACGCAAGAGCTGGCCGGGGTATATGTCGCTGCTGATCATGGTATTTGCTGCGATTATTGCCTCCACTGGAATGCCGAATGCTGCCGATATTGAGTGCAATGTGTCTCCTGGCTGAACGACATATTCGGATGCTCCGCTCTGAGCTCTCATCTGCGCGGCAGTCCGCGGACCTCCGGGTATGCGAAGTCTCTGTCCAACATATATGTTCGTGCTTGTCAGGTTGTTTGCAGACATAATTGCCTGAACTGTTGTGCCGAATCTCCGGGCAATCAGGAAAAGCGTGTCGCCTGGCTGTACAACGTAATCTGTGCCGATTATGGGTGGAGCTCCTGTCGGTCCAGGCAAGAACAGAACTTGGCCTACTGAGATAATGTCGGTAGTCAAGTTGTTTGTCCGCCGTATTGCCTCCACTGTCGTGCCGAATCTACGGGCGATGAGATAGAGCGTGTCGCCGGACCTTACAATATATGTTCCCGGGGCAGGGGTCGGAAAAGGGACTCCCGCGTCAATCACGACCGGGGTACCCACCGATACCTGGGTAAAAAGGGATTCTACGTCCGGAGTATACATTCTGATGCAGCCATTAGAAACGGCATGCCCGATGGACTGTGGTTGATTTGTGCCGTGTATGCCGTGCCCCTGTCGAGTGAAGCCCATCCATCTTGTGCCAAAAACCCCGCCGGGGTTGAGGGCTTTGTTCAATATGCTCCAGTTGCCCACGGGAGTTGGGGTTGCTGGTTTGCCTATGGCCACAGGATACTGTGCCGACTCCCTTTCGCTCTGCAGGAGTGTGAGTCTGCGTTGGGATAGGCTGACATGGATTGATGGGCCCTGCCGACTCTTCGAGCTAGCGGAAAGGGCGAGCTCAGACCCGCCGTTTGTGGATTTGTCTTTATCTGCTGAAATACACATTCTGCCTGCGGAGGACCGATCGGAATATCCACGGTAATCCACAGTATTGTCATAGCGAAGTGAGTCATCGGGACAGAATACCTCGTCCGGAAGGGGAAGGCCGTCAAAGAGGAGTCTCCACGTCTGGGCGTCTACGATCCCGGTTTCTGGCAGGCCCACACTAGCCTGGAATTGCTTTACTGCGAGTTCAGTTCGTATTCCGAACACGTTGTCCACTTCGCCCAAGGGGAAACCCTTGAAGGCGAGTTGTTCCTGGAGATTTCCCACGGGTATGGCTATCATCCCGCGCATAAGCACGAGCGGCTTGCGTTCATCCAATTTCCATCACCGCCTATTGCCTTTCTGAGGTATTATACGCGCTCAGGCACAAATAGGTTGAAGGATTCCTGCGACGCTTGTTGAATATCAGAAGTTAGCAGGTGGGCTCATATGCCACCGATTAATATAAAGGGAGGTTACACCATGGCTGGTGTCACATTAGAGCATGTGACCAAGAAGTTCGGAAACGTAGTCGCAGTAAACGATGCAGACTTGGAGATCAAGGACAAGGAATTCTTAGTGTTGGTTGGGCCTTCTGGATGCGGAAAATCGACCACCCTCCGAATGGTGGCGGGACTTGAGGAGATAACCTCGGGCAACATATACATCGGAGACACGCTGGTCAATGATATCCCTCCAAAAGACCGCGATATCGCAATGGTATTTCAGAACTACGCGCTCTACCCTCACATGGACGTCTACAACAACATGGCTTTCGGCCTGAAGCTTCGCAAGTTTCCAAAAGAGCAGATTGACGAGAGAGTCAAAGATGCCGCGAGGATACTCGGCATAGAGAATCTCCTCGATCGCAAGCCGAAGGCGCTCTCAGGAGGCCAGAGGCAGCGTGTGGCTGTGGGCCGCGCCATCGTCCGCGAGCCCAAGGTGTTTTTGATGGATGAACCGCTATCCAACCTCGATGCGAAGCTCAGGGTCCAGATGAGGTCAGAGTTGTCAAAGCTCCATAACAGGCTGCAAACGACTATCATCTATGTGACGCACGACCAGACTGAGGCCATGACCATGGGCGACCGCATAGTAGTTATGAAGGATGGTTTCATCAAGCAGGTCGGTGCGCCGCTGGAGATATATCAGTATCCAGACAACATGTTCGTCGCAGGCTTTATTGGAAGCCCGGCGATGAACTTCATCCCTGGCGTTCTGCGCAAAAAGGGTGATGGTTACATCATGGATTGCGAGAGCTTCCAAATAACGGTGCCAGGGAACAGGTTCAAGGATCTCGGCAAGTACATTGACGAGAGAATGGTTCTTGGAATTCGTCCTGAGAATATCCAGGATGCGGATTTCGTGGAAGATGCGCCTGCAGACAGGACGGTCAAGTGCATGGTTGACGTGGTTGAGCCTATGGGCGCAGAGGCCTACCTGTATTTGACGGTGGGCCCGCATTCCTTTGTGGCAAGGGTCAACCCTCGGACAACGGCGCGAGACGGGGAACCGCATGCAGTCGTGTTGAATATGGAAGAGTGCCATCTCTTCGAAGCAAGCACGGAGAATGCCATCGCCATTAAGTAGACATGGGGATAATAATGCCGGGGCCTCTCTTTGGCCCCGGCATGCTATTGTACGGACTGATATTGGACAGGGGGCGCTGAAATGAAGAACAAGATTGAGCATGGAAAACGCCATTTCATCGGTGTAGATTTGGGCGGCACAAAGATCGCTTCGGTGCTGGTCAATGAGGATAACCTTCCGCTAGCCAATGTTCAGATGCCAACATGTCCCGAAGAGGGGCAGGATGCTGTAATGGAGAGGATTATCGCTTCAATTAGCGAGCTTGCGTCGAAACTTCCAGGGGGAATCGATGATGTTGAAGCCATAGGCATTGGGTCGCCAGGCCCTCTTGATAAGGAATTGGGTATGGTAGTGGATGCGCCAAACCTCAAATGGAAAGATGTCCCAGTCACATCAACGATACATGTTGCGACCGGACTTCCGGTATATCTCGAAAACGATGCCAATGTGGCCGCACTGGCTGAGAACCGTATGGGAGTGGGCCGCGGGACGAAGAACATGGTCTACATAACGGTGAGCACTGGTATTGGAAGCGGACTTATCCTCGATGGCAGACTTTATTCGGGAACCACGGGCGGTGCAGGCGAACTAGGTCACGTTACCGTGGTGCCTGACGGTCCTATGTGCGGGTGCGGCAACAGAGGTTGTCTTGAGTCCTTGGCTTCGGGGACAGCGATTGCCAAGCGTGCGCGGGAGGCAGCTACCCGTACCGCTGGCAGCGGAATTCTTTCGGCAGCCGGTGGCAAGATCGACAATATCGATGCGGTACTCGTATCCTCTTGTGCTGAAGCAGGAGATCCTATGGCGACAGCAATATTGCGGAACGCTTTCGAATATCTTGGTATTGTGGTCGCGAATATGGTGAATTTGCTCAACGTGGAGATGGTGGTTATCGGCGGGGGGGTATCCCAGATAGGCGGCATGCTTTTCGACACGGTCAGACGGGTAGTGGATTTGCGCGCTTTTCCGTTCATGGCTAAAGATGCCAAGATCGTTCCTGCTGCTTTAGGGGTAGATGCGGGGATGTTGGGCGCGGCGTGCTACGCCATGGAGAAGCAGTCTGGGGAAGATTGAGCCCAGAGCGGTAGGATATGATTATCCGGGGGGAAGACTGTGAAAAGACTATGCCTGGCACTTATCATTGTGCTCTTGCCGGCGCTGGCGGTGATGATGTGGTCAGCGCGCACGTCCGCGGCGCATTTCCCGGCAGGGGTGGGGCAGAGGCTTATCTGGGAAGCTGATGATCCAGAAGGCGATGATTATGGACCGGGAACATATGTTTATCCCACCAACCCGGCATTCGCCCCGTTCTCCGGATTATTCGACCTAATAGGGTTCAGGGTTTCCTGCGATGATGAGAATGTTTACTTCGACACCAAACTGGCCAAGATTTCCAACACTTGGAACGCGCCAGAGGGCTTCAGTCATCAGCTCATCAATATATATATCGACACAACCTCTGGCGCTGGCCGAACCGATACTCTAAGGGAAGGAGCCTTCGTCTCTTTCGCGCCGGAGTATGCATGGGATGTGAATATCAAGATAATGGGGTGGGGCGGCAGCCGGGTATTTTTCGCATCTGATAATCCGGCATCGGCTGGTATCATCGAAGGATTGTCAGTTGAGGCTCTTCCCGATGGAAATACTATACGCGCCACTGTGTCGCGACAAGTGATCGGAGAACCTCTTGACTCCTGGAAATACTACGTGCTCGTTTCTTCTCAGGATGGCTATGGGCTCGACAACTTCAGGCCGGTCATGGGGGAAGCGGGTCCGTGGGTTTTTGGTGGAGGTTCTGATCTCAACATCAACCCCAACGTAATAGACATGCTCGCCCCGGAGAGTGGTGTATATTCCCAAGAAAGTCAACTAGGTTCATGGGATGTGTCTGAGCGTCGATACGCCAGGATTGTGCCGGCCAATGCCCAGCTGCACAGGAGGCACCTAACCGTCAGAACCGTCATCCTCATTATCGCTGTGGGCGGCGCTGCGGCGCTGGCATACATCTACTTTAGGGGCAGGAGCAACGTTGGAAGGGGTTAAGGGGGAGCACGCTTATGTACGCTAAGTCTACTTCAAGGATCTGTGCATTCGCAATCGCCTTGTTTGTGCTGATGTTTGGTGTGCCTGCGCAGTCCAGTCTAGGCTGGCCGATCTGGGAATGGGACTGGGATACGGAGCCGGCAGAACCTGGCGAACCGCATGTGCCTGCTGAGGCCATGCTCAGTGAGGAGGATCCCTCTGAGGATGACACAGAGCGGATCTTGGATGTTGTATTTGCTTTTGGACTCATGGGGAACGTATCTCCTGACAGCGCCGGCCAAGCATCTGCGACCTGTGAAAGGTTGCTCGACGTCCTCCTTTCATATCCTGATATGAGGTTTTCGGTTGGAATATCCGGGACGCTTCTGACAGGGTTGGCATGGGAAGGTAGTCGCGCAGTCCAGCTGTTGCGTGATGGGATCGGCAGAGGAGTCATAGAGCCGCTTGGCGCCACATATTCCGAGGGAGTCTTGGCATCCATGGAACCCTGGGATGCTCAGCTTGCGGTATCATTGGGGTCTGAGGCTGTAAGCAGCTTCCTGGGCGAAAAGCCCACCGGGTTTTGGAATCCTCAAGGAGTGTGGAGACAGGACGTGATTGTGCCTGTGGCCATCGGCGGATACACCCATACGATATTGGAGGATACGATAGTCGAAGCCAGTGGACTTGGAATGCTGCCTCCAAATGCTCCAATGCGCGTCTCATGGGGCGGAAGGGAAGCAGTGCTCTTTCAGGCAGATACTGATTTCGGTCGGTTAGTTGACAATGCGATTCGCACCGGATCCACACGGCCGGTCATCGACTATCTTCAGCAACTTTATGAAGGGGACAAGCAGGACTCTGCGGTGGTGGTGTACGCCAAGGAGCTCATGGTGACTGAGGACAAGACTGAATGGGAAGGGCTCTCGCTTCTTCTCAGAGCCTTGGCGGATGAGGAATGGATCAGGGTGACTACATTGAGAGAAAGAGTGGAAGCTGGTCCTCCGCCAGGCAGCGTGATTCAGATAGCAGATGGGGTGCCCCGGGGATTTCAGAAGGCTCTGTCGGATGAGGGATTTTCGGATTGGGCGGCGTTCAATTCTTCTCGTAATCTTGAGGCGTTGCGCGTTCTCTATTCTGACATTAGAGCCAGAATTCATTCTGTAGAAGCGGCTGTCAGAAAAGCTGAAGCATCCGGGAAAGACACGTCTTCGGCTCAAAGGCTGCTCGACGATGCAAAGATGGTCTTTATATCATCCCAGTACGGGTTCGGTCGCCCTGGTTCTGCAGGGGCGGTTTCCGGGGATGCCAACTGGGAGATGGGCAGGGCCGCATACGTGTCAGCTCTCGCCGCGTGGCAATGCGTAAACCCCACAGTTTCAGCTTATCAAGAGGACATCAACCGCGATGGTGTAGAAGAGGTTATCATGATCACCGATACAGACATGTTCGTTCTCTCGCCCATAGGCGCAAAACTTCTATATTGGTATGATTTAGAGAACGGCGAGGAGCTTGTAGGAAGCGCGGTACAGCAGTATCTTGGGGAGATATTTGTTAACGAATCCATGGCTGGCGGCGGCCGTCAAAGAGCACTGGTTGATTCGATTTCAGGTCCTGCTGCGGTCGGGATTGATCTCTCTTCAGCCGAATTTGGTGTCGAGATAGGTGAGGATTCTCCCAGCGCGACGTTTGTTTTCAAGGATGGCGGCACCGCAATTGAAAAATCGGTGGCGGCAAAAGAAGGGGCTCTCGAAGTCGACTACACCGTCAGATCGCGTGGTCGCATCAGCTTTGCTGTATCGAATGGCTTATGCCCGGATGCGCATTGGACTAGGATAGGCGGTAAGGATTCCCTCGTTTACTATGATCCCAATGGAGCAGTGGCAAGTTCTCTTAGGCAGGGGAAGAGTTTTGGCCTGATGAACGTGGTTACCGGAACTGTCGTGAGACTCACTGTCGGTGGTGATCGCGACGATGGTGTGCCCCTATCCCGGGTCTCTTCCACGTTGGACAGCTTTGTCAGACGTCTCGATCTTGAGTATAAATTCGCCATGGCGCCAGGTGCTTCTGCGAATTTCGGCTTTGAACTTCAGCGGAGCAAGGCATGGCCTTCTCCATCTGCGGTCCTTTGGATTCAGGAAGTAGACAATGAGATAGTTGTCGGGCTTCCCACCTATACGAGGGCATGCGCGATTCGTCAGTTTGTCGACGGATATGTTACTGATACGCCAATGGTGGCTTTTTCCTCGACGCTCAAGAAGGCAAGGAAAGGGCAGGAGAAGTCAGCGTTGGAAGTTGGGGCGCCCTTGCCAAAAGGCAGATATGATCTGGTTGCAGTCTTGGTTACAGACAGAAAGGCTTTGATCGAGAATGCAGGTTCTTATGTCAGTGGCACGGGCAAGCACGAGTTCTTTCCCGAAGTGCGCGATTCTGTGGTGGAGATAACGCCTGGTTATGCCAGAGTCGGCGGGACAGTTGTGATGTGGGTTGCCATTGGCGTAGGTGCCGGAGTAGTGGTGGCGGGTGTAATAGTCTACCTTCGAAGACGCAAGGTTTCCGGCGCATAATTCATCCTTCATAGCCAATTATAAGACTGCGGTTTGAAGTTCAGACCGCAGTCTTGTGGTTCGCCGAACATGTTTTGCGAGCCGAAGTTGGCCTGTCAGGTGGGCAACCCTGTGCTGAGTGGAAAAGCCTGAAAGCGGGATAACCTGAGGGTTCGGGCGGACAGACTTAACAAGGGGAGCCCTATATCATCCGGAACGCTACAAATCATAAACAAAGAGGGATGCAAGGACAGGAAGACATGGTGCATAGCGGCAGATGAGGCCGTGGTAGTTATTGATCCTAATGCTGATAGGAACGGGGGAGCCGGGCCTGTTCAGTAGAGCACCAAAGCCTGGCGGGGTAGATTCCCTTCGAGCTAGAGATGCCTCACAAAATACGAGGTCGGCATCTTGCATCTCTTCAATGAAGCAAAGCGACCAAGGGTTGCCTACCTGGCGCCACCTTACTCGATCTATGTCCTTCAAAGAGGGGTGTTTTATGCGTATACTGATGTTTAGCTGGGAGTATCCGCCTCGTGTTATTGGGGGACTGGCCCGCCATGTATGTGAGCTTGCTCGCGCTATGGCGCGTTGCGCCGAGGTTCACGTAATCACGTGCAGTGCGGAAGGGGCGCAATCCATGGACCGCGATCGCGGAGTGTGGGTACACAGAGTTGATCCCGTAGGTCCCTGCACAGATGATTTTGTAACATGGGCAATGCAATTGTCCTATGGAATGCTTGCCCGGGCTGCGTGCCTTGTTTCCGAGGGCGGCGCGTTCGATATAGTGCACGCACACGACTGGATGACGTCGTTTGCCGGTGTCGGCATGAAAAGAGCCTATGCCACGCCTCTCGTAGCCACGATTCATGCTACCGAGTGGGGAAGGAATGGCGGCCTTCATAACGCCACTCAACGACGGATATCCGACATAGAATGGTTCCTCTGTTATGAAGCGTGGCGAGTCATTGCATGTTCACGCCATATGCAGGCTGAACTTGCGGGCATATTCGGCATTCCCGCCGATAAACTGCGAATCATTCCTAACGGTGTTTATTCCGAGCAGTTTCAGGATGCTGATGCCGATATTGCGCGGCGGATGTATGGGCTTTCGGAAGAAGACAGCGTGATTCTCTTTGTCGGGCGGCTTGTGAATGAGAAGGGCGTTCAGGTATTGATCGAGGCCATGCCGAAGATCCTGAGCTACCAGCCTACTGCTGTGTTGGTCATTGCAGGTCAGGGTCCATGTGAGGGCGATCTTCGCGAGCTTGCGGCCAACATGGGGTTGGGCGGCAAGGTTAAAATGGTGGGTTTTGTCTCAGATGAGGCAAGGAATGCGTTGTACAGGCTTGCCAGGGTTGCTGTCGTGCCGAGCTTGTATGAGCCGTTCGGGATAACTGCTTTGGAGGCAATGGCAGCAAAAACACCTCTTGTCTCGTCTGATATCGGTGGCCTTTCTGAAATAGTCAGGCACGGCGAAAACGGATGGAAATGTTACGCCGGCAATGCGAACTCGCTTGCCGATGCGATTTTGCACGTGCTTTACAGTCCCGAGCTTGCCAGGCAAATGGCAGAGACGGCTTATAGAGACGTGCAGACTATCTATGACTGGCGCGCCATAGCTGATCGTACCCTCAGGGTGTATGAAGAAGTGCTCAGAGAGGCCAGACATGCGGAGGAGGCCATGGTCAGGTGAAAGCTGTGATAATGGCAGGAGGAAAAGGAACTAGGTTGAGGCCTTTGACGTGCAGCATGCCCAAGCCGATGGTTCCGGTTGTAAATAGGCCCATGATGGAGCACGTCGTGGATCTACTTGTCGCCCATGATTTCCGAGATCTGGCATGTACCCTCTGTTACATGCCAGAGGCAATACAGGAACATTTTGGGGATGGGTCGTCTGTGGGGTGCACAATGACCTATTCAGTAGAGAATACCCCTCTAGGCACTGCTGGAAGCGTGAGAGCTCTTGGGGATTTTCTCGACGATACTTTTTTGGTCATAAGTGGCGATGCTCTCACTGACATCGATCTCACTTCCGCGGTTACCTTTCACCGAGAGAGGGGGGCGGCAGTTACCATCGTTTTGACACGGGTTGCAACTCCATTGGAGTATGGAGTCGTAATAGTGGACGGCGATGCGCGAATCACCAGGTTTCTTGAGAAACCGAGCTGGGGCGAGGTGTTCAGCGACACTGTAAACACCGGCATTTATGTTCTGGAACCTGAAATTATGCAGAGGGTGGACCCATCCTGCGAGTTTGATTTCAGCAAGAATCTTTTTCCGCTTCTACTTGCTGAAGGATATCCGATGTATGGCTACATAGCTGATGGATACTGGTGCGATGTGGGCAACTTGGATCAGTATCGGAAGACGTCCCAGGATATCTTGGAAGGAAAGGTCCGAGTGAAGATCCCCGGAGACCTCGTCGATGAGGGAATCTGGGTTAGCGAGGGCGCTGAGATAGGGAACATCGCTGCCTTGCGTCCGCCTGTAGTGATAGGAGCGGGAGCAAAGATCGAAGCTGGCGCGGCAGTCGGGGAATACTCGGTTGTTGGGCCGTCTTGTATCATAACAGAAGGGGCATCTGTCCGAAGATCGATACTGTGGACAGGTTGTTTCATCGGACAAAATGCGGAGGTGCATGGCGCAATCCTTGGAAGTAGGGTGAGCGCCAAAGCAGGTGTACTAATACAGGAAGGAGCGGTTATAGGTTCCGGCTGCTCCATGGGTGAACGAGCACAAGTGCGCCCCGGCGTGAAGATATGGCCTGACAAGACATTAGATGGCGGCGCACAGATCAGCGCTAGCCTAGTGTGGGGAGCCTCCTGGTCGAAGCGCCTGTTTGGGCGTCTTGGTGTGACCGGACTTGCTAACATCGAGATCACTCCGGACTTTGCGGCCCGGCTAGGCGCTGCCTATGGCTCGTGTTTATCCAGCGGGGTAGTGGCGGTGTCCTGCGATGCTCATCCCGCGTCCGACATGATAAAGCGGGCATTGGCGTCAGGGATCCTTTCCTCAGGCATCTCAGTGGCCGACTTAGGCTCAGGCTCAACCGCTGTTACCAGATATGCGGTTCCTGCTATTGGGGCTAGTGGGGGAGTGCATGTGCGCGTGTCTCCAACTGGCGGGAACGCGAGTCTCATAGAATTCCTGGATGCTAGCGGGATCAATATAGACAAGGCAACTGAAAGGAAAGTAGAAAATGCCTTTCTGGCAGAGGACTTTAAACGCGCGAATTCTGACAAGGTGGGCAGCACTATCACCACCGAGGGGATGGTAGGTAGATATCTCGATGCGATCAGCTCGTCGATAGATGCTGACACGGTTCGGAGGCGAGGCCTGAAGGTGGTAGGGGGCTATGACTCGGAGTACGTGGGAGCACTTATCGACGCCTTCTGCAATGCTTGCGGATGTGATCTGCACCATGTGGAGATCTCCAATACCGCCTGGGCACCGTCAGAGGTGGCGGATGCAGTGGCCGTGACAGAGGCGGACCTCGGTTTTCTGCTTGACCGAAATGCAGAAAGGCTTGCGCTTGTCGACGAAACGGGTTCGAATATCTCAAACGAAGAGATGCTGGCGCTCATATGTGTGGCCCTCCTTACATCGGGTCGTGAGACTACCATGGCTGTGCCGGTTACAGCGTCCTCAGCGATAGAGCGGCTGGCTGCTGCGTTCAGAGGATATGTAGTCCGAACCCAAGCGAACCCCAGAGCCATGATGGAAAAAGCCATCGAGGCGCGAGTAAGAATGGGAGAGGCCAGTTTGCCTCACTTTCAGCCTGTAATGGATGGGGTTTTTGCTCTTGCGGTGATCCTTGAGTATCTTGCGAGGGAGAAGACTACTCTTTCGGCGTTTGCGCAAATTGCGCCGAGATCATATATGACCAAACAAGTTGTGGATTGTCCCTGGGAGGACAAAGGCAGGGTGATGAGGAGGTTGATAGAGGAGACTGATGGTGAGGAGGTTCAGCTGATCGACGGAATAAAGGTCTACAGTGACCATGGCTGGACTTTGATTCTTCCAGACTCCGAAGAGCCTTTGTTCCACGTGTACAGTGAGGCGCATAGCCAGGAGATTGCGGAGGAAATAGCCGGGATCTATGTCAGTAGGATTGCTGAAACCATATCAGATGCGGGTGCGGTCTAAAGAGCGCGCAACGCGCAATTATGCGTAGCAGCCTGATTAACCCGACATTGATATTGAAGCAGGCCCACAAGCTTGAGGGCGATGGGGCTTGAAAAGTTCAAATGTGAGTGTTGCTTCATGAAAGTATGGCGCGCGGCGAGCGCCCGCGGCTTCCCTCTGTCGAGCACCTGGGCTTACATAGTTGCTCTGCCTGCGTACACCATGTAGTCTATGTTGGGAAACAGGTTACTCTGTTCTTCCAGCTCAGAAAGCCATTCCGGATCTATGTTCGATGATTTTATGTCATCATACAGCCCCAGAAAGTGTGCGGTATGCGTTTCAAACCGCTTTTTTGCATAATCGATGCAGGTTCCGGCTTTCATGATGAAAGCCCAGTCGGAGCTCTGAGCCAACAGCAGTTCGCGTGCGGCTTGAGCTAGGGCGCGCCGCGTCAACTCCGGTTGGGGATGTGGGTATGAGCGGGCCAGTTCCGTCATTCTCCCTGCCATTGTGTGTAGGTGCGGGTATATCCAGTTGTTGCAATCTGCCAGCCATACCTCGCTGTACCCCATGTATCCCCAAGACGACATGGATGGAGTAGCGACCTGGTTTTTCGGATAGAGCTCCAGGTAGTCGGATGGGGTTAACAGGGCTATGGTGTTTTGGTCGTATGCGATTTTGCGGATCACGTAATCGAGGAACTCAGGACCTTCGAACCACCAATGACCAAAAAGCTCTGCATCGTAAGGAGCCACTACTATGGGCTTGCGGTCCATCACTGATGCTAAGTATTCTACTTGACGCTCTCTGTTGAAGACGAAATTGCCCGCGTGTGTAGCGGCTTTTTCAATTGCCCATTGACGCACATATGGCTCTTTTCGATCTGTATTTCCTGTTACCCGGTAGTACTTCAACCCAGTTTGGAGACGAATAGGGCAGTTCCCCATGAGGGGTTTGATCGATTCCCAATCAAGCTCATATCCGATATCTCGATAGAACTCCCGGTAGTCGTAATCCCCGGGGTAACCTTCCTGTGCGCTCCAAACCTGTTTGGATGATTCCATGTCGCGACCGAATGCTGCCACTTTTGAATGGCAGTACACGGGGGCATACACTCCATATCTGGGCCTAGGCGAAGCATTGAGTATGCCGTGGGAGTCGATGAAGAAATACCTCACTCCGGCTTCTCTGAGGTATTCATCTATCCCTGGTGAGTAACCGCACTCCGGGAGCCAGAAACCTTTGGGAGCGATTCCAAATACTTGCCTGTAGTAGTCGATTCCCGCAAGAATCTGCGCGCGGGCAGCTTCGGGACAAACTTCCATCAGCGGGAGATATCCATGTGTGGCTGCAGTAGTGATGAGTTCGACATGACCTGAATCTGAAAGAGCTTGGAGTCCTTTCGCCATGTCGCCGCCCAGTCGATTCCAATAAACGTCTCGCGCTTCGCGAAAACGGTCTCGGTACATTTGTGCAGTATCATGGAATGCAGGCAACCAACGCGTGCGCGCAACCTCTCGTTCTGCCAGCTCTACAAGGTTATTCATGTAGTCGGAGAATCTCTGCTGGAGCAGCGGATCGCGGAACATCGAAAGCAATGTGGGCGAAACCGATATTGTTATTCGGTAAGGAACCTCTTCATCGGCCAGTCGCGAGAGGACTATGTAAAGAGGGATATAGGTTTCAATTAATGCTTCGTAGAACCATTTTTCTTCCAGGTAATGTTCGCCGTCGGCGTGTCGCACGAAGGGAAGATGCGCATGCAAGACAAGAGCAAGGTAGCCATTTGGAGTTGACAACAACTACGACCTCCCATTTCCCCGGTTCGATCTGGAGACAATCCACGAAACGCTTCTATGCATGATGCCGTCATCGGATGTGGCGGAAATGTCAACCGGGTGGTCTCCAAATGGCAGAGACAGGCGGACTGAGAAACTGCCATCAGGTCTGACAGGCATCGGCATGCCGCATACTTCCACTTTAGCCCCTGCTTCCGTTGCTCCGTGAATGATCAGTTCGGCATCGGCTCTCAACCAGAAGCCGCGTGGGGCTCGGTGTACTTCGCCAGGTTGGCCCATAGGGCTTCCGACTGCTCCCACTCCTCCCGATCCGAGGGCAATTTCGTGAAGCAGTTCTTCGGCGCGGGCATGCCTGGAAATACCCGGCGATGAAGGCGATAGGCCATGCGATATGTAACCTTCCTCAATCTCGCGAATGGTTAGCCACTCTTCGTCGACAATCCAGGATGGACCTATCCTTGGTGTGTGGACGGTATTCGACCGCGAGATCAGGTAGAATTGTGAGGCGCCCGTAACCAGCCCCAGGTCAACACAGTAGGACCTGTCTGATTCCTCCACGTTTATGTACCAATTGTTCGCGAAAGGATGGACCTCTTTGTCGAAACTGCGGACGGAATTATGGCCATCGAATGTGACGCCTGTTACATCGTGGACGCGGAGCGTCAACTGTGAGCGGTCCAACTCTTCTCCCAACTGGCGGCGTAGGTTTTTGGCCATGTCTTCGGCGATTTCCCAATATGCGTGCATCCAGAAGGGATCGCGAACTTGAAGCACTATTCTGGTAGCCCCGTAGAAACCCGGCAAGACCGTGGGTTTGTGGCGCCGAGCGGGGTTCATCTGTAAGTTTTCGGTCTCAAGGATCGTGATCTCCGGGAAGCGTCTGTGTGGAAGCGGCTGATCGCTCACTTCGGGCGGACTCAGTTCGATTCTGGCATCTTCCGCCATCTGCTGCTCGTGCTGGGACACGCTGGGCGTCCCTGCGCCTTTTTTGTCTATCGGACTAACTTTATCGAACGAGTCCTGCACTTGTGGAACCTCCCTTTAAGCGCCAAAACACATAAGGCTCAACGGCTGGTGTTGGCCGTCTGTCAATCTCTCGCTTAGTCTGCCCGCGAGAAATGCGGGTTATCCCATACCGGATACTCTTCTCGCTTTGGGCAACAATAGTTTATGCTTCAAGGAGGTATTTACTATGGACCACATTGGAACGTTTTCTCTGGTGCTTCATTCTCACATCCCATATTGCCGCAGATCCGGAGTGTGGCCATTTGGAGAGGAGTGGGTTTTTGAAGCAGTGGTGGAGACTTATATCCCTATACTGGATTGGCTCCTGAATTGCCATGAAAAAGGGGTCGGACCCAATGTTACGCTCAGTTTTTCCCCGGTATTGGCAGAGCAACTTGCGGATGCATACATGAAGTCCCGCATCGTAGAATACATGGACGCTCGCGCCAATGCGGCCCGCGCTGATCTCATGCGACACGAGTTAGTCCACGACGACAGGCTTGCAAGGCTGTCAAGGAAGTACGTCGAATACTATGAAAACGCTAAGAAACGATTCATAGATTACTACGACGGCGACTTGTTGGGCGCCATCGCCAAGCTTGCCGCCTCGGGTAGAGTTGAGGTCTTGGCTACATCGGCCAGCCACGCCTATCTGCCATTGCTGCCTCAAGAATCACGTATTCGCACTCAGATTCGCGTCGGTTACGAGGCATGCCAACGGCACTTTGGCGTTTTGCCCAAGGGCGCATGGCTTCCCGAATGCGGATACAAGCCTGGCGCAATCGAGCGCGCGCTGGAGGAATGTGGAATCGAGTATTTCATAGTCGATACTCCAGCAATAGCTGGCGGTGGCCCGCGAAACCTGTATGGTGGCGTTCCTGAGGCTTTGCGGCGCAACATTGGGGCTGGCTTGCCGAGTATGGCAACGCTCATGCCGTATCGCCTGCGTGGCTCCAAGATGGCTGTTTTCGGGCGCGATGAGGTGACAGCTGCTCAGGTATGGTCGAGGGATGTGGGGTATCCGGGTGACGGCAATTACCTCGAATTCCACAAGCGGGACGACTCATCCGGACTTCGTTACTGGAGGGTTACAAACAAACTCCTGGATTTCGGGCAGAAGCAGCTTTACGACCCTGAGGCTGCTCTAGCAAGCGCAAGAACCCATGCACAGCACTTCGCTGGTGTAGTAGAGGAAAGGCTTGGTGGTTACGCAGAGAGGACAGGCAGGCATGGGATTATTGTTGCCCCCTACGACATGGAACTTTTCGGGCATTGGTGGCATGAAGGCGTTGATTGGCTTTCATTGGCAATGGACGCGCTCTGTGCATCGAATCGCGTCGAGTGTGGCACCCTGGGATCTTACTTGAAGCTGCACCCGCCCGTGGATGAACTGGAGCTCCCTGAGTGTTCGTGGGGGCATGGCGGAAGACATGGTGTATGGTTCAACTCTGAAACGGAATGGATGTGGCAGGAGATTGAGAGAGCCACTGCTATCGGCCGCGAGCTTGAAGGGGTAATTGGGGGCCTAGACGGGGTCCATAAAATCATGGCCGATCAGGCGCTTCGAGAGCTGATGTTGTTGGAAGCGAGCGATTGGCCCTTCCTCGTGACAACGGGTCAAGCTGGAGGATATGCTCGTGATAGGTTCGCGCAGCATCTGTCCGATTTTGAGGTTCTGGCGCAGGCAGCGATGGCTAGGGAAACCGATCTGCGATCGCTGGAGGTTTTGGAAGCATCGTCTTCCCGCGATTCGGTCTTTACATGGATCGACTGGGGAAGCCTGTGATATACTCGGAAGTACAAACTGAGTATGCGACGGGGTTTTTATGCCCGGGCTGATCTCTCCGTCTGGCCCTGTCTTCTGCAGATCTGGATCACTGTTAGAGATCAGCTTGTTTCGAACTTTCAATCACATTGGAGTTGTCGCTGAAATTAACGAGTGTGACGGAGATGTGATTGTTTCCTTACGAGGTTTGAGTATCCGAGATTTGCAGTGTGACAACAGCAATCGATGATCATCAGGGGATGAGAGCATGGCAGAAACTACAATCAGTGGGCAAGAGCTTTCTTGCATCGTAATAACTGGGCTTTCGGGAGCCGGTAAATCAGAAGCGGCTAGGGCTTTTGAAGATCTTGGCTATTTCTGCATCGATAACCTTCCGGTCATGCTTATTCCCAAACTTGCGGAGTTGCTTTCCGAAACATCGGGTCGCATTGATAAAGTGGCGCTTGTTATAGATGTGCGCGGACAGGACGTCTTCGGCCAGCTTTCTTCAGTTTTCCGTACTATGGATGATTCGGGGTTCAACTACAAAGTGCTGTTCCTGGAAGCTTCCGATGAAACCCTCGTCAATCGTTTCAAGGCTAGTAGAAGGCCGCATCCATTGGCGCCAGAAGGCGGAATCCTGGACGGGCTCAAGCTGGAAAGACAGTTGCTAGCTCGGCTGCGCGCTGGGGCTGCACTGGTGATCGACACGTCGGATTTGACGGCTAGGCAACTGAGGGCGGAGATCGTACGGAGATTCGGAGATAATTCCGGTGCGCCGACTATACAGCTGACTGTAGTCTCATTTGGGTTTAAATATGGTGTGCCCGCCGATGCCGATCTTGTGTTTGATGTCAGATTTCTTCCCAACCCGTTCTACGTGGATTCGCTCAGGAACCTGACGGGAAACGATGAAGAAGTGAATGAATACGTAATGCGATGGCCGGTGACGAAGAGATTCCTCGATAAACTAGTTGATTTATTTAGATTCTTGTTGCCCGAGTACGAAAGGGAGGGCAAGTTCAATCTCGTCGTTGGGATTGGATGCACGGGAGGACGGCATCGATCTGTTGTTATCGCGAATCAGTTGTCGCGGCCTCTGCGCGAACTCGGATACCGCACGCATACAATGCATAGGGATATCGATATCGGCAGCGGGGATCAACCCGCATCGAAGTAGGGGGGACTCTAATGCGTCACAGCCCTGTGCCTAAACCCTTGTCCCGCAGATTGCGCGTTGTGGCGTTGGGCGGTGGGACCGGGCTTTCTACTTTGCTGAGAGGTTTGAAGGAATATACGAATAAAATCACAGCGGTTGTTGCAGTCACAGATGACGGTGGAAGTTCTGGCAGGTTGCGTCAGGAAATGGGCATGCTTCCTCCAGGGGATATCCGAGACTGCCTGGTTGCGCTCGCAGATGCCGAACCGCTTATGAAAGAGCTTTTCGATTACAGGTTTAACGGTCAAGGGCCTCTGGCAGGGCACAATTTTGGTAATCTGTTCATCGCAGCTATGTCTGACATAACGGGCGACTTTGAACTTGCCATAAAAGAATCGAGCAAGGTACTGGTGGTGAGAGGCTGCGTGTTGCCGTGCACCCTCGATAATTGCGTTCTCGGAGCGAATCTTGAGGATGGAAATGTTGTGATGGGTGAGACGTCAATAAGCAGCAGTAGGCGGGCGATCCGAAGCGTTTTTCTGGAACCGGCTACATGCTCTCCGCTTCCCGAAATCTTGGAGGCGATAGAGGCGGCAGACGTTATAGTGCTTGGGCCTGGAAGTCTGTATACGAGCGTGATGCCGAACCTTCTCGTTTCGGGCGTTGCTGATGCCATAGCTTCGTCTAATGCAGTCAAGGTCTATGTATGCAATGTTATGACCCAGCCCGGGGAGACCCAGGGGTATACAGCCCAGGATCACTTGGCCGCGATATACGCGCACGCCGGCGCTGATATAGTTGATTGGGTCATTGTGAACAACTCTCCCGTATCTGATCGGGTTCTTGAAAATTACTGCCGAGAGGGTTCTATACCAGTTGCATGGGATTGCAAGGCCCTAGAGAGCATGGGCGTCAGTGTGGTGGAGGCTCCGGTGATCAACCAGACCAACGTTGTCAGACATGACCCGGAAGCGCTCTCTAAGGAGATAATGGCATTGGCGGTAAGGCACGTGTTCACCGGAAGATGATATTACAGGCGATGATAGCGGCCACGAACCCGACCGCGTTGGCCAGGAGCGCTGCCACTGCTGAATGGCGCCACTTTGATACATTGACTGAGCTGAAATAGAGCGCAAGGATATAGAGAGAGGTATCGGAGGCTCCTTGTATAACTGAGGCGAGTTTGCCATCGAAGGTATCGGGGCCCAGATCCTTCAGGATGTTGGCGAGGAGACTGAGCGCGCCAGATCCCGAGATTGGCCTGAGAATGGCCAGCATCACGAGGTCGGGGTTGATCCCAAGCTTCATGGTTGCGGGGCCAACAGCCTGCGCCAGTATGTCCAATGCTCCGGAGTCTCGTAGAAGCCCCACAACCAAGAACATCGCGATCATGGCGGGCGCGATCTTTGCTGCCACTTTCAGGCCGTCGGAAGCGCCTTCTATGAAGCAAGCGTAGACATCGATGCCTTTTGACGCTCCATATGCGGGGATTCCCAAAAGGAACAGGGGAATCAGGAGATAGGGTAGTGACGACAGTTGCATCATCTCCGTCTCCTCCGCCTTGAAAGCAGGCGGTCGAGGATTATTGCTGCGCCAGTCGAGCAACTAGTTGCGATTATTGTTGCTCCTATTATGGAGCCTGGATCTGCGGAGCCCAGTTCGGCTCTGAGAGAAAGCACTGTGGTTGGAACTAATGTGAGGCTAGATGCGGTGATTATCACAAATGTGCACATAGCGTCGGTGGCTTCTTGATGTTGCGCGGGGAGGCGTAGCGAGGCTTTTCCAGAGTGGCGCTTGTCTTCAGCTGCCAGCTCTTCCATGGCACGCAGCCCGAACGGCGTCGCTGCGCTTCCAAGCCCCAGAAGATTCGCGGCCATGCTAGTGGCCATGTAACCGATGGCGTGGGAACGTGGGGATATCCCAGGGAAAAGCGGGGCTATGATCGGCTGCATGAGATCTGCCAGTCGTGACATGAGCCCCGATTCTTCGGCTATTTTCGCGATCCCCGACCAAAGAGCGATCGACCCGGCAAGCCCTATACATAACTGAACTGCTTCTCTTGTCGATGACAATGCGATACTCGTAACGCTGGCAGGGCCTTTTACGATAATGGCTACAATGGCGCCTGAAGCCAACATCAGCAGCCACATAATGCTCATTCGATCATCCCCCCAAAAAAAGAATCACCAATGTTTTTGCTGGTCAAGTCGCATCGCTTAAATCGTATTCTCCTTCAGTGTTCAAGTATGACGTCATTTGGCGCAGATCCAAGCGTCGCGGGAAGGAGGTAATCGGTTGCCAGCTGAGGAAGAATAGCAGGGCGCGCTATTGGCAGAGGTGATGTTTGCGTGGACTTCTATTCGCGCATGAAGGACGAACTGATAAGGGTTATGCCGACACAGAGATGTTGCCAGGTTGCTGAGCTCTCTGCTTTGGTCAAGACTGACGGAGTCATACAGATATCTCAGGGGCGGATTTCGGTGCTGATTCGGGAATCCAATGCCGGTGTTGCCCGAAAAGTAGTTATGCTTCTGCGTGACGTGGGACGTCCTGACACTCAGATTGCAGTGCGCCAGGGGAGTGGTCTACCTAGGGGCAATACATATATAGTCCTCATCAGCGATCACGATCAAGCCATGGAACTTCTCGAGCTCCTCGGCATCTATGGGGAGTTCGGCTTGGCCAGCGGGATAGATTCCGCTATTGTCGCAAATCGTTGCTGTATGAGGGCTTATTTGCGTGGAACTTTTCTAGGAGCCGGTTATATGGGCGAGCCGGAGAAAGGATATCACGTGGAGATGGCTTTGAAATATCGGACCCATGCTGACGACATTGTCGAGTTGTTGCGCCAATTTCATATTCGGGCTGGAATTGTTCAACGTCGGGAGCGCAGCGTGGTTTATATTAAGCATGGAGACGATGTAGTGGAATTCCTTCGCGTGATCGAGGCAGCCAATGCGTTGCTGGAATTGGAGAATACCAGGATTGTCCGATCGATCAGAAATGATGTGAACAGGCTAGTAAATGCCGAAAACGCAAATGTTTCCAAAGTGGTGGAGGCATCAGTCAGGCAGATTCAGGATATTCAGCTCATAGACGAGATGATGGGTATAGGGCGGCTTCCTCCGGCTCTCCGCGAGATCGCTTGGCTTAGGCTGGAATATCCGGAGGCAAGCCTCACGGAACTTGGGACGATGCTTTCGCCGAAACTGAGCAAGTCAGGCGTGAACCATCGAATGAGGAGGATTTCTGAGATTGCTAACAGGCTCCGCGGGCAGCAGGAAAGTTGAGGTGAATCGCCGTGGAAATGTCTTTTGTGCTCGTGCAGCAACAGGTCCAAAAGCTTGTCATGACCCCGGAATTGAGACAGGCTATTCACCTGCTTCAACTTTCCACGGTCGATCTTGCGGAGTATGTTTCCAACGAACTTCTTGAGAACCCGCTTCTGGAGGAAGAAGGTCACGTTGGAATGGTCGTCGATAAGCAGGTGCAAGCTGGTCCAGAGAATGCTGTCCATGAAAGCGACGCTAATCCTGAAGATGATGAGAACGAGATAGACTGGGAGCGCTTCTTTGAGGACGGTACGGACGTGGGTTGGACTCGTGGGCCGATTGACCCTAATGTCGATTTTGATCCGATTCCCCTGGTTAAATGGGAACCATCGCTTGAAGAGCAGTACCATATGGAGCTGAGGCTGGCCTGCAGCGACATGCGTACTCTACGGATTGGCGAGTATTTATTGGGGTGCATAGACGGTGATGGGTTTTTCCGAGGTGATGTTCATAGGGTCGCGGCGTCCCTTGGAGTGGAAATTGACGACGTGGAGCGCGCCTTATCCCTTATTCAGAGCTTTGAGCCTGTTGGAGTGGGTTCGCGTAGCATCCGAGAATGTCTGGATCTGCAGATCTGCGCCTCGGGAGTCGAAGATAACCTGTGTCGCCTTGCGCGAAAGATAGTCTCATGCCATCTTGAGGATATTGCTGCAGGCCGCATGGTTAAGGTCTCTTCGGAGCTGGGTGTGGACGTTCGGCAAGTGCAGGCGGCCGTCGATTTTATCCGCACTCTCAATCCTCGTCCGGGTGCTGGGTTTACAGGAAGCGGCGAGACGAGATACATAGTGCCTGATGTTTTCATCGAATACGTTGAGGGCGAGTACATTGTGATTCCAAATGACTCTGCCATTCCGCGACTGATGATAAACGAGAAATACAGATCCATGTTGAGAGACGCCAACGTTGACAGTGCAGCGAAGGATTTCATCAAGGAGAAGCTCGATTCCGCGCTTTGGCTTGTAAGGTCTGTGGAACAGCGGCGTTCCACTATAGTGAAGGTATCAGAATCAATAGTCAGACATCAGCGTGACTTCCTTGACCGTGGCATTCTCCACATGCGCCCGCTGACTCTTCGAGAGGTTGCCGACGACATAGGAATGCACGAATCCACTGTCAGCCGAGCTACGGCGGGAAAGTATGCGCAGACTCCTCGCGGTGTATTTGAACTAAGGTTCTTTTTCGATTCCGGGGTGAGCACTTCGGACGGAGATGCCGCGGCCAGTGCCAGTGTGAAAAAACGCATAGGCGAGATGATCGCCTCTGAGGATCCGAAAGCCCCTTTTTCTGACCAACAGATAGCCGATGCGCTGGGCTGCGAGGGCATAATGATATCCAGGAGAACTGTGGCGAAGTATAGGGATGAGATGATGTTGCCGCCTTCCACGAAGCGTCGAAGATACTGAGGCCTTTTTTCCATGGGGCAGAAGGATTTTTGAGGGAGACACAGAATTTTATTTGACATGGGTGGGACGCAATTTGACTATGCGGGACAAAAAATGTCCAGCGAGATGCGAATGCTGAGCGCTGCAGAGATCGTTTCGTTACAGCGCAGAGTGATGCCGGAATTCTCGGATCGCATCATTCTGAGATACAATATTCTCCGCCATGTTTCCCATGCTCAGCCCATTGGGAGACGCGCTCTAGCGCAGTCGCTGGGCGAAAGCGAACGCCATGTAAGGCGAGAAGAGAATGTGCTGCGCACTGCAGGCTTACTCGTTGTAGGCCCTGATGGGATCCGGCTGTCAGAGGATGGGGAAGATATCCTCAGGGATCTGGCTGAATACGTTGGACTTCTCGTAGGCGCTCAGCGGCTTGCTGATCTTCTTCAGCATGAGTTCGATCTGGAACGCGCCATAGTCATCACCGGCAACTCCGATGAGGACGAGGCAGTGAAGAAGGAGATGGCCCGTGTCGGGGCGTGTGTTCTGCGGGATATGATATCCGACGGTGATGTTGTTGCAGTGTGTGGCGGAACTACAATGGCGGAACTTGCCGCTCAGACGGTTCCTGCTTCGGGGAAACGCAATGTCGTCGTGGTTCCGGCCAGGGGAAGCCTTGGCGAGGACGTGGAAAAGCAGGCTGATACAGTCGCTGCTCTGATGGCGAAAAAACTGGGCGGCGTCTACAGAATCCTCAATCTCCCGGACGATCTTGGCCATGAATTGGCGGCCAGTGTGGCGGAGGAACCTCGCACTAAAGAGGTGCTCGACACAATCAGGCAATCCAGGATAGTGGTGCATGGTGTAGGAACAGCAGTGGAGATGGCGCGGAGGCGGAACATGTCACCTTCGGAGATCGAGGAGATAGCAAGCTTGGGGGCGGTAGGGGAGGCTTTTGGATTTTACTTTGACCGAGACGGCGAGGTAGTGTACATTACATCAAGTCTGGGTTTGCGTGTGTCTGATCTGTCAGCTGTTGAGACTGTAATGTGTGTGGGCGGAGGGTCCAGCAAAGGTCAGGCGCTGGCGGCAGTATTGCGCAATGGGTTTTCCCATATAGTAGTGACGGACGAGGGGGCTGCGCGTGAGGCGCTGGGGAAAACTGTTGACGACGCGTAGCCTCGAGCTCGCGACAAGGACGTCGTGAGGAATCTTGTCCGCGGATCAAACGAAGAATCGACTAAGAAGGTGGAGGTGAGTTCCGCCCATCGGGGCGGGGAACAATGGCAGTTAAAGTTGGAATCAATGGTTTTGGAAGAATCGGCAGGTTGGTTTTGAGGGCTGCAGACGGACATGATGACATTGAAGTGGTGGCTGTAAACGATCTCATGGACGCCCGAACCAATGCACATCTTTTCAAGTATGATTCAGTTCACGGAACATATCCGGGCAAGGTCGTTGCAGATGACGACTGCATAGAGATTGGCGAAAAGAAGATAAAGGTATTTGCCGAGAAGGATCCGGCAAAGCTGCCTTGGGGCGATCTGGGAGTCGACATAGTAGTCGAGTCGACCGGGGTCTTCCGTTCCAAGGATAAGGCATCAGCTCATTTGGCTGGCGGCGCTAAGAAGGTGATCATCAGTGCTCCGGCAAAGAACGAAGACATCACGATAGTGATGGGGGTCAATGAGGACAAGTATGACCATGCCAATCATCACATCATCTCCAATGCCTCATGCACTACGAATTGTCTTGCACCTGTTGCTAAAGTCCTGATGGACACGTTCGGAATCAAGCGCGGGCTGATGACAACGGTCCACTCATATACGAATGACCAGAGGATCCTCGACCTTGCCCACAAAGATCTTCGCAGGGCAAGGGCTGCTGGAATGTCGATGATACCCACAACTACCGGCGCAGCTGCTGCTGTGGCTCTAGTCTTGCCTGAACTCAAGGGCAAGCTCAACGGATTTGCGCTCAGAGTGCCTACTCCAAATGTCTCCGTCGTTGACCTCGTGGTGGATCTGGAGAAGAAGGCAACGGTGGATGATGTGAACGATGCGCTTCGAGCTGCAGCCGAAGGTCCGCTTGCTGGAATCCTCGACTACACCGAGGAGGAGCTTGTGTCCCACGACTTCAATCACAATCCTCATTCTTCGATCGTGGATGGGCTATGCACGATGGTAATGGAGGATGACATGGTTAAGGTGATTGCGTGGTACGACAATGAGTGGGGTTACTCCAACCGCGTGGTGGATCTGGCGTCATTCATCGCCAAGCAGATGTAAATCGTTGCGTGTGAAGGGGCTGATGTGCATTGCGCAAGCTCACTGTTGAAGATATAAATGTGGCGGGAAAGCGTGTTTTCGTCAGGGTTGATTTCAACGTTCCCATGGACGCCCAGCGTAATATAACGGACGACAGACGAATCGCCGCCGCCTTGCCAACGATAGAGTATCTCTTGGATCATGGTGCTAAGGTGATTCTCGCTTCTCACCTGGGCAGGCCTAAGGGGAAATATGATCCGTCTGCCACTATGGACCCGATCGCGGAAAGGCTTTCCGAGCTCCTTGGAAAGCCAGTGAGGAAACTGGGTGACTGCATTGGCCCGGAAGTGGTTCAAGCTGTGGGCGAAATGGAGCCTGGGGATGTTGTCCTTCTGGAGAATCTGAGGTTTCACAGGGAAGAAGAGGCTAACGATCCTAGATTTGCGGAGGCGCTTGCATCGCTTGCAGACGTGTATGTGAATGACGCCTTTGGAACGGCGCACCGGGCGCATGCATCTACCGAGGGTATAGCCCATTATATCCCGGGCGTTGCCGGCTTCCTGATGAAAAAAGAGATCGAAATAATGGGCAAGGCAATCGAAGACCCGGTACGGCCTTTCATTGCAGTGCTTGGAGGCGCCAAGGTCGCTGATAAGCTGGGTGTGATCGACAACCTCCTAGACAAAGTAGACGGCTTGATAGTCGGCGGAGGGATGGCTTACACGTTCCTTGCGGCCAAGGGCTATGAGATCGGAAAGTCCATATTAGATGCTGAGAGGCTGGATTATGCGAGAGGTGCGATGGCCAAGGCGAAGGATCGAGGGGTCACGCTGGAACTGCCCGTCGACATCGTTGCAGCCGAACGCTTCGATGCAGATTCTCCCTACAAGATTGTGGACGCAGATGGGATACCTGCTGACTGGATGGGGCTTGACATAGGCCCGAGGACAGTGGAGCGCTTTTCCAACCTCATCCGCTCAGCGGGAACAGTCATCTGGAATGGACCGATGGGCGTCTTTGAAATGCCTGCATTTTCCCGCGGAACACGGGGAATTGCCGAGGCTCTTGCTTCGTCGGATGCAGTGACTATTGTCGGCGGAGGCGATTCTGCGGCAGCATGTGAGCAGTACGGGCTGGCGGACAAGATGACCCATGTGTCGACTGGCGGGGGGGCGTCTTTGGAATTCCTTGAAGGACGAGAACTGCCGGGGGTTGCTGCTCTCAGGGATGAAGGCGACATGGAGGGTTTGAAGTGAGACGAAGCATAATCGCTGGAAATTGGAAGATGAATAAGACGATACCCGACGGAGTGGCGCTGGGCGGCGCTCTCGCTGACGATGCGGCGAGGTTCATAGAGAAGTGCGATGTCGTTCTGTGTCCGCCATTTACCGCTATAAAGGCTGTTGCGGATCGAGTTGCGGAATCGGGGATAGACGTCGGAGCCCAAGACGTTCATTGGGAGACAAGCGGTGCCTTCACAGGTGAAATCTCCTGTGAGATGCTTCTGGATGCAGGATGTCGTTGGGTCATAATAGGCCATTCTGAGCGGCGTGCCATGTTCGGGGAAACCGACGATACGGTGAACCGGAAGATGAAGGCGGCCGTTGCGGCCGGACTCAAGCCCATAGTGTGCGTCGGCGAGACCCTTGCTCAACGTGAAGATGGTTTAGCCAATGACGTAGTACGGCGACAGGTAAGAGGCGCATTTGCAGGCTTATCTGCCGAAGATGCGAGTAAAGCAGTGGTAGCCTATGAACCGGTGTGGGCAATAGGAACCGGACGGGCGTCTACTGGCGAAGATGCTAACGCAATGGCCAGGGTGATTCGGGACACCATAGCTGAGCTGTATTCGCGCGATCTGAGCGAGGCAGTCAGGATCCAATACGGCGGCAGCGTGAAGCCTGGGAACATGGCGGAATTCGCGCGGCAGCCCGATATAGACGGAGCCTTGGTCGGAGGCGCCAGTTTGAAGGCTGCCGACTTTATGGGAATAATCGCGGCTATGATTGACTCGAAGGAATGACACAAAGGGAAAGGAGCGCAGGCGAGATTATCTCGCACTAGGAAGATGTCTATAATCACCAATGTATATGCGCGCGAGATTCTCGACTCCCGGGGTAACCCCACGGTCGAGGTTGAAGTAACATTGTTTGATGAGGTCGTGGGACGGGCGTCTGTCCCATCGGGTGCTTCTACAGGTCAACATGAGGCTCTCGAGCTAAGAGACGGAGACAGGGACCGCTACATGGGGCGGGGAGTGACCCTGGCTGTTGATAACGTGAATGGCCCGATAGCAGATGAGATAATCGGCATGGACGCACGTGAGCAGGCGATTATCGATGCAACAATGATAGACCTTGATGGCACGCCAAACAAGGAGAATCTGGGCGCCAACGCCATACTTGGAGTATCTTTGGCAGTGGCGCATGCTGCTGCCGAGTTCTTTGGCTTGCCGCTCTATCAGTATCTGGGCGGGGTGGGCGCCCGGACATTGCCCGTGCCAATGATGAACATACTAAACGGGGGAGAGCACGCCGACAACAATGTCGACATTCAGGAGTTCATGATAGTCCCCGTCGGCGCCGATAGCTTCTCGGAAGCGCTCAGAATGGGAGCAGAGATCTATCATTCGCTCAGGTCAGTGTTGAAAAAACGTGGCCTTTCTACCGGAGTAGGAGATGAGGGCGGGTTTGCACCGAATCTATCTTCCAATGAAGAGGCAATTGCGGTCATAGTCGAAGCAATCGAGAAGGCCGGCTACGGTCCGGGCGAGCAAGTGTACATAGCTTTGGATGTGGCGGCAAGCGAGCTTTACCGCGATGGTAAATACCGGCTTGAGGGAGAGGGCGTAGAATACAATTCAGAGCAACTAGTGAGCTATTATCAAGCCCTTGCTGACAAATACCCGATCATATCCATCGAAGATGGCCTTTCAGAAGACGATTGGGATGGCTGGAAAATCGCCACTGAGAGGCTTGGAGGCAAGATCCAGCTCGTCGGTGATGATCTGCTCGTAACGAATGTTGAGCGGATAGAGAAGGCGATCGAACGCCACGTCGCGAACTCAGTGCTTATCAAGGTCAACCAGATTGGTTCGCTTACCGAGACTTTGGATGCGATAGAGATGGCAAAGCGCGCAGGCTATACCGCCGTGGTATCCCATCGATCCGGAGAGACTGAGGATACTACCATTGCAGACATTGCCGTCGCAACCAATGCTGGCCAGATCAAGACTGGCGCGCCTTGCCGGACCGATAGAGTGGCTAAGTACAACCAGCTTCTGAGGATCGAGGACCAGCTAGGAGACGCAGCGGTTTACGCAGGACTCGACGCTTTCTATTGTATTAGGTAATCTGAAGTTCTGGGAGACCAGTACGGGGGAGATGCGACTTGCATGGCATAACAGAGGTCCTGGGTGTGCTAGTGGGGCACGCACAAGATGATGATGCCTTAACAGGCTGCACAGTCGTATTAACTCCGAATGGAGCCGTTGCAGGTGTGGATGTGCGGGGTTCAGCCCCGGGCACCCGAGAAACTGACCTAATGCGTCCGTGCAATCTAGTTGAAAGAATCCAGGCCGTAGTGCTCTCAGGCGGGAGCGCTTACGGCCTGGATGCTGCTTCAGGGGCAATGCAGTTTCTGGAGGAGGAGGGCGTTGGGTTCGAAACTCCATTCGGAGTCGTTCCCATTGTGGGGGCGGCTGTAATATTTGACCTCGGAATCGGAAACCCCAAAGTGCGTCCCGATCGAAGCATGGGATATAGGGCATGCCGAGCGGCATCGTCTGGAGCATGTGCCGAAGGTAATGTAGGAGCGGGCGCTGGCGCTACAGTCGGCAAGATGTTGGGCGATGGATATGCGATGAAGGGCGGAATCGGAACTTGTGTAGCCGAGCTTCCCCAGCCCGGTAGGCGCAAGCCCGTGCATGTAGGGGCTATTGTGGCAGTGAATGCCCTGGGTGATATCGTGGATCCATGGACAGGGAATGTGGTGGCAGGAGCCTACGACAGGGCGGAGAAGAGGTTCATTGGCCCGGGAGCCGCCAGGAGGGCAGGCAGGTCCGGACGTGGCCCAATGGACGTGTATACGGCTAAGGATCCAGAAGACCTAGCTGGAATGAATACGACAGTTGCAGTTGTGGCCACAGATGCTATGCTAGATAAGGAGGGCGCAAATAAGGTCGCAGGGATGGCTCATGACGGTCTTGCAAGGGCGATTGTTCCGGCACATACCATGTATGATGGGGACACAGTCTTTTGCCTTTCCACTGGGAAGAGATCGCTATCCCGTGATCGAGCTGCAGATATCACTGCCATAGGGTCTTTGGCAGCGGAGGTTCTGGCAGCGGCCGTCGTCAGAGCAGTGAGGGCGTCTCGTTCTGTAGACGGCTATGTGGCAGCCTGCGATGTGGCGGAAGTAGCCTCGGATCTTGATTGACCGAGAGCGTGGCGCAAGGTTTGGAAAAGCAGGGTGCGCCTTGCCGTCTTATTTCGTCCGGCACCCGAGAGGGGCTGGAACGGAGGTGCGATGTGATTGAAGGTCAAGACTGAGCAGATTGCCGTATCAGGTGTGCTTGCAGCGTTGACAGTAGTTCTTGGGGCCACAGGCGTTGGTTTCGTGCCATTGCCCACACCGGCTGGCGCAGCTACTCTCATGCATATTCCCGTGATTCTCGCAGGAATCCTCGAGGGCTCGGGGATAGGATCGATGGTTGGGCTTATCTTCGGGTTGTTCACTCTGAGGTTCATGGGCGACTGGCGGGTAGTTATCCCCGCAAGACTGCTGATAGGGCCCGTATCGTACTGGGTTTACGTTGCCCTCAAGAAGAAACCGTGGAGCTTGCCTTTGGCTGCTGCCGCAGGAAGCATCACGAACACCGTAGGAACGCTTGCATTGGCGGTTACGTTTGGGTACATTCCGCTTGCGGGAAAGACTGGAGCGATTTCCATCGCAGTTATGCAGGGCGTTCCCGAGGCTATTGTGTCTGCGCTTTTGATACCCCCTATAGTAATGGCGGTTAACAAGGCGATGCATCGAGTGTAGAGAATGACAATCCAGGGCCTTTGCCTTGGTCAACAAGGCAGGCCCTGGGGCTTTGCATTGTATATTACGGCATGACCTGTAGGGGCCGAAGGAGGATGGTGTAACTTTAGAGTAGGACGGGGAGAGGGAACGGGTTAGCGACGAAGAAG
>ERZ795047.114-NODE-114-length-102286-cov-15.243644_pt1 | contig 102286 bp, 77 predicted proteins | sample MGYA00375131_ERZ795047 | MGnify/ENA primary metagenome ERZ795047 (study PRJEB30176, sample SAMN05720228) | activated sludge metagenome | isolation source: Anaerobic digester | place: Japan | collected 2015-05-20 ... | reverse complement strand
ACACTTCGGGATATTTCACGCCCCGCACGAAATACCCGCAGGCCGGAGCGCGGGCCTCTGGCCCGCTTAGCCCGTTTGGAGGCTGTAAGCGGGCAGGATGCCCGCGCTCCAGTCTTGCAGGTGTGAAATGTCTGGACTAGAGCCGATCACTCACCTTGGCCAAATACACTTCGGGATATTTCACGCCCCGCACGAAATACCCGCAGGCCGGAGCGCGGGCCTCTGGCCCGCTTAGCCCGTTTGGAGGCTGTAAGCGGGCAAGATGCCCGCGCTCCAGTCTTGCAGGGGTGAAATGCCTGGGCTGGAGCCGATCACTCACCTTGGCCAAATACACTTCGGGATATTTCACGCCCCGCACGAAATACCCGCAGGCCGGAGCGCGGGCATCTTGCCCGCTTAGCCCGTTTGGAGGCTGTAAGCGGGCAGGATGCCCGCGCTCCAGCCTTGCAGGGGTGAAATGCCTGGGCTGGAGCCGATCACTCACCTTGGCCAAATACACTTCGGGATATTTCACGCCCCGCACGAAATACCCGCAGGCCGGAGCGCGGGCCTCTGGCCCGCTTAGCCCGTTGGGAGGCTGTAAGCGGGCAGGATGCCCGCGCTCCAGTCTTGCAGGGGTGAAATGCCTGGGCTAAATATGTCCAAAACTCAGTCGCGTATGGCAACCCTGACCGAAAAGACTCCTCCCAGCCAGCGGCTCATGTCCGTGGATGCGCTGCGGGGCTTCGATATGTTCTGGATCATTGGCGCCGATTCCCTGGTCTATGCGCTGAACCGCATGTCGCCGACGCCGCCCACCCGGTTCCTGGCCCGCCAGCTCGAACACGCCGAATGGGCGGGCTTCCGTTTCTATGACCTGATCTTCCCGCTGTTCATCTTCATCGTCGGGGTCTCGCTGGTGTTCTCCCTCTCCCGGACTATTGCCCTGGAGGGGCGGGCCCGGGCAATCCAGCGGATCGTGCGGCGCAGCCTCCTGCTGTTTGTCATCGGCATCTTCTACTCGGGCGGCCTGACGAATCCCTGGCCCGACCTCCGGCTGATGGGCGTGCTCAACCGGATTGCGCTGGCGTATTTCTTCGCCGGCGCGCTGTTTTGCTTTTTCCGGCCGCGGGCGCTGGCGGCGATTTGCGTGGGTCTGCTGGCGGGCTACTGGGCGCTGATGACGTTCGTGCCGGTTCGCGACCTCCCGTTGACCCGGAGCGCCCTCGCCCAGCGCGCCGCGGAGGCGGGCCGCCCCGAGGTTGCCGCGCTGTTCAAAGCGGAGCGCAACCCCTCGGCGGTCAAGGACAGCCCGGCGTGGGCGGCGGCGCGGGAGATGTTCTACGCGACGACCAACCGGGTCACCGGCAGGTTTGACGCCGGGCTGAACCTGGCCAACCACCTGGATTTCGAATACTTGCCGGGGCGCAAGTACGACACCTTCTACGACCCGGAAGGGCTGTTGAGCACCCTCCCCGCTGTGGCGACCTGCCTGCTGGGGGTGTTTGCCGGCTTGCTGCTCCGGATGCCCACCCTCGCGGGCCGCCAGAAAGTGGCGTGGCTGATTGCCTTTGGCCTGGCCGCCGCCACGCTGGGCTGGCTGTGGGATGCCCAGTTCCCGGTCATCAAGAAAATCTGGACCTCGTCCTACGTGCTGGTCGCCGGCGGCTACAGCGCCATCCTGCTGGGGCTTTTCTACCTCGTCGTGGACCTCTGGCAGGCGCGCGCCTGGTGCCAGCCCTTTGTCTGGATGGGGATGAACTCGATCACGATTTACATCGCCGCCAATATCCTCGGCGGTTTCCGCCGCCTGGCCCCCCGGCTGGCGGGCGGCGACGTCAAGGCGTTCTTCGACGAACGGGTCGCCCAGGGCTGCGGCGAACTGGTCATTTCCCTTGTGGGCCTGCTGCTGGCGTTCTGGCTGGTTCGCTTCCTCTACCAGCGCAAGGTCTTCCTGCGCCTCTGACCGCTCCGCCTCCGCCCCCGCGCGGCTCTTCCGCCTTTTCGAACCTCCCGCCCGGCCTTCCCGGACGGGTGGGGCGGCTTGCAAATAAATCCGCATTTTTTGGCGGAAAAGGGTTGACCTTTTCGGTCTTATTCTTCATATTGCAGGTAATGGCATGAGTCTGTGGACTCTGAAAACGAAAGAAACAATAACGAAACAGTAAACCAACTCCTGTTATGTATAGAACAAAATCCTCTTGTTGGGTCGGGTTGCGCCGGGCAACTCTGGCTCTCCTCGCGATCGGCTCACTGGCGGTCCAACCGCTGCGGGCTGATGTAGTTTACCTCACCACCTATCTCGGGGGGACTCTTAATAGCACAACCTTTTTCAATGACCCCTTGGGTTTAGGGCCTTCTTATTCGGGATTCGGGTCAACTGCGATTGCTAATCCGCCGGGCGTCCCCTCCCGTACGAGATGCGTCTATTACTACGGCCAGGACTTGAATCCCAACTGGCTCATCGTCCCGCCGCTGGGGGTTGATGGCGGCGTTTATAGCATCGAAGTTGCCCATACCACGCTGACGACCTCGCCGGACGTTGTGGTCACAGCCTACTGCGCAGACAACTTCTATGGTCAAACGTCCGCGGGATGCACCAATTCCGCCGTCTTTAACCAGGCAAACGGCGGGAACACGTGGAAATTGATGGGCTATATCACCAATGCCCCGGGCATTACGGATCCGGAGATCATCTTTAAGCAGGTGGGCGGCGTTACCGGGCCGAGCTCCAACGAAAAGCGCCTCTACGTGGACGCCTTTAAGTTCACCCTTATTGATGCGTGCGCCGGCGCCGTCGGCGACCTGTCCGTCAATGGACCGCTCGCGGCCGGCCAAATGTTTGTCACGGTCTCGGGGGTCACTGCGGGCGCGACGAATGTCACGATTTTTGCGAACGATGCTGAAATCGGCCAGACGAACCTCGCCGCGGGCTTTGCGGCCGGCGCGCTCAGCGTCCCGGTGAACACCGGCCTGGTCAAGGGCAATATCATCAAAGCGACGCAGAAGAAGCCAAGCGCGGCCCCGGAGGGGTACTGCGTTTCCCCGCTGCCGGCTGACGGCCCGCTGGTGGGCAGTGGCGCCAACCCGGCGCTCAAGGTCGTGCTGTCCTGCGGCGCGCAATCGGCGCTGACCGGCCCCGCGGGCGCGGATACCTCGGGTGCGGCCACGACACTGTACCACGTTAACGCCACCGGGCTGGCGGGCGGCTCCGCTACTGCGCCCGTGGGCGGCGTTGCGCTGGTGCCCGGCTCCTGCTGGCAAACGGTGACGTTTGATTTCGCCACTGATCCGATGCTCAACTGGATGGCGGGGACTGCGTATTCCGACAGCGATCCGTTCTGCACCTTCGATGCCCTCTCCTTCGCGATTGATCCCGACAATCCCGATACGGGCCCCTACGACATCTATGTGGACAAGATCATGAATGGCGACGTGGTCATTGAGGACTTCGAGGGCTGGGAGGCCGGTGACAGCGTGATGTTCGCGGCGCCGAATGCCACTGGCGTTCCTGACCCCGCCATCCACGTCCTGGGCGGCGGAACTACTTCTTCCGTGATTAGCCAGGCGAATGCCTATGAAGGCACGAACTCTTGCCGCATCCGGTGGCAATTCAAGAATGAAGGGCAAACGCGCTGGGTGCGCGTCCTGGCCAACCGCTCCAACGGCGCGACCTACCCGCAGCTCGACAAGAGCAAGCCGGTGACCCTGCGTTTGCTGGTCCTGCCGGTGGGCGAGACCACGGCCAAGCTGGGCGTCGGCCCTGTCGCCAGCCAGACCAAGGCGCCGGGCGAGAGCGTCACGTTTAGCGTTGTCGCCACTGGCGTCGGGCCGTTCTCCTACCAGTGGAAGCACAATGGCAGCAACGTCGGCACTGACAGCAGCAGCTACACCATCGGCTCGGTGAGTGCCGGCGATGCCGGGAACTACACGGTTGTCGTGAGCAACGCTGCTTGCGATCCCATCGAGAGCTCGCCGGGCGTGCTCACGGTCAGCGCGCCAGCCGTTGAGCCGGTGAAGATAGACAGCATCACGGCCACGACGATTGCCTACAGCACGGGCGCCGGGACGCAGTTCATTCTGCTCAAGGCGGCGGCTGTGAACGCCCCGATGAACACCTGGGTCCCGGTGGCGACCAACAACGCCACGCCGGGCACCTTCGCGGTTCCGGGGCCTGGCTTCTACCGCATCGAGAGCAAGTAAGACGCGGCTGGCATAGCCAATCCTCATTCAACGGGCCGGGTCCAGTGACCCGGCCCTTTTTGTTGGCCCGCACGCCGGGAAGCGCCGCGGGCCGCGGCCGCGCGGGAATAAAGGCCGCCCCCGAGCTGGCCGGATTTTACCCGGGCGCCGGAATGCCGGAGATTGACCCCGGACGGAGCTTGAACTTCTCCGGGCGGCCTTTAAGCTGCGCTGCATGAATTCGCTGCTGCTGACCGGCGGACGGGTGATTGACCCCGCCAATGATTTCGACGCGCGCGCCGAGGTGCTGATTTGCGACGGGAAGATTGCCGCCGTGGGGCCGGCTGTGGCGGGGCAGGCTCCCGCCGGTGTGGAACGGCTGGACGTGGGCGGGCGGGTGGTTTGCCCGGGCCTGATAGATATGCATGTGCACTTGCGCGAGCCGGGCCAGACCGCGAAGGAAACCATTGCCAGCGGCACGGCGGCGGCGGCCCGCGGGGGGTTCACCTCGATTCTCTGCATGCCCAACACTTCCCCGGCGACGGACAATGCCGGGACGGTCGCGCTTATCCGCGAGCGCGCCGCCCGGGAGGGAGTCGTGAATGTCTATGTCGCGGGGGCGATCACCAAGGGGCTGGCGGGGGAGGAACTGGCGCCGATTGGCTCGCTGAAAAAGGCTGGGGTGGCCGCCATTACGGACGATGGGCATTGCGTGCAAAACACGGAGCTGATGCGGCGGGCGATGGAGTATGCGAAGATGTTCGAGCTGCCGGTTCTGGATCATTGCCAGGATTATTCGCTGGTGACCGAAGGGGTCATGCGCGAGGGCTATTGGAGCACGGCGCTGGGGCTGCGCGGCTGGCCGGCGGCGGGCGAAGAAACGATCGTCGCGCGGAACATCCTGCTGGCCGAAATGACGGGCGCGCAGGTGCATTGCCAGCATATCAGCGCCGCCGGGAGCGTGCGCCTGCTGCGGGAGGCGAAGCGGCGCGGGGTGCCCATTTCCGGCGAAGCCTGCCCGCATCACTTCACCCTGACGGATGCGGCGATCGCCGGCAGCCAGAAGTTCCTGGAAACGGATGGGCCGGGCGTTTTCGGCCTTGGCTCCGGCTCCCGGCCCCGGCCGGCCTGGCCGGCGTATGACACGAACTTCAAAGTCAACCCCCCCCTGGGTACGGCCCGCGACCGCGAGGCCATCCTCGAAGGCCTGGCGGATGGGACGCTGGAAATCCTGGGCAGCGACCACGCGCCGCACTGTGATTACGAGAAGGAGGTGGAGTTCGATTACGCGCCGTTCGGGATTACGGGCCTGGAAACCGCGCTGGCGCTGGCGCTGATGCAGCTTTACCACAGCGGGCGGCTGGGGCTGGCGGAGGTCATCGCCAAGTTCACTTTAGCGCCGGCCCGGCGGCTGCGCCTGCCGCACGGAACGCTGAGCGTCGGCGCGGTGGCGGACGTGACGGTGTTTGATCCGGATCGCGCGTGGGTATTCGAGCCGGCTGCTACCGCCAGCAAAGCCCGGAACAGCCCCTTTTACGGCTGGCCGCTGCTAGGCAAGGCGGTCGCCACGATTGTCGGCGGCCGGAAAGCCTGGGTGGAAACGGGGGCGCTGGCCGCCGCCTGACGCCGCCCCGCCCGCCCGCCCCCGCGGGCTTCCCGGACGGCGGGACCCGCGCTATTCCAGCCCGAGCCACCACCGGACCAGGCGTTTGCCCCCGAAAATCCAGACGGTGGCGGCCAGCGCGATGTAAGGCCCGTACGGCAGGTGCGAAGACCATTCGCGCTTGCGCAGCAGAATCAGGGAAACGCCGATCACGGCCCCGATCATGGAACTGACCATCAGGGAAAAGACCACCGCCGGCCACCCCAGAAAGGCGCCGATGGCCGCCATGAACTTCACGTCCCCCAGGCCCATGGCTTCACGGGGGAAAACGATCTCGGTGCAGACGGCCTCCAGGTGCGGCACCTCCTCCGGATTCAATTCCTCCTCCCCGATCTGCAACCGGTCGGGCGCCAGCCGCACCCGGACATCCTTGTAGCCGCGATCCGCCAGTTCCAGCGTGCGGGCGTACAAGGTAATCACGTCCGAACGGCGATAAAAGAGCTCGTCATAAGGGATTTCCCGGTCCGGCAGGTGAACGCCGCTCTCGCCGAAGACCACCCGGGTATGAGCGGGCAGCGTGACGCGTTGCCGGCCGAACAGCAGCTTGCCGCCGCGCAGAATCAAGTAAATGATTCCCGCGCCGGCCCCCATGCCCAGGAGGCTTTGCCTCAGGCCGCCCGCCGGGGACGCCTGTCCCTGGAGCGCCGGCCAGAAAAAAGAGCACGCGAACCCGGCCACCATGCCGCCGATGGTGATTTCATCCGGGATGATGAAGTGCTCGAAGTCAATGAAGGTGGCCGCAATCAAGCCGGACAGGAAGAGGGCATAGACCAGGGCGAGCGCCGCCGAACAGGGCCCAAAGGTCAGCCAGCAGCACAGAAACGTCACCGCCGTCAGCAGTTCGACCAGGAAATAACGGATGGAAATGGGCGCGCCGCAGTTCCGGCATTTGCCGCGCAAATACAGCCAGGTGAACAGGGGTATGTTGAGATACCAGGGGATGGAATAGTTGCAATGCGGGCAATGGGAGGGGGGGGAAATGACGCTCTGCTCCAGCGGCAGCCGGTGAATGCAGACATTAAGAAAGCTGCCGACCATGGAGCCTAACACCACGCTTGCCACCGACCAGAAATGAAAGGGAACGGCCGCCCAGAGGTTGGGGTCGAAGTTGGGAGTCAGCATGAGCGATAAGTCAGCCGTAGATGTTCCTTTCCAGCGCCTGGCGCATGTTCCCGAGGGGCGCCGGCTGCCCCGTCCACAACTCGAGCGCGGCGGCGCCCTGGTAGAGCAACATTCCGAGGCCGTTGGCGACGCGGCAGCCGGCCGCCTGGGCCGCCTGGAGAAACGCCGTTTCCGCGGGCCGGTAAATCATGTCATACGCGGCCCCCGCCCGCCGGAACGGGAACTGGCCGGCGTCCAGCGGCAGCGCATCGCCCGCCTTCAGGCCCAGCGAAGTCGCATTCAGCACCAATTCCACCGGGCCCGCGGGATAGCCCAGGGCCAGCCGCACCTCCGGGTAATGCTCCCGGATTTCTGTGGCGACCGCTTCGGCCTTGCCGCGGGTGCGATTGACCAGGCACAGCTCCGCGACGCCTTCCGCGGCGAGCTTCAACGCCGCCGTCCGCCCGGCCCCGCCCGCGCCCAGCAACAGGACCTTCGCCCCGCGCAGTTCCAGCCCCAAATCTTCGCGCAGCGAGCGGACGATGGCGTCCGCGTCGGTATTAAAGCCCTGCGATCGGGTTTGCCGGGGAGGGGCGGAAAATTCGCGCAAAGCCCGCCACGCGCCGTGCTCGTCGCGGCCCTCGAAGCGGATGGTGTTGACCGCGCCCCAAGTCCGGGCCGAGGCGTCCAGCGCATCCACCAGGTCCCGCGCCATCTCCTTATGCGGGACGGTCAGGTTGAGCCCGAGGAAGCCCATCGCCTGCGCGCCCTGGATGGCCGCGCGGAGGTCTTCCGGGCGGACTTCGCAGGCGAGGTAGCGCCAGTTAAGCCCGAGCGCGGCCAGGCCGGCATTCTGCATCGCCGGCGAAGCGGAGTGCCTGACGGGATAGCCATACACGGCGCAAAAGCGCGTGCTGGCGTCTATGGGTTGCCGAAACTGCCCGGACACGCCGTGGTTATAGGCAAGCGCCGGCAAAGTTCAAAGGCGAAAGTTTGCCCGTTCCCGCATGCCCCGCGCCCGGCAGCCGGCTCCGCCCCGGCGGGACGCCCGGCGGCCAGCCCCTTTCCGGCATTGCTTCACCGCGCGCCGGCGCGAATGAACGCCAGTTGCCGCAAGAGGCTTTGGCGCACCGCCGCCTCGATGCCCGGCGCCAAAGGCGCCGAACCGGCCTTTCGCCCCAGGTTGCAATCCACCACTTCGTAGCCTCCCTCGGGCAGCATGGATTCGGTCGGCAAATACGACTGCGCTTCCTGGCTGTATCCCCAGGCCACGAGGTTCAACGGCGCCAGCCATTGCGCCATCAGGCCCCGCCACGCGCTGCACGGTTCGCCGGCGCAATGCACAATCCACTGGTTCTCCGCCAATCGAATCAGGCCCAGCGGCCAGGCATTGCCGCGGGCGAAGCCTTCGCCCGCATCGTAGCGCGGGAGCCAGTACTCCGCCAGCGCGAGCCGGTGGGCGTTGGTCTGCGCCAGCGCCGTGGCGCGCATGGTCTCATAGCGTTCGCGCGGCGGCGGCGCGCCCCGCGGCAGGTAAGGCCGGTCGCTGGCGCCCGCGAGGTCCAGCGACAGCTTTTCTCCCGGGGTCTTCAACGCGGACAGCACGGCGCCGGACAATTCGCGCGCGGCCTGCTCCAGGTCGGCGGGGGTGGCTTTGCGGAAACGGCCCCGCTCGAGGTCCGCCAGCACGCGCGGCCGGACATCCCCGGCAAAGCCCTGCACAAACTGGAGGTGCGCTTTGGGATCGAGCGCGGCGCGCAGAAGATTGCGGGTTGCCCCGGGAAAGTCGGCCGAGAGGGCGGCATAATCGAACCCGTACACAATCACCGCATGGCAGGCGCAGGAAAACACCAGCGCCGGGGCCCCGCCCTGCGTGGGCGTTAATTTCATCGCCCAGACCCGGTCATCGCGCGGCCCGTTTTCATTGGGAACCATCCCCGCATAGCGCCCTTCCTTATTTATGCCGCGGCGGTTGATGCCCAGCTTCGTGCGGCCGTGAAACACCTCCACTTGCACGGGCCGCAGGGCGCGGCCGGCCGCCCGCGCGGCGCCGATCACCTTCGCTTCCAGCGTGTCGAAGTATTCCGCCTCGACCGGCGGCGGCGGGCCAAGTCCCGCCACCAGGCTGCGCAGCATATACGGCCCGCTATGCGTGTGGGAGGCATTCAGCACCACCAGGTTCCATCCCACTCCCAGCTCCTGCACAAGCTGTGCGCGCAGGCGGTCGCTCAAGTCATGCGGCAGGCCGATCAGATCGAGTGAGACGAGAACCAACCCCTTCCCCAGGCCATCCCGCAGGCACAGCACCTGGGCGAACAAGGGATCCAGCACCTTGTCGGCGGGCGTGACCGGCCCGGCCCGGCCGCCGAGCGCGATGCCCAGGGGCGGCGTAATCTCAACTTCTGCCCAGCCCGCCGTGGCGCCAGCGCCGACGCCCGCCTCCGGCGCGCCGAGCAACCCAAGCATCGCCACCCACACGGGCAGCAGTCTCCGGACAGCCTGGCCTGGTTTCATGCGTGACAGTTTCACAAACATTCCCGCGCCGCGCAACCCTGGTTTCCCTCCGGGAGACGGCGTCTCCCGGGCGGGCAACCCAGCCCGTTGGAACTCCGTGCCGCCAACCGCCCGCGCGCGGAGCCGGCGATCACGCCAGCGCATCCGCCAGCACCTCGGCCATGTGGCGGGCGCGGACCGGCGCCAGGTGGTCAATCTGCTGCCGGCAACTGGTGCCGGAGGCGACGATCAGCGTCCCGAACGGCAGGCTCCGCACCTTCTGCATCAGCGGCTCGGCGACCTTGAGCGACAGCTCATATTTGGACGCCATCATCCCAAACGCGCCGGCCATGCCGCAGCAGCCGGTCTCCAGCAGGGTCACGTTGCGCTCGGGCAGCCGCTCCGCCAGCCGCTGCAGGCAGGCGGGGTCCAGCAGCGCCTTGGCATGGCAATGGGCGTGAATGGCCACGTGGCCCGCCCGGGTCTTAAACCGCAAGGCGTCCGGCTCGTGGCTGAGCAGTCCCTCGATGAACGGCTCGAAAAGAAAACAACGCCGCGCCACGCTCTCGGCCCCGTCCAGCTTCAGTTCGCGGTAGTCTTCGGCAAACATGGTATAGCACGACGGCTCCAGAAAAATGATGGGCGCGCCATCCCCATCCCGGCTGAGCAAGGCCAGGTTATGGCGTCCCAGGCGCTGCGCCTCCGCCAAATTGCCCTGGCTGAAGGCCGGCCGGCCGCAACACTTTCGCCCCGCCGGCAGCGTCACCTCGAACCCGGCCGCCTCCAGCACCTTGACCGCCGCCCTGCCGATGTGCGGCTCATGGTAGCGCACAAACGTGTCATCCCACAGCACGACCCGCCCGCGCGGGGCCTGGGGCGAGGCGCCGCGCCGCGCAAACCACCGGTCAAAACGCAGCCGGGCGTAGCGCGGCAAGGGCCGCTGCCAGGCCAGGCCCAGCATCCGGTTCAGCGGACGGCGCACGAAGTTCGAAGCCAGCGCCGCGTTGGCCAGCCGCGGCCAGGCGCAGCCCAGCCGCCCGAGCAAATCCACCTTGCTGATCAGCCGCTCGCGCCAGGACAGGCCGTCGCGCTGAATCCGGGCGTGCAGCAGCTCGGCCTTAAGCAGCGACATATTCACATTCGAGGGGCATTCGAGGGTGCAAGCCCGGCAGGACAGACAGTTGCTGAGCGCCGCTTCCAGCTCCGCGCCGCGCAGCACATCGCCCCCCGCCCCGCCCCGCCGCTCCAGCGCCGCGCGGATGGCATTGGCCCGCCCCCGCGTGCTCATAATCTCCTCGCCCGTGACGAGGAACGTCGGGCACATCGTGGGCGTCTCCTTCCGGCAGCCGCCGCAGCCGTTGCATTGCTCCAGGTTGCGCGTGAACGACCCGTCTTTGGCGGCAAACGCCAGCAGCGGCGTGAAGGGGAGCTTCAGCTCATAGCCCGGCCCCCGGCGCAAGCTGGCATCCACCTTAAACCGCCCATCCGGGATAATTTTGCCCGGGTTAAGCAGGTTGTTCGGGTCAAAGGCGGACTTGATCTCGCGCATGACGCTCAGCAACCCATCGCCCAGTTGCTGCGGCATATACTCCGCCCGCGCCATGCCCACGCCATGCTCGGCCGCCAGCGAGCCTTTGAACCGTTTGACCAGGGCGGAGACCTCGTCCGCCAGTTGGCGAAACTTCTTCGCGTCCGCCGCCGAACCCAGGTTGAGGATGGGCCGCACATGCAGCAGCCCCGCGGCGGCGTGGCCATAGAACGAGGCCTGGAGCCCCAGCGGCGCCAGGAGCGACTGCAAACCACTGACGTAGGCGGGCAAATCCCGCGGCCGCACCGCGGCATCCTCGATGCCGGTGACGGGCTTGGCCTCGCCTTTGCGGCCCGTGAGCAGCGAGAGCCCCGCCTGGCGCAGCGCCCAGATCTGCTTCATGTGCGCCTCGGTCTTGAGCAGCGTCTGGCGCAACCCCAGCCGCCGCCGCTCCAGCGCCGCCAAACGCTCCTCCACGTCATCAAAGAACTCCACCGCCAAAATGGATTGGCAGGGCTTGGCATCCAGCTCGAGCAGGTCGCGCGCGGCCTGGAAGCGGGGCTGGCCCTTCGTCTGATCCAGGAGCACCCGGTCAAGATGCTCAATGGCGGCGGGCTGGAGATCCAGCAGTTCCACCGTCGCCTGCATCGCCTCCGTCACCGAGGCAAAAAAGATCAGCCCCAGGCCTTTTTGTTGCGGCAGGGGAACGATGTTCAGCTCGGCGGCGACGATGATGGCCAGCGTTCCCTCGCTGCCGCAGAGCAGAGGGTTGAGGTTGTTCGGCTCCGGCGCGCAACGCTCAATCGCATAGCCCGGCCAGCGTTTGGTCAACTGCGGCGGCCGCTGTTCCGCAATGCTCAGGCCGTGAAAATAAAGCAGGTCGCTCACCCGCTCGCGCTGCTTGCGCAGCGTGTCGTGTTTGGCTCCCACCAGCGTCACCCGGCCATCCGCCAGCACCACCTCCAGCTCCTGGACATGGTCGGCGGTGGTGCCATAGATCGGCGCGTGCGCGCCGCTGGAGTTGTTGGCGATCATGCCGCCCAGCGTGGCGCGCGAGCTGGTCGCCACATCCGGCCCAAACCAGTATTTGTGCGGCCGCAGGAAGTTATTGAGCTGATCCAGCACCACCCCCGGCCCCACCCGCACCGTCCGGCGCTCCAAATCCAGGTCGGTGATCTGGCGGTTATAGCGGGAGAAATCAAGCACCAGGCCGTCCCCCAAAGCGCCCCCCGCCAGCCCGGTGCCGGCGCCCCGCGCCGTCACGGTCACCCCCGCCATCACCGCCGCATCCAACAACAAAACGACCTGCCGGATATTGGCGGGAAAGGCTACCGCCGCCGGAACGACCTGGTAGATCGAGGCGTCGGTCGCGTAAAGCTGGCGCGTCAGATTATCAAAGGCAATTTCGCAGTTCGCCCCGCTAAGCGTCGCCTGTTGTTGGGCCGAAATCATCGCGCGTCTTTACTCTATCGGCCCCCTGCCCCGCTGACAATGGCAATCCCCGGCCAACCCCCGGCGCGGGCTGCCGCGCGGAGAAACGCGGCGAAACCGGACGCGCGAAACCGCCCGCCGGCGATAGGCCGGGCCGGCCCCGCGCCCCCGGCGGGATTGGGTTTCCCCCCCGAAGCCGGCGCCAAAATGGTTTGCCCCCGCCGGGCCAACGCGGTACTCTCAGCCGGCAGCAACCCCGGCCGGGCCGAACGCCCGGGCCGCTTTAGCTATGGACAACTCAATCAAGATCGCGCTGGTTGGAACCGGAATGTTTGGCGGCGACGTGCATGCGCGGGCCTACGCGGATTTGCAGCGCGCCGGGCTCAGCCCGCAACTCGGGCGGGTGGGACTGGACGGCTGGGCGCGGGACCTGGCCCCGATCCGGTTCGAGCTGGCCGCGGTGGCGGCGCGCACCGAAACATCCGCCCGGCGCGCCCGGCGAAACTTCCAGCGCTGGACGGGCCACGCGCCCCGGGCCTTCGCCGGCCCCAAGCCGTGGCGCGAGATCTTGCGCGCCTTTCCCCGCCTGGATGTCATGGCCGTGGCCACACCCGACCCGCTGCACGCGGAGGTCATCCTCGCCGCCCTGCAAGCCGGGGTCCATGTCATCACCGAAAAACCCATGTGCCTGGACATCGCCGAGGCGGATCAAATCATCGCGCTGGCCCGGCGGAAAAACCGCATCGTCGCGGTGGACATGCACAAACGCTACGACCCCGACCACGCGCGCATTCGCGAGGAAATCCAGCAACGCCTCGGCGCGCCGCTCTATGGCTCGGCCTACCTGGAGGAGCCGCTGCGGGTCGCGACCCGCACGTTCAAATGGGTCGAGCAAAGCGACCCGTTCAGCTACGTCGGCTCCCACTGGGTGGATTTAATTTACCACTACTACCGGAGCAAGCCGGTCTCGCTCACGGCCGTCGGCCAGAAACGGCGGCTGGTGCGCGACGGCATCAATGCCTACGACGCGGTGCAGGTGCGGGTTGACTTCGCCAACGGCCTGAGCGTCACCTTCCACAATAACTGGATCACCCCGCCCGGCTTCGAGGGGCCGGTCAACCAGGGCCACGAAATCGTCGGCACGGACGGCAAGGTCGAGAGCGACCAGCAATACCGCGGCTTGCGCTGGTGGAGCGCCGGCGGCGGCAGCCGCACCGCCAATACCCACTTCACGCGCAACGTAAAGCGGCCGGACGACTCCGCCGCCTACGTCGGCTACGGCATTGACAGCCTCACGGCGGCGCTGGCGGCTGTCTGCCGCGTGAAATACTTTGGCGCTCGCCGCGCCAGCGTGGCCAGCCTGTATCCGACCGCGGAGGAAGCGCGCATCACTGTGGCCATCGTCCACGCCGCCCGCCTCGTCCGCAACCTGAACTTCAAATACCTGCGCACCGGCAAAGGCGCGCCCGTCACCGCCCACTTCGGCAGGCGCGGCATCACCATCGTGGACCCGTATCGCGCCGGAGGACGGAAAGGGTTTCAGCGGGTGTATTCGAAGCCTATCTAAGCCTCGAAGCGGCGCCGCGTCAGCGCAGAGTTACCGGGCCTGCCCACCCGCGGAAAGCCCTCACCCCCTGCGCCAAACCAGCAACCTGCCAATCCCTCGCCCGCATCGCTCCCTCCGCCGCCCGCAAACCCCACGTCGGCACCCAAAAAGCCTAGGCTTGCGGTCCGGCCTCGTAAATCAAGCCGCGCCACCCGGCGGCGTGATTTAGCCGCCTCCCGAAACGCACTCCGCCCGGGTTTCTCAAAACTGAGAAAACTAGACTGCCCCCTGCCTGCGCCAACCGCCTGCCTCCTCGTCGAGTTTATCCCGGCCATAGCTCCCATTATGCCATTTTCCCCTATTTCCTGGCTGCCATAGAGCCGTGTACAAGGGGTGTACAAGGGATGCTCACAGGATGAACATAGGATTTTAGCTTGTACACCCGGTGAGCATCCCTTGTACACCCCTTGTACACGGCCTATTGGGGGCTATATGTTAGCCCAAAATCGGGCTAAAAGGGCAAAAGCGCGATTCGCGCTGGGTTGGCAGGGCAGGCAAACGCCAAATGATTGATTTCGTGGAGTGTCCAATAATTGGACAGTTTGGGATGGGGTTGGTGAGTAAAATGCTTGGGCTGATTTGGCCAGCAGAGCTGATTAGGCCAATCCGTATGCCCATGAAGCGTTATCGTTAATCTCGTGCGGCAGGAAATGTCGGGGCTCACAGGGAGTTCGAGCAAACCTTCCCTTCACTGGCTTGACTATGAAAATGGAGTGAAATCTTGCCACCCTGACGTAATAGCACAATGCTCTGGGGAGATGCGGACTGCGGATTTTGAGTTCGAGTTGCCGCCGGAGTTGATTGCCCAGGCGCCGGCGCCGGAGCGTGATCAGTCGCGCTTGCTGGTGCTGCATCGCGACTCGGGACGCCTTGAGCACCGCCGTTTTCCGGATTTGATTGAATATCTGCATCCGGGGGATGCGCTGGTGCTCAATAATTCGCGCGTGATTCCCGCCCGCCTCCGTGGCGTAAACGCGCTTACGGGAGGGCAGTTCGAGGCGCTGCTTCTGGAGGAAAACGCCGTCAATGACTGGTGGGCCATGCTGCGGCCGGCCAGGCGGGCGCGGACGGGAACCCGGATTCAAATTCAGGATGCGCGCGCCCGCCCCAGCGGCGTGCAGGCGGTTGTGATTGAAGCCAATGCGGAAGGCCACCGCCGCCTGCGTTTCGCGGGAACGCCCAATGTCCTGGAGCGGCTGAACACCCTGGGTGAGGTTCCCCTGCCCCCCTATATCGCCCGCCCGAATGGTTCCCGTTTGGAATCGGATCGGGAGCGCTACCAAACGGTCTTTGCGCGGCCCGGCGGATCGGTGGCGGCTCCCACGGCGGGGTTGCATTTCACCGAGGCGCTGCTGGCGCAAATCGCCGCGCGCGGCACGCAAGTTTGTTTTCTCACGCTGCATGTGGGCCTGGGCACCTTTGCGCCCGTGAAGGCGGAAACGCCAGCCGCGCACCGGATGCACGAGGAACGCTACGAACTCAGCGCGGCGACTGCCCGCGTCATCAATGCCGCCCGGTCGGCCGGGCGGCGGGTGATTGCCGTCGGCACCACCTCGCTGCGCGTGCTGGAATCGCAGGCCGCGCAATCCCCTCCTCCCGGCGGCACCCGGCCCCGGGCCGCCGTGACCGCCGGACACGGCCGGACGCGCCTGTTCATCTACCCGCCGCGCGACTTCCGGGCCGCCGACGCGCTGCTGACCAATTTTCACCTGCCGCGCTCAACGCTCCTCATGCTCGTCAGCGCCTTTGCCGCCCCGAACAGCACGCGGGGGCGCGAGCGGATGCTGGCCGCCTACGCGGAAGCCATCCGCGAGCGCTACCGGTTCTTCAGTTATGGCGATGCGATGCTCATTCTATGAATAAAACCCGGATGACTCCCCGAGGCGCCGCGCCCCGGCCTTTCGTGCTTATGAACATGGCCATGACCGCGGATGGCAAGATCGCCACGGCCAACCGGGTGGTGTCTTCTTTTGGCAGCCGCCGGGATCAGGAACATCTGTATGAATTGCGCGCGACCGCCGACGCCGTCATGGCCGGCGCGCGCACGGCGGATTTAAACGCGGTTCACCTGGGGCCGGGGGCCTTGAAATACCGCCGCCTGCGGCAGCGGCGCGGGTTGGCGGAGTTCAATCTCCGCATCATCGTGAGCCGCACCGGCAGCGTGAATCCGGCGGCCCGCATTTTCCAGCACACCTTTTCCCCGATTCTCGTGCTCACGACGCAACGCGCCCCGGCGCGGCGGCGGGCGCGGTTGCGCGCGCTGGGGGCCGAGGTCCGGGTATGCGGCGCGAAGGAAATCAATTTCCCGGCGGCCCTGCGCTGGCTGCGCCGCCAGTGGGGAATCAAGCGCCTGCTGTGCGAAGGCGGCGGCGAACTGGCCGACGCCCTGTTCCGCGCCGGCCTGGTGGACGAATTGCACCTGACGGTCTGCCCCCGAATCTTCGGCGGCCGCGCCGCCCCGACCATTGCGGATGGCCGCGGCGCCGGCGCGCTGGCCCGGGCCGCGCGGCTGGAGCTTCACTCGGCGCGCCGGGCGGGCGACGAGATGTTCTTCGTCTATCGCGCGCCCAAACGGCGCGCGACGCCGCGCCTGGGCCGGGGCAAGCCGTAACGGCAGGGCCACATTCTCCCGCGCTAACGCAAACGCCCGCCCGCCCGCGGGCCGGCCAACCGCCGGCCGCGCGGCTTCGCGCCGTCCGCCGCGGGAAGTCAGAAGAAGGGTTCCAGCGCGTTGCGGGCGATTCGGAGCGCCTGCTTTCGCCCGGCAAGCGTCTTGCCGAAGGTGTCGTCCTCGACCTCAATGCAGACGGGCCCGTCGTAGCCAATCTCGTACAGGGCCGCCATGAACCGGCCCCAGTGAATGTCGCCCAGGCCGGGGATGCGCGGCGTATGCCATTCTTTGGGGAAAGCGAAGATGCCCACCTCGTTGAGGCGCTCGGGCCGGATCATCATGTCCTTGGCGTGGAGATGGAAGAGCCTGGACTTGAACTCCCGCAGCGGGCTGAGCGGGTCCATTTGCTGGAGCACAAAGTGGGAGGGATCATAGTTGAGGCCAAAGCAGCGCGAAGGGATCTCGTTGAACATGCGCCGCCAAATGACGGGCGTGGTGGCCAGGTTCTTGCCCCCGGGCCACTCATCGCGGGAGAAGGACATCGGGCAGTTTTCGATGCCCACCTTGATGCCATGGTCCTCGGCAAAGGCAATGAGCGGTTTCCAGGTCTTCAGGAAGCGGGGCCAGTTTTCGTCCACCGTCCGGGTCCAGTCGCGCCCCACGAACGTATTGGCGTTTTTGAGGCCGAGCATTTCGGCGGCGAGAATGACCTTCCGGAAATGGCTCACGGCGACCCGCGCCACCGCCGGGTCCGGGTCGAGCGGGTTGGGGTAGTATCCCAGGGCCGAAATGCTGACGCCGTGGCGGGCGCAAAGGGCGTTGACGTCTTCCGCCCGCGCCCGGGTGAAGCCGTCCACGTCAATATGCGTGACGCCGGCAAACCGGCGTTCGGCCTTGCCGACCGGCCAGCACATGACTTCGACGCACGCGAACCGTTCGGCGGCGGCGAATTCGAGGACTTGGTTGAGGTTCAGTTCCGGGAGGATGGCGGTGACGAATCCAAGCTTCATAACGTTTTGCTTTCTGGTGTCTGGTTCATGTTGGGGCGCGCGATTCCGCCGGGTGGCCTCGATCCGGCGGCCATACGATCCGGTTCCGGCAGGCAACGCCCTATTCGGATGCTATTCTGCCTGTTCCGCCGCCGGACAGCCATGAAAAAGATGCCGCCGCCGCCCCCGCATTTTCGGCTTGAACGGCGGCCAACAAACCGCCTCACTGGAGCCAGTGTTTATCTGAACCTGAGAATGACTGTTATGCGCAAACTGGCATGCTTCACTTTAACGCTCCTGGCGTGCGCTTCGCTGCCGGGGCAGGACGTTCCCAAGGCTGCCGCGGCGGCCGACCAACTGGGCTGGCAGATGGCGATTCACGCCTATACCTTCCGCAAGTTCTCCATATTTGAGTGCATTGACAAAACGGCCGCGCTCGGGCTGAAGCATATGAGCCTGTCCGGGAGCGTGAGCCTGGACGGCAAGAGCGGCCGCAAAACCGTGACCCTCTCGGACGCGGCCGCCGCGGCGATCCGAAAGGCGGCGGCGGCGAAGGGGATCAAACTGATCAATATCGGGGTGGTGCAACTTCCGCCCGACGAAGCGGAGAGCCGGGGGGTGTTCGAGTTTGCGAAGCGGATGGGCATTGATACGTTAGTGGCCGAACCGGAGCCGGCGGCGCTCGACGTGGTGGAGAAGCTCTGCAAGGAATACGCGATCAAGGTGGCCATCCATAACCATCCCAAGCCCTCACGCTACTGGAACCCGGACACCGTGCTGGAGGCCATCAAAGGCCGCTCCCCGCTGCTGGGAGCCTGCGCGGATACGGGCCATTGGCTCCGCTCCGGGCTCGACCCGCGGGAATGCCTGAAGAAGCTCGAAGGCCACGTGATTTGCCTCCACTTCAAGGACCTCGTGCCGGAAGAACCCAAAACGGCGGCCGCGGCCGAGGCCGGGAAGAAAAAGGAAGGCGCGGCCAAAGCCATGCACGATGTGCCCTGGGGCACCGGCGTGGGCCAGGTGAAAGCGCAAATGGCGGAGCTCAAGCGGCAGGGATTCCGCGGGGCGTTCTGCGTCGAGTACGAATACAACTGGGATAACTCGATGCCCGAGATCGCCGAGTGCAAGAAATTCTTTGACGCCACCTGCGCCGAGCTGGCCGGGAAGCCCTAAGCGCCCGTCCGCATAGCCGCCGGGCGCTCCGGCGGCAAATCAAGCCGGGCCGTCGGGAAGTTGGGAGACGACGGTTTCCGCGAACAGGACGTTGCGCACGGCTTCCGGAAGCAGGCGCTGCTCGTAAATCCACTGAATGGGGCCGGGCGACCCCATGAGGATCGGGCCCAGGTAGGGCGCCCGGCTCAACTTCACCCCGGAATCTATGAAAGCACTGGGCTCTTTATGGAGCAGCTCGGTGGCATGCTCGGCAATCAGCCCGAGCAAATGATCGTTTCCGCTCTCGTCCGGACAATGGACGATGATAATCCGGGTGCTGAGGCGTTCGCTGGCGGGCTGGCCCAGCGTGAGCGCGGATAAGTCCACCGCGGGGACGGGGCGGCCGCGGTAATTGAAGATGCCCGCGACTCCGCGCGGCGCCTGGGGGAGCGGCTTCATTTCCAGCAGGGGCACCACCTCGACCACGCGGCTGGCCTCCAGCGCATAACGGCCCGAGCCCAACTGGAAAAGCAGGAACACCATGCCCGGGCTAGGACGAGAGCTTGAACCGGGCCACGCTGGCTTGCAGGCTGCGGGCGGCGCCGTTGAGCTGCTCGATGGCCAGGTTGGATTGCCGCAACGATTCGGCGGTTTGCTGGGCCGCCTCGGTCAGTTGCGTCAGGGTGTCGCTAATCTGCTGGGCGCCGGCCGCCTGCGCGTGCATGCCTTCATTGGCCGCCTGAAACCGCGGGGTCAGGGTTTGCACTTGATGGATAATCTGGGCCAAATGCGTGCCCACCCTCCGGATTTCCTCGATGCCGCGGCGCGCTTCCTCGGAAAACTTGTCCGTGCTCATGACGCCGGCGGTGACGGCCGATTGCATTTCCTTGACCATCTTCTCGATATCGTAGGTGGCCACGGCGGTCTGGTCGGCCAGGCGGCGGATTTCCGTGGCGACCACCGCAAATCCCAGGCCGTATTGGCCGGCTTTCTCGGCTTCGATGGCCGCGTTGAGGGAGAGCAGGTTGGTTTGATCGGCAACCTTGGTGATGGTGGTGACGACGGAGTTGATATTGGCCGTTTTTTCGCTCAGCACCGCCAGTTTGGCGGTGATCGAGCCCGAAGCTTCCATGATCTGGAGCATGGTCGCCTCCATGCGCGTGAGGGCCGTATGACCGCTGCCGGCCAGGTCGGCGGTTTGCCCGGCTACCTGGCTGACTTCGTTCATCGTCCGCACCAGCTCCTGGGAGGTGGCGGAAATCCGCCGGGAAGTGGTGCCGATTTCCGCTGTGGTGGTGGCGATTTCGCGGGAGGTGCCCTGTTGCTCGCGGGCCGCCGCGGCAATCTCTGTAGCCGTGCCGGAAACCTGGTTGCCGGAGCGCTGCACCTGCCCCACGAGCTCCGACAGGTTGTCGGCCAGGCGATTAAGCCCCTCGCTCAGGAGGCCAAATTCATCGCGGCGCCGGACTTCCAGGCGTTCGGTAAAGTCGCCCTGCCGCATCCGCTCAAGGGCGGCGACCAACCGGTTCAGCGGCCGGGTGACGGTGTGGGAATGCACGCGGCCCACGATGGGAATCGCCAAAAGGATGATGACTAGGGGCGCCAGCCCCGCCCACCCCAGCGTCCGGCTGGCCGCCGACTCCTGGTCCTGCACATGCTGTATTTCCATGGCCAGCTCTTTGAACAGCTTGCCGCGCTCGTCGCGGATGGCTGGATAATCCCGGTTGTAAAGGGCGATGGCCCCGGCGGGATCGTTCTCCGCGGTCTCCAGCACCAGCCGATGAAAATCCGCGAGGGTATGAGAAGTGAAGTCGCTCAGGTTGCTGACCGCGCGCAACAGGGCAAGGTGGCCGGCAAACTCCGATCGGATGAAGTTCAGTTGTGCGGCCAGGTCATTTTCCGCCTCACGCTTATGCCGTTTCTCCACCGTATCTTGCGGAGCCAGCAGAAGCCCCCGCACCGTATCGCTGATGAGCACGACTTTGTAGGTAATGGTCGCCCGCGCCGCCGCCAACTGCTCGCTGCGCCGATCGGCTTCGCTGCGGGCGCCGGACACCCACAGCGCCAGGCCCACGCTGGCCAACAACAGCACCACCAGCAGCCAGAACGCTACGTTCAGCCGTCGCCAGAGAGTCACGGTCTTCATGGGGTGTGGCTGTCAGGAGTTGGCGCCCGGAACCCGGCGCGGCGGGCGGTCTCCCGCCCCCGGGCGTGGCAACCGCCGGGAACAGAAAGCTCGCGGCAACCGCCCGCGTCTCTGATCCAAGTCAGAGCCGGATTAGGCTTCAGGGCCGCATGCATGGTGCGCTCGCGTTTCTGTGAGCGCTTCAATAGCAGTTCCCGCAGGAAAAAACAAGCGGGAACTGCAAGCGGGAAACGGCAACGCCCGCCGATCAAGCCGGAATGCCGGAAGCCTCCGAGGAGCTTATTCCCGCGGCTCAAAACTCGAATTGTCCTTCGCCGAGACGCCGGGCCATTTCATGGAAAATGCGGTCTTCGTCCGCGCGGTCCCTGGCGGCAAAGGTCACGCTGAAGCGCAGGTAAGCGCCCGCGTCATCCCACGGCACTGTGGAGATGAGCTTTTCTGTGATCAGCCACTGGGACGCTTCTTCGGCGGTCTGAAATTCAACCCGCGCACCGGCTGGGCTCACTGCGGCTTTGGGTGCCTTGACATAAAGGAAAAACGAGCCTTTCGGTTTGCGGGGTTGGAACCCGGCGGTTCCCAGCACCTTGATCAGGTCATCCATCCGCCGCGAATACCTGGCGGCGATTCGCGCCGTGATTTCGGGATGGTCGAAGCCGTGGGCGGCTGCATGTTGTATGGCCAGGAACTGGCCGGAATCCGTGTTGTTTTTAACCTCGCCATAGGCGCGCACCAACAGTTCGTTCCCCGCGACAAAACCGCAGCGCCACCCCGTCATATTAAAAGACTTGCTGGCCGAGTGCAGTTCCACGCCGACTTCCCGGGCTCCGGGCGTCGCCAGAAAACTCAGCGGCCTGCCCTCGAACACCAGCGCCGCGTAAGCCGCATCGTGGATGACTACCAGCCGATGCTTCCGGGCGAAAGCCACCACCTGCGCGAAGAATTGCGGCGTTGCGGTCGCGCCCGTGGGATTATTGGGATAATTCAGCACGAGCACCTTGGCCTGCTGAAGCACCGGCGCCGGCACCGAGTCCAGGTCCGGCAGGAAGCCGTTGTCCTCCGTCAGCGGCAGGTTATAGACCCGACCGCCGAGATACTGCGCGTGTGTGCCGAAAACCGGATAGCCGGGCACGGTCATCAGCGCATAATCGCCGGGGTTGATCAGCGCCGCCGGCAGGATCGCAAGCGCCGCCTTGCTGCCCATCGAGTGGATGACTTCGGTCTCCGGGTTGATTCCCTTGACTCCGCAAACACGCTCCAGGTACCGCGCGGCCGCTTCCTTTAAAACCACGCCGCCGTTATCGGCATAGCCGCGGTTCTCCGGCTTGCGCGCTTCCGCGCAGAGTTTGTCCACCACCTCCGGATAAGCCATCTCATCCGGCTCGCCGATGCCAAAGTCCAGAATCTCCCCGTCCGGATGCGCGGCCATCGCGGCGCGCCTGGCCTGTTTAATCTTCTCGAACCTATAACCGGCCGCCCCTTTGCCGTATTGCCGGCCGCCGATGCGCTCCGCGATCAGGTTCTGGATATATGAGTCAGACATACTCGGAAAAGGCCCCTTCGCTTGCCGTCGGCAGAGAATTGGCCTCCGTTCGCGGGCTGACTCTGCCAAACCGGCGCCGTAAATGCAAGGCGCCTTGCGGGAGCCACGAAGGGGAGGAGGCCTCCTTGTTTATGGCGGCCGCGCGAGGTCCCGAAGGCTCCATTCAAAAACGCCAGAGAAGCCGCCCAAATGGCGGAATGATTGGACAGGAGACACGCAGGCTGGCATGCTGGGCGCGTCAATGTTTCCAGTAATTTTCATGATGTCCCTTCTGCTCGCCGCCGTCAGCGCAACCGGTGCGGAAGCTGCGCACGGAATGGTCGCCTCCGTTCATCCGCTGGCGACCGATGCGGGAGTGCGCGTGCTCAAAGAAGGCGGCAACGCGGTGGATGCGGCCGTGGCCGTAGCGCTGACGTTGGGGGTGGTGGACACCGACAATTCCGGCATCGGAGGGGGCTGCTTCATGCTTATTCACCGGGCCGATGGTTCCCTGGTGGCCATTGACGGGCGCGAGATGGCGCCGGCGGCGGCCACGCCGGACATGTTTATCCGCGAGGGCAAGGCTGATACCACCCTGAGCCAGGTTGGGGCGCTGGCCAGCGGAGTGCCGGGGGCGCTGGCAGCTTACGAGTTCGCCGTCACGCATCATGGCAAGCGCAAGCTCGCCGACCTCCTGCTCCCGGCGGCGGACCTCGCGGAAAAAGGGTCTCCGCTCAACGCCGGTTACGCCCGCTGCCTTCAGCGCGTGGCGAAAGACCTGGCGCGGTTTGAATCATCCCGCGCAGTGTTCTTCGCGAACGGGAAGCCTCTGGCCAAAGGAGCCATTCTTAAACAGCCAGACCTGGCGGCTACCTATCGGAGCATCGCGGCGGGAGGCAGCGACTGGTTCTACCGAGGCCCCTTTGCGCAGGCGGTGCAACGATGGATGCGGGAAAATGGAGGCATCCTGACGGCTGAAGACTTTCGGAATTACCAGGTATGTCTTCGCGAGCCTCTCCGCTCCCGCTACCGGGAATATAGCGTGATTGGTTTTCCCCCGCCCAGTTCCGGCGGCATTCATGTGGCCCAGATGCTCAACCTGCTGGAGCCGTTCAACCTGAAAACGCTCGGAGAAGCCACCCGTCTGCATGTGATTGCTGAAGCCATGAAGCTGGCCTTCGCCGACCGCGCATATTGGCTGGGTGACCCGGACTTTGTGAATGTCCCGCGCGGGCTGATGGACCGAACTTATGCGGCCACGCTGGCGCGCCGCATCAACCTGGAACGCACGACCAGCGTCACCGCCCACGGCTCGCCGCCGGGTTGGGAGACCGATGTATTCCGAAAGCACACCACTCACTTCTCGGTTGCGGACCAGGAGGGCAACTGGGTAGCCTGCACAGCCACCATCAATACGAGTTTCGGCTCCAAGGTGGTAATCCCCGGCACGGGCGTGGTGATGAACAACCAGATGGATGATTTTTCCGTTCAGCCGGGCGTCAGAAACTACTTCGGGCTGGTGGGCGGCCACGCCAACGCCATCGCCCCCCGAAAGCGCCCGCTTTCGAGCATGGCCCCCACCCTGGTGCTCAAAGATGACAAGCCCATCATCGCTCTCGGAGCGGCTGGCGGGCCCCGGATCATCTCGCAAGTCCTCCTCGAACTGGTCTGCCTGCTGGATTTGGAGATGGACCCGCAGCAAGCGCTGGCCCAGCCGCGCATTCACCACCAATGGTCTCCGGACGAATTAATGATCGAGAAGGCCTTGCCGCAGAACTTGCGAACGGAACTGGTCCGGCGCGGCCATAAACTCAATGAGTTGTCTTCGATTGGCGTATCTCAAATCGTGGCGCGCAGCCGCGATGGCAAGGCTTTCGTGGGAGCCGCTGACCCTCGCGCAGGCGGCAAAGCTGCCGGATGGTAGTGTAACTCTTCTCGTCTAAACGGGAGTTCAGACTAAAGCCGGTTGGCCGCCGTGCGCGACCAGTGACGCCGAAGATGCTTTTAGATTCCAAACCCAGAGCGTGCGTTGTCTCTGATTTGAGGGATGGAACCCCACAATGCCGGCCGAGGCAGCCCGCTCTCAGTGCCTTAGCTTTGGCCGTACCGGAGTGTGCCGGATCGGAAGATGGAAATCGGCGGAGGCCAAATCGTTGACGCCGTGGTCCCGCCCGGGAACCGGACGAATTTGCCCACGGGTCCCAGCGGCTACAACAGCTCCTGGTAGGCCAGCCAAAGGGCTCGGTAGTATTTCATCACTCGTACGGGGTCCGCGCTGGCCGGAATCTCCGCCAGGCAGAAGCCGGTGAAGTTGATGGCATTTAAACGCGTGAGCAGCTTCCGGAAGGGGTAATCTTCAATAAACAGATCGCGCATATGTACGCAAAAGATCTTATCCTTGAGCAGGTCAAAGTTGTGGTCCCATCCCTCGCCGTCCAGGTCCGTCGGATTGGAGTTCCAACAGGCGCCGACGCTGGGATGATTGGCCGTATCCAGGATGGTCTTAATATGCGGAGGAAAAGAGGTGCCAGCGCCATGGACTTCAAGACGAATCACCTGTCCGTGATCGCGGGCGAAGTCGCCCAACTCTCCCAGGGCGCGCCCGATTTGCGCCAAAGTCTTCGCCACGGGAACCTCCGGGGGCAGCGCATTCGGCCGCACCTTGATTCCGTGAGCGCCCACATCATGGGCCAGGACAAGGTATTCGCGCGTCGCCTCGATATCCTTGCGCAGCTTGGCCTGGTCGGGCGTGTGGTAATCGAACGTGCTGCCCAATCCAACCAGTTGGACCTTCGAATCGGCGAACCGCTTTTTAACCTCCTGGCGCTGCTCACGCGTAAGGTTGACCTCTACCTTGTGAGCGTGGCTCGTGCGGAGCTCCACCCCTTCGAATTGCGCCGTTTCGCAGTTCCGGATGATGGTGGGGATATCCCAATCCTGCGCCAGATTGTAGGTGACCAGGCCCAAATGCATCCTGGGCGGCCGGACAATGAAGCTGACGGGTCCGGAAGCCGCCGCCCCCCGGGACCACTCCGGGGCCAGGCTCACGGCGCCCAGGGATAAACTGCTGACCTGGATGAACTGCCGGCGATTAATCTTCATCGCTGCGGGTTGTAGCATAACCTGCTTCACGTTCAATGCCTTTCCGCCGCCCGAATTGCTGCTTATGCGCGGCGCGAAGTCCGCGGGCGACTGGAAAAAGGACTGGCGATTTTGCGCATCCGAGGGCATGTTAAAGGCCAGACATGTGGTTCAACATGCAGGAATTGTTCGCGCACCATGACTTTCAGGCCGCCGGGCAGGCAGCCTGGAATCCTCGTGGAAGGAGTTGGCGATTTGCGTGAATAAGAGTTCAGCAGCAGGGAACCATTTCCGATCATGAAGCTTTTTGCGATGCGCTGGTTTGAGCGAGACAAAGAGCCGCAGCGATTTTATTTGCTGCCGGGCATGGGCGGAAAAGCACGGCGGCGCAAAGAGCTGCGCCACTTGCGCTGGTCGCTCGCGGTAGCCCTGGTGGTTTCGGGGGTCCTGGCTTGCGCCCTGTACTTGCTTAGTCGGTAGCACTTGAACGGATACGGAGAAGCCGGGCGGGCGCCTTACCGCCGTGGTGCCAGTTCCCGGGCCTCGCCCCCATTCACGTTTCGCGTCAAGAACCTCTATTCCCGCACCGTGGCCTGCAACCTTTGCTTGAGGTGGACCACCAGTTTATCATGCACGGCGTTGACTTCGGCGTCCGTGAGCGTCCGGTCGGCGTGGCGATAAGTGAATGCGTAAGCCATGCTCTTTTGGCCGGCAGGAACATTCTTGCCCCGGAACACGTCAAACAGCTCCACCGCCTCCAAATTCGCCGGTTTGGCCTGCTTAATCACTTGCAGTATGCTCTCATGGGTGGTCGCCGCGGGCAGAATCATGGCTATATCCCGGCGAATGGCCGGGAAGGCCGGCAGCGGCCGGAACGATTTATTTGGGTTGCGGCGTGCCAACAGCAGGTCAAGGTTTAACTCGGCCAACAGCACGGCATCCCGCAAATCATGCTGCCGAGCCAGCGATGGCAGCAATAGACCAAACTCGCCAAGCTGGAAGCGGCCGAGATGCACGGTGGCCGACTCAAGGAAGAGGGCGGTGCTCTCTGGGCGGCGCACGTAATTCATTCCGCGCACGCCAAATTGCTCGAGGAATTCCTCCAGCAAGCCCTTAAGATCACTGATATCAAACCTGGCCTCCCGCTCCTCTCCGCTCCAGAAAAGCGGATGGCGCTGCCCGGTCAAGGCCAGAGCCACGCGGCGTTCTTCACGACGCTGGCCTTCGCTCTCAAGGAAGACGCGCCCCACCTCGAACAAGGCGAGGTCATTGATTTTGCGGCTAACATTATGGCGCAATGCCGCGAGCAAGCCCGGCAGCAGGCTGGGCCGCAGCACGTTCATATCGCTGCTCAGCGGGTTGGACAGCGGGACCAGCGCACTGCCGTGAGTAAGCCTGGCGACCACGTCCGAAACGAGCGTCTGCCCTTGCGCCTCATACAGCCCGAGTCCGGTCAGAATACGGCGGACATTCGCGAGTTGATCATGCACCGCATCGTGGGGATGGGCGCCGACGGCGCCGCGCGGAGGGGTGGCGGGAATCTTATCCACCCCATAAAGCCGGGCCACTTCCTCAATCAGATCAATCTCGCGTTTCAAGTCCACGCGAAACGACGGCACGCCAAACGTGGTTGCCGGCGGCTCGCCCGCGGGGCCCGCCTCAACCTTCAACGCCAACCGCTGTAAGAACTGGGTTTGCTGCGCCGCCGGAATCGCCACGCCGAGCACCGCATCGCATTGGGCATGGCGCAGGGTAATCTGCCGGGGCGCAAATGGCTGCGGCCAGGCATCCACCAGCCCCCGGGCCAGCTTGCCGCCCGCCGTTGCCAGGATCAACTGCGCCGCCCGCTGGCTGGCCCAATCACAAATCCCGATATCCGCGCCGCGTTCATAGCGGTACGACGACTCCGTGCGCAAATCCAGCTTCCTGGAGGTGGCGCGGATGTTCTGCGGCTTAAAGCAGGCGCTTTCAATCAACACGTCCACCGTGTTCGGGTTGATTTCGCTGTTCTGACCGCCCATGACCCCCGCCAGGGCCACCGCCTTGGTCTCGTCGGCAATCAACAGCATCTGGCGGGTCAAGGCACGCTCCTGACCGTCCAGGGTAATGAACTTTTCGCCCTCCGCGGCGGGGCGAATGACGATGGTGGGCAGGCCATTCGCAGCCGATTTCGCCAGCAAATGATAATCAAAAGCGTGCAGCGGCTGGCCCGTCTCCAGCATCACATAGTTGGTCACGTCCACGACGTTATTAATGCTGCGGACGCCCACCTTTTCCAGTGCGTGCCGCAGCCAATCCGGGCTCGCGGCGACCTTGACTCCGCGAATCACCCGCGCGGTGTACCGCGGGCATAATTCGGCGTCCTCAATGCGCACCGCCACCGCGTCCGCCACCCGCCCGCTCGCTTCGGTGAGATTCACCTCGGGCAGCCGCAGCGGGTTGCCGGTCACGGCGCTGATCTCGCGCGCGATGCCGATGACGCTATTGAGATCAGGCCGGTTGGGCGTAATTTCCAGGTCATAGACCATGTCGGTGCCGGAGCGGCCGAGATACTCGGAAAAAGGCTGCCCAACCCGGGCGTCCTCGCGTAAAATAAGCAGCCCCGACACCTCGTCCCCCAAGCCGAGTTCCTGCGGCGCGCACATCATGCCCAGCGATTCCACGCCGCGGATTTTGCCCACTTTGATGAGCAGCGGCGCCTCGCCGGGTTTGGCGGGCAGGCTGAAACCGGGCAGGATCAGCGGCACCTTGTCGCCCGCCTTGAAGTTCTGCGCCCCGCAGACAATCTGGCGCTCGCCTTGGCCATCGTTGACCCGGCAGACATTGAGTTTGTCGGCATTCGGGTGTTTGTCCTTGGTGACCACCTGCGCAACGACCACGCCCTCGAATTCGCCTTCCAGCTTCTGGACGTTCTCAACTTCCAGCCCCAGCATGGTTAGCCGCTCGGCCAGTTCGGCCGGCGACCAATCGAACTCGACGTATTGTTTAAGCCAGTTAAAGGTGACTTTCATGGCGGTCAAAACTGTTTCAGGAACCGCAGATCGTTCTCGTAGAAGAGCCGAATGTCGTTGATGCCGTAGCGAATCATGGCAATGCGCTCGATGCCAAAGCCAAAGGCCCACCCGTTCCAAACCTCGGCATCATAACCAACGTTCTCGATCACCTGCGGATGCACCATCCCGCAGCCGGCAATTTCAAGCCACTCCCTGCCCATCTTGCGCGTCATCGGGCTGCTGAAGTCTATTTCAAAACTCGGCTCCGTGTAGCTGAAATAGTGCGGCCGGAAGCGAATCTGCGTCTCCTCGCCCATCAGTTCCTTGAAAACAAATTCGACCGTGCCCTTGAGATCCCCCACGGTGACATTCCGGTCCACGTACAGCCCCTCCACCTGGTGGAAGGTGGGATTGTGGGTGGCGTCCGCGTTATCCCGGCGGTAGCAGCGGCCCGGCACAATGATGCGCACGGGCGGCGATTGCTTCTCCATGACGCGAATCTGCACGGAGGACGTATGCGTGCGCAGCAGCAAGGGGGGCGCGGCTTCGGTTTCCGCCCCGCCCAGGTAAAACGTGTCCTGCGTATCCCGCGCCGGGTGATCCGCCGGCGTATTCAACGCGTCGAAACAGTGGTAATCGTCTTCCACCTCCGGCCCCTCGGCCACGACAAACCCTATTTTGCGGAAGCTGCGCACGATGTCCTCGGTAACCTGCGTCAGCGGATGCAGCTTTCCCAGAATGCGCCGACGGCCCGGCAGCGTGAAGTCGGTCGGCTCCGCGGGCAGCGCGGCCTTGAGTTCGAGTTCGCCGCGACGGCGGGCCAGCGCGGCCTCCAACTCGACTTTGGCGCCGTTAATCGCCTTGCCGGCAGCGGGCTTCTCCTCCCGGGGCAGCGTGCCCAGTTGCTTCATCAGCGCGGTGAACCTGCCGTTCGCGCCAAGATAATTGACGCGCGCCTGTTCCAGCGCCGCCAGGTCCGCCGCGCCGTCCAGTTCGGCGAGCGCCGCCTGCTTTAACGGTTCGATTTGGTCCAGGAATCCAGCCATAAAATCATTCTCCGCCATGCACTCCCCGACGCCGCGGGCCGGAAAAGCAAACGGGCGAGCCGGTTCGGGTCGCCCGTCCACTTTCTGGCAATGAGGAATCGGTCGCCTGAAATGTCAAGCCTTCGCGGCTTTAGCCTTCAGACCGTCCTGGGCGACTTTGACCAACTGGTTAAAAGCGGCGGCATCCGTGGCTGCCAGGTCGGCCAGGATTTTGCGATCCAGCGCCACCTGGGCCGCCTTGAGCCCCTCCATGAAGCGGCTGTAAGTCGTGCCGGCGGCGCGGGCGGCGGCATTGATGCGGATTTGCCACAGCGCGCGGAAGTTGCGTTTCTTGGTCCGCCGATCGCGGTAAGCATAGGCCCGGCCGTGATCAACCGCGTCCGAGGCGTAGCGGTAAAGTTTGGAGCGGCGCATCCGGAAGCCTTTGGCGGCTCGAATCATCCGGGCGCGGCGTTTGCGGGAAGCTGGAGCGTTGGTGACGCGCATGAATCGTGAATGACTAAGGGTTTAAGTTTAGTGGCTGAACGGCAGGTTCTGTTTGATGCGATACTCGTCCGACGCATCAACCACAGCCGGACCCCGCAGCGCGCGGCGGCGTTTGGGGCTCTTGGATTGGCATAAATGCCGCCGGCCGGCGCTGGCGCGCAGCACTTTTCCGCGGGCCGTGATCTTGAACCGTTTAGCCGCGGACTTCTTGGTCTTAATGCCTTTTGGACGTCGCATAAATCTATTCGCTTTTTCTTAAAAAGAGCGGGCAATATACGAAGCGCACACTCACGAATCAAGCGTATTTTTGAGATTTGCATCGAATACCCGGCCGGGAATAAATGGCAGCCCCGGCTGGCTCTGCGAAGAACCGCCGCGCTGCTGATAATCTCTGCTATCCCCGGAACAGTTCGGGCGATTGGCCCGATGCCGGCCGCCGACCGCAATCGCCCCACCGGGAAACAGGGCGCGCCCTGGGGGCGGCGGCTTTGAATCGGCCCAAGGCAAACCGCCTCGATCATTTGCCGGACCCAGCACCAACTTGCCTGGCCGATTCCACGCCGGGCCCATTTGGAAATTGCCGTTCGCGACTGACCCATTGCCTGCCGGCCGTTTAAGTCCGGCTGCCGCTGGGATCAAAGTTGCTTCCATCGTCCCGGCCCGGGTTGGCCCGGCCCAGGCGCTTCCACTCCCGGCGCGCTAACTGTGCCGCGCCTCGGATAAGCACTTAAATAATAGTACCTCCAGTTACGCCAATCGGCGTTCCTCATTTCAGCAAGTTAAGGAAGAACGTGATATTCAACGCGTTGACCGAATCCACCAGAAACGTTCCCACCAGGGGCACCACCAGAAACGCGCGGGGCGCCGGGCCGAAGGTTTCCACCAGCGCTTTCATGTTGGCCATGGCATTGGGAGTGGCGCCCAGGCCGAAGCCGCAGAGACCGCCAGCCATTACGGCCGCTTCAAAATCACGGCCCATCAGCCGGAAAACCACCCACCCGGCATAGACCGCCACCACGGCTACTTGCACCGTCAGGATAAGAAGCATCGGCAGCGCGGTATTGGCCAACTCGGCCAGGTTCAGACTCATCAGGGCGGTTGCCAGAAACACCCCGAGGCAGACCGAAGCCAGCGTATCAATAATTTCGCTGTCCACCCAGGACAGTTGGGCGGCGTCCAGCAAGTTGCGCACGCCAACGCCGAGCAGGATCGCGCCCATATAGACCGGAAAGGTGATGCCCGTTTGTTGAATGAAATAGCTAATCCATGCCCCGATCTTGAGGCACACCAGCAACAGCAGCAGATGCGTGAACAACGGCCGCCCAAACCCGGCGCAGCGGCGGAGGTCGTTCAAAATGCCCGCCTCACCCGTGCGGCCGGCTTCCAGGTGTATTTGCGCGCCAACGCGGGATTTGAGGTGGTGGCGGCGAATCAACCATCCGCCCACCGGCCCGCCAATCAAGCCGCCGCAGACCAGGCCAAAGGTTGCCGCAGCCGCCCCCGCCACCGCGGCCGTGGGCAAGCCGGCGCGCGCCAGGTCAGCGGCAAAGCCCAGCGCCGTGCCGTGCCCGCCAATCATGGTCACACTGCCGCAGACCAGGCCCAGCAACGGCGGCGCGCCGATCAGTTTGGCCAGCGCCACGCCGATGCCGTTCTGCGCCACGGCCAAGGCCGCCGCCGCCCCCCAGAAAAGCAGCACCTGCGCGCCGCCGCGCCGCACCAGTTCCCAGCGGGCATTCAGGCCAATGCACGCAAAAAAGGCCACCAGAAACGGGGTGTTCACATGCTTGCCCGGCGCCTGGAACCATTCCGGCTCCGCCGTCACCAGCCAGGTCCACCAGCGCGCCGTCACGTGGATTTGAAACCGGGCCGCAAAGGCGCCCGAAAGGTGTCCCAGCAGCAGCAGCGCCGATACCAGCAGGCCGCCGACGACCGGGGCGGGGATGTTGAAGCGCGCGAGCAGGCGAAAGCGTTTGACGAGCCATTCGCCTGCCAGCAATACCGGGATGGCAAGGATGGCTATGAACAAGGCAGGAATAACTATCAGGGTTTCCGAGCCGCTCATCGCGCGAAAATCAGGCGCAGCCTAAACCTCGAACGCCGGAATGACAACGGAATCCCGCCGCCAAATTGCTACCCACCGCTTTACGGCCGTTTCCGGCAGATTTGGAATTCGACACCCGCTGCCGGATTTGCTACCCAGCTTGGCGTGCGTTCCGAAATCATCAAAGATATCACGCGCATAGTGGTGAAACTGGGCACCGGCGTCCTGACGGATAGCCGGAAGCAGCCGGAGCTGGCCCAAATGGAGCAATTGGTGGGGCAATTGGCCGAACAACGGCAGGCCGGCCGGGAAGTGCTGGTCGTTTCGTCGGGAGCCGTGGGGGCGGGCATGGGCGCGCTGGGCTTTTCGCAGCGCCCGCGCGCGCTGGCTGATCTGCAGGCATGCGCGGCGGTGGGGCAGTCGCGGTTGATGGCGGTGTATGACGAGCTTTTCGGGAAGCATGGCCTGGCGGTTGCCCAAATCCTGCTCACGCACGACGACCTGGAGCACCACGAACGCCACCTCAACGCCCGCAATACCCTGGTGACGCTCCTGGAGCATGGGATTATTCCCATCATCAATGAGAACGACGTGATCTCTTTCACCGAGTTGAAGTTCGGCGACAACGACCTGCTCTCGGCCCTGGTGGCTTCGCTGCTGCCGGCGGATTTGCTGCTCATCCTGACCACCGTGGACGGCGTGCTGGAGAATTTCGGCAAAGCCAATTCCCGGACCATCCCCCTGATCCGGCGGGTGGACGCGGCGCTGGAGCAAACTGCGACCGGCACCCGCAGCGCCACGGCGGTCGGCGGGATGGCCTCGAAAGTTCAGGCCGCCAAAATCGTGATGCGCGCGGGCATCCCGCTGGTCATTGCCTCGGGCCGCAAGAAACGCGTGATCGCCCGCGTGATGGCGGGCGAGGAGGAGGGCACGCTTTTCGTGCCCCAGCCCACCCGGCTCAAGGGCCGCAAACGCTGGATTGCCTTCTTTCATCACCCCAAAGGCGCGCTGTATGTGGATGCCGGAGCGCGGAAAGCCGTGCGCGAAGGGGGCAAAAGCCTCCTGCCGCCCGGCATCACGCGCTGCGACGGCGATTTTGCCGCCGGTGAGGTGGTGCGCATTTGCGACCAGGACGGCACGGAGTTCGCCCGCGGCATCGCCGGGTTTGGCGCCGCGGAAATCAAGGCCCGCAAGCTCCAGCGCGTCGAAGTTGTCCATCGGGACAACCTGGTCATCCTGTGATGCTCCTCCCGCGCGAGCGAGCCCGGAATATGGATAAGAAAACGCCCCGGCAAAAAATCCCGCCCGGTCGCCGCGCTTCCCGCCCACGCCCCCTTGCATGAAACGAACTCCCGCCATTAACGATTTGCTGGCCATCATGGCCCGGCTCCGGTCGCCGCGCGGCTGCCCCTGGGACCGGCAGCAAAATCACCGGACCCTCCGCTGGCACGCCGTCGAGGAGGTTTATGAATTGCTCGATGCCATCGAGGCCGGCGACGACCACGAGTTGGAGGAGGAACTGGGCGATGTGCTCTTGCAGGTGGTGTTCCACTGCCAACTGGCCAGGGAACGGGGCGCGTTTGATTTCGAGCGCGTCGCCCGCCGCATCGCGGATAAATTGATCCGCCGCCATCCGCATGTATTCGGCCGGCTCCGGGTCAAAAACGTGGACCAGGTCTGGGCGAACTGGGAGCAAATCAAGCGCGCCGAAAAACAGGGAACCCGGCATGCCCGCCCTTCCGCTCTGGACGGCATTCCGCGCTCGCTGCCCGCGCTGCTGCAAGCCGCCAAACTCGTGCGCAAAGCGCGCAAAGCCAAGCTGTTGCCGCCCGAAACCACCCCGCCCGTCCGCACCCGGCGGGAATTGGCCGCGCAGCTTTTTGCGCTGGCGCAATATGCGCAGGAACGGGGCTGGTCCGCCGAGGATTTGCTGCGCCGCGAAACCCGGCGGCGCGAACGCGCGCTCCGCCGGCGCGAACAGATGCCGGAAGCGCGGCGTTGACGCCGCCCGCGCGGTTCGCGTTTTCCGCCGCACACCAACCTCCCCAACGCACCACCGCCGGCATCAAGAGCCTTCCCGCCGGCACCTGCTGCGGCTTCAGAATCCGGCGGCGAGGCGGCTGTTTCACCGTCAGCTCGGTGGTCCGCTTGCGCAAAGGGCGCCGGACGGGCCGGGGCTGAGAAAGGCAGTTCCGCCCTGAAACCCGCGCCGCCGTTCGCCGGGGTAGCACCGGGAACCGTGATGGCGCTCCTCCTGCTGGAGCGCGCTCTCCCACCGAGCGACGCTTTGCGCCCGCCCTTTTGAGAGTCCCGGCTCGACTCCGGGCGGCGCCTGTGCTTTCTTTCCAGCGTGCTATGACTGACCCGCGTTATCGAAAACTGGCAAAGTTGCTCGTCGAATACTCGACCGCCCTGAAGCGGGGCGATTGCGTCCTGCTGGATATGATTGATGTGCCCGATGCGTTTGCCATAGAACTCATGCGGGCGGCGCGGGCGGCGGGCGCCACACCTTTCATCGAAATCCGCCATACCCGCGTCAACCGCGAGATTCTGCGCGATATCCATCCCCGGCACGCCCGCCTGCTGCGGGACTTCGAGCTGTTCCGGATGAAGAAGATGCAGGCGTATATCGCCCTTCGCGGCAGCGACAACGCCAGCGAAAACGCGGACGTGCCCGGCCATCAGATGGCGCTCTACAGCCGCATCACCCGGCCGGTGCTCGACTACCGGGTCAAAAGGACGCGCTGGTGCGTGCTGCGCTGGCCCACCCCCAGCATGGCCCAGGCCGCCGGCATGAGCACCGAGGCCTTTGAAGATTTCTATTTCGAAGTCTGCACGCTGGATTATCGCCGGATGGGCCGCGCCATGACGCCGCTGGTGCGCTGGATGCAGCGCACCGACCGCGTCCGCCTCAAGGGCCCCGGCACGGACCTGGCGTTCAGCATCAAAGGCATGGGTGCCCAGATGTGCAAAGGGGATCGAAATATCCCCGATGGCGAGGTGTTCTCCTGCCCCGTCAAGGACTCCATCAACGGGCGCATTCAGTTCAATACGCCCACCCTGTATTCCGGCACCAAATTCGAGAACGTCTGCTTGGAATTCAAAGCCGGCCGGATCGTCAAAGCCACGGCGAACAACACCCGCCGCCTCAACGAGATTCTGGATACCGACCCCGGCGCGCGCTACACCGGCGAGTTCTCTTTGGGCCTCAACCCCCTGATCCAAAAGCCGATGTGCGACATCCTGTTCGACGAAAAGATCGCCGGCTCCCTGCACCTGACCCCGGGGCAGGCCTATGAGGAATGCGACAATGGCAACCGTTCGGCGGTGCATTGGGATATGGTGCTGATTCAGCGGCCCGACTGGGGCGGCGGCGAAATCTGGTTCGACGACCACCTGATCCGCAAAAACGGCCTGTTTGTGCCAAAGGACTTGAAGCCGCTCAACCCGGCAAACTTGAAATAAGCCCGCCCGTCAAGGTGCCAATTCCATAAGCGTTTCCGGCCCGGGGCCACCCCCGGCGGCGATCATAGCTGATGCCCCAGGGACAAAGCCTGCTGGCATAGCCTTCCGGCCTATTTTGCCGGAACCGTGAGGAGCCCCCCGTTTTTTACATAACCCCCGTCTTTCCAGCCTCATCCATAGCCACTATCGAGCCGTGTACAAAGGGTGTACAAGGGATGCTCACCGGAGGTACATAAGATTTATCGTTGTACACCCGGTGAGCATCCCTTGTACACCCCTTGTACACGGCTTGAAGGTAGGGTGAAAGTGGCGTGATTACAAGGAGTTGTGGCTTTTTGAGGGTATTGAGAGTCCGGGCGGCTTTGGGGGCGGTTTTCAGGGTGGTTTTCGCCGTTGAAACTGCGGGGCTGAGGGGGAAAGCGGAAGTCGGAGGCAGGTGGGTGGGACCGAAGCTTCAGAACTTGCCTGTTTGGCTCCCTGCAGGAAACGGCAACCGTATGCCGTATGAGGGTGCGCTGCCTGCCCGCGCCCCCTCTTTTCCATGCCGACGACATATTTTTGCACGGCGTTAAGCGTGAACTCGACGGGCTAAGCAGTTTTCCCTGAGTTGCCGGAGAATGGGGAGGAACGTGATTGAATCGCTAACCCTCGCACCAGCCGGGCGCCCCTGCCTTGATAATGAACGGCGAGCTGGGCAAAGGCAGGAATGGATTGGGGCGTGGAGTTGGCGTCTAAAACCGCGGCTTGCTTTGGAGGGATTTCAGGTTCATGCTCGGGGCATGGCGTCAGGGCCGCTAGTAGCCGCAGTGGCAGTTTTGATCTTTGCGGGAGCGAGCTTCTTCTTCGCTCTTGCGGAGACGGCGTTGTTTTCCCTGAGTAAATGGCAGGTGCGCCAACTGGCCGGGCGGCCATCCCGGGCGGGGAGCGCCGTGGCGCAGTTGCTGGCCGAACCGCAGGATTTGCTGGCGACGATGGTGCTGGGGAATACGTTTGCCAGCGCGGCGATGCTGGCGGTGGCGCTGTGGGAGGCCATCCACGGGCAATGGCCGCTGGTGGCGACCGTGGCGGGATTGCTGGTCTTGAACCTGATCGGGTGCGAGGTGTGGCCCAAAACGCTGGCCGTGCGGCGGCCGGAGCAGTGGGCTTTGCGGGTGGCACGGCCGATGGCGTTCCTGCTGCGGTTTGGCCTGCCGCTGTGCCGGGGGGCGCAGAAGGTCAACACGGCCATCCTGGGGATGGTTGCGCGCCGGACCGGGTCGCCGGGAGCCGTTGTGACGGATGCGGACTACCAGGAATTGCTGGAGATGGCCTTTCAGCAGGGGGCGCTGGCGCAATCCGAGAAGGAGATTATCCTGCAAATCATCAACCTGGACCAGCGCACCGCCCGGGAAGTGATGAAGCCGCGGTCGCGGATGGCGGCCATCTCCAGCGACCTGTCCGCGGAGGAGATGATCGCCGCGGCGCGCAAATACCGGCATCGCCGGCTGCCGCTTTATGATGAGGAGACCGATACCATCGTGGGCGTGCTCAACACCCGGGCGTTGCTGCTGAACCCGCAGATAGACCTGGCGGATGCCATTGAGCTGCCATCGTTCGTGCCCGAGCTGATGAATCTGCTGCAACTGTTCCGGGCCTTGCAGCGGCAGCAACGCGGGCTGGCGATCGTGCTGGACGAGTTCGGCGACACGGCGGGCATTGTGACGATGGAGGACATCCTCGAGGAAGTGATCGGCAAAATCCAGGGCGAGGCCGAGGCGGAGGGGTTTGTGATGGAACGATTGGAGCCGGGGCGCTGGCGGGTGGCCGGCACGCTGCGGTTGGACGATTTCCGGCGGGAATACCCGGCGCTGGCGGATGTGCCGGAAGTCGAAACGATGGGCGGGCTGCTGGCGAGCCTGCTGGACGTGGTGCCGGCGCGCGGCGATGCGGCGACGTTCAGCGGACTCCGGCTCACGGCGCAGGCGGCCGACGAGCGGCGCGTGCGGGAGTTGCTGGTGGAAGTCATGCGTTAACGCCCGGAAACCCCATGACGGCCCACACCCTCATCTGGACGATCTTCGGCGCGTGCCTGGGGCTGTCGTTTGTATTGGCGGGCATGGAGGCGGGGGTGTTTGCCCTGAGCCGCCTGCGCCTGCGCCGGCAGATGCGCGCCGGGAAGCCCTCGGCCAAGGTGCTGCATGATTACCTGGAGAACCCGGAAAACTTTCTCTGGACGATTCTGGTGGGCAGCACCCTGGCGAACTTCCTGATCCTGGGCTGGCTGGTGGTGCAGTTGCACGCGGCCCTGGCCGGCCGGCGGCTGTGGTTCTTCGGGGTGTTCGTGGTGGCCGTATTCCTGTTCTACACGTTCTTTGATTTGCTGCCCAAGATGCTGTTCCGGAGGTATCCGAACCGGCTGTGCGTGGCGCTGGCGCGCCCGTTTCGGCTGATCCACCTGGCGCTGCGCCCGCTGGTGGCGCTGGTGGAGGCGTTCTCCGGCGCGCTGCTGCGCTGGCGGGGCGGCAAGGCGTTCACCGGCCATTTATTTGGCAACCGCGAAGAGGTGCGCCTGCTGATGCAGGAGTCCGCGCAAGTGCTGACCTCCGAGGAGCGCCAGATGATCAACCGCGTGCTGGATTTGCAGGCGCTGACGGTGCGGCAGGCGATGCGGCCCCTGGAGCAGGCGGTCACCCTGGCGGCGCAAACGCCGGCGAGCGCGGCGCTGGCGCTGTGCCGGGAGCGGAAGTTTACCCGCCTGCCGGTGTGGGAGATGCGCGGCGGCGAGCAGCGGATCATCGGGATGCTGGCGGTGAACTCGCTGCTTTACCAGCCGGCCCTGGATGAGCGCCGGCCGGTGAGCGACTACATGAAGCCGCCGTTCTTTCTGGCGGAAGACCTGCGCCTGGAGGTGGCGCTGCGGCGCTTGCAGCGGAGCGGGCAGCGGCTGGCGATTGTGCTGGGGCGCGACCGGCGCGAGATCGGCATCCTGAGCCTGCAGGATGTCCTCAAGCTGATCTTCGGGGAGGTGAGTTTATAGCATGAACGGCGAGGCCCTGCTTTCCATTGCCCTGCACGTGCTGGGCGTCATCGTGCTCGTTCTGCTGAATGGGTTCTTCGTCGCCGCCGAGTTCGGCCTGGTCAAGGTGCGGGACACGCAACTCAGTCCCCTGGCCCGCGACGGGCAGCGGCGGGCGCAGGTGGCGGTATTTATTTTGCAGCGGCTCGATTCGTTTCTGAGCGCGGCGCAACTGGGCATCACGCTGACCAGCCTCGGGCTGGGCTGGATCGGGGCGCCGGTGTTCGCCGTGCTGTTGAAGCCGGTGTTCGACCTGGCGGGCGTGGAATCGCCGGAACTGCGCGAGTGGGTGGCCTTTCTGGTCGGATTTTCCATCATCACCTTCCTGCACATCAGCGCCGGGGAGCAGGCGCCGAAATGGCTGGCCATTCAGAAGCCGCTGGCAACGACTTTGTGGGTGTCCTATCCGTTGCTCTGGTTCTACCGCGCTTCCTATCCTTTCGTCGTGCTGCTGAATGATTCGGCGCAGTGGATGCTGCGCCAGGTTGGCCTCGGGCCGACCAGCGAAGGGGGGCGCACGCACTCCGAGGAGGAACTGCGCCTGCTGTTGTGGGCCGCGCAAAAGCAGGCGGGCGGCTCGGCCCTGGGCCGGGACATTGTTCTGAACGCGCTGGATCTGCGGCGGCGGGTCGCGCGCGAGGTGATGCGCCCGCGGCATGAGATTGTGGCGCTTGATACCGAGGCCAGCATCGCTGAATGCCTGGACGTGGCGGAAAAGACGCATTACTCGCGCCTGCCGTTGTGCGAAGGGGGAAACCTCGATCGGACGCTGGGGGTGGTGCATATCAAGGACCTTTATACGATGCGCACCAAGGCGCGGCGCGGGGCGGACTTGCTGCCGGTCGCCCGGAAGCTGATCTACATTCCCGAGACCGCACGGCTGGAGAAGCTGCTGCAGTTCTTCCTGGAACGGAAGCTGCACCTGGCCATTGTGGTGGATGAATACGGCGGCACGGCTGGCATGGTGACGCTGGAGAACATCCTCGAGGAGTTGGTGGGGCAGATTCAGGATGAGTTTGACCAGGAAAAGCCGCTGCTGGTGCCGGCCGGGGAAAACACCTGGGAAGCGGCGGGAACGCTGCCCTTGCATGAGCTGGAGGAACTGGTGGGGGAACCGCTGCGTGAAGAAGGCATCTCCACAGTCAGCGGCTTTCTCACGCGACGGCTGGATGGTTTTCCCAAAGTGGGCGACGTGTTGAAGCTCGGGGCCTGCAAACTGCAAGTCGAGGAGATGGCGGGGATGCTGGTCGCCCGCGTAAAGGTGACCCGCACGACGACGGGCAGCCCGAAAGCCGGGCTTAGTGGCTAACTCCTTTCGGGGAGAGACTGGCCCGGCTTCGTCCGCGCATGGCCCCCATAAGCCAGCGCCTTGCCTGTCTTTGGCGCCTGTTCCCGCGCTTGCAAAAGAACGCGCTGAGGAACCGCAGCCGCCCTCTTCGCCTCGCGTATCCAAGGCGAAACGTACGAGTTTGTCCGGGAGATTATCAGGGCAGGAAAAGGCTGGCCAGCGCGGGCAAATCGAGGCTAGCCTGAGCCAACATGGACCGGCGTTTGAACAGGGATTATCGTGCCCGGCTGGCGATTATCCGGGTAGCTCTGGGGCTGTTGCTGTGCGCGGTGGGGGCGCCAATAGCTGCCGGGGCCGCGGAGACGATTTACATCGTCAAACGCGGGGATAGTGTCTATAGCATCGGGCGGCGTTATGGCGTCTCTCCGGCCGTGCTGGCCGAGCGCAATGGGCTGAACCGGAATTTCTACATCTCCGCCGGCCAGCGGCTGCGAATCCCGGCGCGGCGCGTTGCCCCCGCGAAAAAGCCCGCCGCAAAGCCACCGCCGCCCAGTGTGCTGCCGCGCGCGGTGCGGGAGGCGATTGACAAGGCGCCGGTGCGGGCCGGCCGGTGGAAATCCATCGTCATCCACCACAGCGGCACCGATACCGGCACCGCCAGGACCATGGACCGCTATCATCGCGAGGTGCGGCGCATGGAGAATGGACTCGCTTACCATTTCGTTATAGGCAACGGCAACGGCATGGGCGACGGAGCGATTGCCATCGGACAACGCTGGACCCGGCAACTGGATGGCGGCCACCTCGCCAGTGCGGCGCAAAACAAGACGGCGATTGGCATCTGCCTGGTCGGCAATTTCGACAAGCGCCCGCCCTCCCCCAAAGCAATGACCAGCCTGCGATTGCTGGTGGAGGCGCTGATGACCCGCTGCCGGCTCACCCCCACAGCGGTCAAGACGCATCAACAGGTCAATGTCCGGCACACGCGCTGCCCCGGCGCGCGATTCCCCACGCAGTCTTTCCTCAAGTCGCTGCCCACCCCAAAACGCTGACGGCGGCCCGTTACCAGCGGGCGCCGCGAAGGGCCACCCCCGCCACCGTGATGCTGATGGCGCAGGTTAAACCGAAGGCCGGCCATAATTGATGGCCGGCGGCGCCGGTGGCAAAAAGCAGCATGAACAGAAGCCACACGAGCAACGGCGAATAATCCGGCGCCGACCCGCGCGCCGGTTGCTTGTTGATGAGCGCGGGTGTGGCAAACGCAAGAATCAGCAGCGTGGTGGCCGCCCAGGCCAGGAAGTTCACGCCGGGCGCCGTGTACCAGCCGAACTTGAGTTTGACGGGATTCCAGAACCAGTAATGCGCGACGCGCGTGGCAAACGGCTCGAGGCCCGCATCCAGCAGCACCGTCAGTAAAGTGGTGACCCCGATCATCTGGAAACCATAGTTCCGGGTCTTGCGCCAGGGCCGCAATATCAGCCGGGCGGTGCCGCGCGAGGCCAGGATGGCCGCCAGCCAGATCAGCGGCACCGCCCAGGGCAGCGGCGGAAAGAGTTCCCGGCCGATGTTCCCGGTATAAACGCAGGGGCCGAATGGTATGGCGGTCAGCGCGTTCAGGCATTGCACCGCGCCAGCGAGGACGGCGATGATGAGCGCGGCCAGCATCACATTCTGGCCGGGCAACTGGCAGGTTAACGCGGCGAGCAAGACGGCATTGGCGAGCACCAGCAAAAGCCCGTCCGGCCAGCGAGCGTGGCCGAATAGCAGCCCCGGCCACCATACCCGCGCCCAAACCAGGGCAAATTGCAGCAAAAACAAAGCGAGCAAAACGCGCCGCACCCGGGGCGCCAGCCCCGAAAAACGAGGACGCTGCAGAACCATCTCTCTAAACACCACTCGCCGCATGGCCTCACATCTTAAGCGGTTTGCCCAACCGACTCACTTGGATTCTGCGGGAACGCCCGGTCAGTATCCAATCCGGAAACATGGGACAAGCCCCACTCGGTTTCTCCGGGATTATACGCGATTTCCGCCACAGCCCCGAAATAATCCAGCCGACGCTCGGCAAAAGCCGATAAAATAAGGATTAACGGCATGTCCGCAGACTGGGCTTTCTATCCTCGGCAATCCACACTGCGCGGACCAAATGCTTCAATTACCGCAACCTCCGGCAACCGAGTCCCGTCCCGGGTGCCGACACGCCACGGCTGGACTTGCAAGCGTTATGGCTAAACCGGGCGAACCTTTGCGCAAAACATCGGCGGCGAACGCAATTATGCGAGTGCCACCGTTTGCTTTGGGCACCTCCCTCAATCACGGCTTGCCCGTCACCCGCTTGATGTACTCCACTTCCGGCGGACGGTAGGGCTGGCCGTTGCGGCGAAAAATATCATGGAACCAAAGCGGCGGTTCGTTGGTGTATTGCTTTTCCCACGAATCCCAGGGGAAGATGGTCTGCGTCTTGCCCGCCACGAAGCCCCAGTTGTAGGCGGCGATCTTTTGCTCCTTCAAATACCCGAGGATGGGATCGAACGTGCTGCCTTGCGGACGGGCCATGTATTCGGTGCAGACGATCGGGCGGTGATAGCGGCGCAGGTTTTGCACGCATTTCTGAATGACCGGCAGTGAGCCGTAGCTGTGAAAGTTGATGATGTCCGATTGCTCCAGGCAGAATTTCTCCATCGGCGACAGTTTGGCGGGATCGGCCCAGTTGCCCATCCACACCCCCGCGGTGATGGGCTGGGAAGGTTTCGCTTCGCGCGCCCAGGCGTACGCCTTTTTGATCAACGCCAGGGCCAGTTCGGCTTTATTCTCCGGTTCATACTGGCCATAGCTGATGTGATTCCGGTTTTCCGGTTCGTTGAAGATGTCCCACACCTGCACCCGGCGGTCGGTGGCGAAATGGCGCACGATGCCGGTGACGTAGCCGCGCAACTCGTCGTGGCGCGCGGGATCCTTCAGAATGTCCAGTCCCGGGCATTGCACCCAACCGGAGTTATGGACGAACGGCTTGGGCGCGGGCTGCTTGCCCGGCTTGGGAAAGGGGTGCCAGCAACTGTCCAGCAACACGAACATGACGCCAATATGGTGTTTGGCGGCCAAGTTCAGGAATTCATTCAGCCGCTTGAGAAAACCCGCACGATCCTGCTCCCAGGGGATATGGTGCAGGAAGACGCGGATGCTGTTGAAGCCAAGCTGTTCGGCCCAGCCCAGTTCGCGGTCAATGGTGGCGGGATCAAACGTGTCCGCCTGCCACATTTCAAGTTGGTTGATGGCCGAGCTGGGAGAAAAGTTGCAGCCGACGAGCCAGCCTTGTTTGGCCAGCCAGTCATTGGCCTTGGAAACTGGCCAGGGGCCAGCATCGGCAGCCAGCAGCAAAGCAGGAACCCCCACGAAACACAGACCGATGAAGCTCGAAACCCGCGAGGCGAGTTCCCCTAAAAGTCCGAACCTCGAACGCCGAACCCGGCCCTCCTTGCCCGAACCGGAACCGGGACTTGCAGGATGGAATTGAGACCCAGCTTCTGGATTAAGTGTGGTTTGTGATGTCATGGCCTATTAGCGGCACTATAGCCTTAAGGTACGCCACCGAATAGAAAAATCGGCCATCGCGAAGAAATGATGGTAGAGGGATGGAGGCGGGGATTATTTTCACTTTTTGGGGAGGCCGGTCAGGCTCCATTCGTGGGCGCATCGAGACCTTATCGTTGAGGTTCTTGCGCGGTCTTTGCGGCGCGCGGAAATATCTGATCACGCTCGAAACGCGGCAATCATCCGTGCATGCACGGCTAAGCGTCCGCCAGGAATTGGCTCGACACGAAGAAAGGATTTCCTAGTCTCTGGCCCCATGCTTGATAAGACCGCCCCGACGCCGCCAGCGACGGCAGTTGCGCTGTCCAAGTCCCAGGTGTTTCTGCGCCGGTTGGGCAGCTTTATCGCGTTGTGGGCGGTGGTCCTGACGGCGCTGTTCTCGAGTAATCGGTCGGTGTCGGACTATGTATTTCTCCTGGCAATGGTGCTGCTGGCCGGCTTGGGGTTGCTGGAATTCTACGGGCTGGCCGCCAAGCGCGGATTGGGCTGCTTCAAATACTGGGGGGTAACCGGAGGTGTCTTGCTCATGGTGGGAACTTTCCTGAACCTGACAGGATTGTTGGGAACTTCCGGGGCGCCAGCGCGCGTCAACGACTTCGAGGCCAGCTTTCTAATCGTTTTTGTGCTGGGCCTCTGCCTGTGCCAGCTCTTCTCACGCCGCCACCCGGCGGGATTGCTGACGATCGCCCTGACGCTCCTGGGCTTGATGTATGTGGCCTGGCTGCTGAATTTCGTTCAAAAGATCAATTTCTTCTTCTACCCCGGGACGGCGGGCTGCTATTATCTGCTGTTCTTCATCGTTATCACCAAGTTCAGTGATACCGGCGCCTACGCTGTGGGATCCTTGATTGGACGGCATAAGCTATGCCCGCGCATCAGCCCCGCCAAGACGTGGGAGGGATTTGTGGGCGCGATAGCGATTTCGACGCTGGCCAGCCTGTTGCTGGCGCATTTTCTGGGGCAGAAGCTGCCCGGTATGAACTGGGTTCATGCCCTCATTCTGGGGGTGGTTTTGGGCATGGGCGCGGTGGTGGGCGACCTGATTGAATCGCTTTTTAAGCGCGAGGCCGGCGCAAAGGATTCGGGCAGCTTTTTTCCTGGCATCGGCGGCATATTGGACCTGCTGGACAGCCTGCTGTTTAACGCGCCGATTATGTATCTCTACCTGCGGCACGTTTTATCTGAGCGTTAAGTCCGGGACTTTTCTTCATGCGCAACGTTGTTCTTCTCGGCTGCACGGGCTCCATTGGCACCAGCACCATCAAGGTGGCCGAAGATTTGCGGGACTGCATCCGCCTGGTTGGGCTGGCGGCGGGCAACAACGCGGAATTGCTGCTGGCACAAGCCCGCAAGCTCCAACCCGCGGCCATTTCCATCGCCGACCCGAGCCGGGCCCAGGAACTGCGCGATCTGCTTGGCGGCGGCATGGCGGTGTTCTCCGGCGCGCAGGGGTTGGTGAAGCTCGCCACCCTGCCCGAGGCGGATATTGTGTTGATTGCCATTGTGGGGACCGCGGGCCTGCAACCGGCTCTGGCTGCCATCCGCGCCGGCAAGGATATTGCCGTGGCGTCCAAGGAAATCCTGGTCATGGCCGGTGAGATTGTCATGCGGGAAGCGCAGGCGCATGGCGTGCGGGTGCTGACGGTGGACAGCGAACACTCCGCCATCTTTCAATGCTTGGAGGGCAAGCCCGCGGAATCCGTTCGCCGGCTGTGGTTGACCGCCTCCGGGGGGCCGTTCCGCACCACGCCCCGGGAAGCATTCCCGGACATCACCATCGAGCGCGCGCTCCAGCACCCATCCTGGGTAATGGGCCGCAAAATCACGATTGATTCAGCAACGCTCTTCAACAAGGGACTGGAGATGATCGAGGCGCGCTGGCTGTTCGATGTGGAAATGGCGCGCGTCGCGGTGATTGTGCATCCGCAAAGCGTCGTGCATTCGATGGTGGAATTCGTGGACGGCTCGATCCTGGCGCAGCTTTCGACGCCGGACATGTGTCTGCCCATTCAGTATGCCTTGACGTATCCGGCGCGGGCGCTCAGCAACCGGGTCCAAACCAACCTGGCCAAGCTGGGCCAACTGACGTTCGAAGAGCCCGACCCGGAACGTTTCCCCGCGCTGACCCTGGCGCGACGAGCCGGGGAAATCGGCGGCACACTGCCCGCGGTATTGAATGCGGCCAACGAAGTTGCGGTCGAAGCCTTCGCCAGCCGGCGGATTCGCTTCCCCGATATTTCGGCCGTGGTGCGCCGCGTCATGGATCGGCACCCGGTAATTCCGCACCCAACGCTGGAGCAAATTATTGAGGCCGACCAATGGGCGCGCCACGAAGCGGAACGGGGATGAACGCCCAGCCAACCGGCGCCGGGCCCGGGGCCAGACCGGGCCCTGCAATAATTAACTGACATTCGCAACGAGTCGGATTAGCTTCTTTCCTGCCGGATATGTGGCTTCTGAATATTGTGTATGTGGTCGGGGCGGTAATCCTGCTCTTCGGCGCGGCGGTATTTGTCCATGAGTATGGACATTACTGGATGGCGCGGCGTCGCGGCCTTAAGATTGAGGGCTTCTCAATCGGGTTCGGCCCGAAAATAGTGAGCTGGATGCGCGATGGGGTGGAGTGGTCCTGGCGCTGGATACCTGCGGGCGGCTTCGTAAAGCTGCCGCAGATGGCAACCTCCGACGCCCTGGAAGGCAAGGCGGACGAAAACAGCCCTCCCCTGCCGCCGGCGTCGCCGTGGTCCAAAATCCTGGTCGCCTTTTTCGGGCCGCTGATGAACGTGCTCTTCGGCATAGCGATTGCCTGCCTGTTGTGGGTTGTGGGAATTCCCGTGCAGGTCAATCCGCCCATCATCGGCTATGTGGACCCGGACTCGCGCGAAGCCAGGCTCGGGATACAGCCGGGCGACCAGATTGTTTCCGTGGAAGGCAAGCCGATCAGTTCCTGGCAGGAAGTGCAGGAGGCCACCATTCTGGCGCGCAGCACCAATCTGACGGTGGTCATTGCCCGCGTCGGGCAATTCACCAATACCTACGAATTAAACACGGTGGTCAGCGAAGCCCTGGGGCTGAAGGTTCTCAATCTCGACCCGCGCGATCATCCGGTGATCCGGCGGGTTTTGTCCGGGAGCGCGGCGGAAGCCGCCGGGCTCAAGGCCGGCGACGAAATCCTTTCGTTCGCGCAGGTGCCGCTTCACGGGGCCGACCAATTCATCAAACTCGTGCAGAAGCGCCCCGGAGAGTCGCATGACATCATTATCAGGCGCGCGGGCGCGCGCCAAACACTCCAGGTCACACCGCGCCTGGACCCCGGGGTAAAGGTGGGGCGAATTGGAGCTGAAATCGGCACCGGCAAGCCGGTCTATCGGATTGAGCACATTTCGCCCTGGACGCAGATCGCCTCGGTGCTGGAGCGGACGATCAGCACTTTCTCCGCGCTCTTCCATTCCAAGCAAACCGGGGTCGGCCTGAAAGACCTGAGCGGCCCTCCGGGCATCCTGGCCATATTGGCCGCCTATGTGAACTCGGATTGGCGCCTGGCTTTAAGTTTCCTCGTCCTGCTCAATATCAACCTGGCGATCATCAACCTCTTCCCCATGCCCGTGTTGGACGGCGGGCATATCGTCATGGCCTGCGTTGAGCGCTTGTTCGGCCGGCCACTGCCAGGCCGGTTGGTGGAATATACCAATACCGCCTTTGCCATGCTGCTAATTGGCTTCATGCTGTATGTTTCGTTTAACGATGTGCGGCGGTTCTCGCTTTTTCGCTCGATGTTCAAACAGGAGGTCACCATCGAGAAACCGGAAAGCGCACCGGACGGAGGGCGCTGAGCATGGTTCCGCACTGTGACTCGCCCGGATTTTTGCGCCGCCGCCTGACGCGCGAGGTCATCGTCGGCGATCCGCAACGCGGGGGGGTAATCATTGGCGGCCGCCACCCGGTGGTGGTGCAATCCATGCTCACCTGCGATACCATGGACACCGCCGAATGCGTGCGGCAAACGCTGGATTTGGTGGCGGTCGGTTGCCAGATCGTGCGCATCACCGCCCCCACGGTTAAAGACGCGGCCAACCTCGAAAACATCGTGGCGGCGCTGCGCGCGCGGGGCTGCCTGGTGCCCATCGTGGCCGACATCCATTTCAAGCCCGAGGCCGCGCTCGAAGCGGCGCGCTGGGTCGAGATGGTGCGCATCAATCCCGGCAACTACGCCGACTCGAAGAAGTTTATCGTCAAGGAATACACCGAGGCGCAGTATGCGGCGGAGTTGGCGCGGATTAGAGAAAAGTTCACGCCGCTGGTCGAGTTGTGCAAAAAGCTGGGCCGCGCCATGCGCATCGGCACCAACCATGGCTCGCTGAGCGACCGCATTATGAATCGCTTTGGCGATTCGCCGCTCGGCATGGTGGAGAGCGCCCTGGAGTTTGCCCGCATTGCGCGCCAGCACGACTTCCACAATTTCAAGTTCTCCATGAAGGCCAGCAACCCCAAGATCATGATCCAGTGCTACCGGTTGCTGGTCGCGCGCCTGGCGCAAGAGGGGCCGGATTGGAACTACCCCATACACCTTGGGGTGACCGAAGCCGGCGAGGGCGAAGATGGCCGCATTAAGAGCGCCATTGGCATCGGTTCGCTCTTATGCGACGGCCTGGGCGATACGATCCGCGTTTCCCTGACCGAGGATTCCCCCCGCGAAATCGAGGTCTGCCGCGATTTGCTGGCGCAAACCCCTCTTCTGACCCAGGCAGCAGATGCCCTGGCTCCCGCGGCCGAAAAACCAGCCGCATCGCTGCCGGCAGCGGATTCCTGGCCCTTCGACCCGTTCAGCTATGCCCGCCGCCCGGCTTCCGAAATTGCGCTTGCTCCCGGCATCCGGTGCGGCGGCGAGCAGACGCTACGGGTAGTCGTCCCCCGCGCTGTGTGGGAAAAGATTATTCCCCGGCTTCACCCCAGGGCCGACGTCAGGCCGGAAGCCGTCTACGAGGATCTGGAAGTCCTGGAAGTTGACCCGCAGACTGATTTCGCGGTGAGTGCGGCATCGCAACTCATAACCGTAAAAGACGGCGTGCCCTTGCCGCCGATCGCCGCTTTCCGCCTCCTGGCCGCGCAACTCAAGCGCCGCGGCTGCCGCAACCCGATTCTCCTCAAAGATTGCCTGAGCTTTAGCGCCACGCCCCTGGCGCCGAAGATCGCCCTGCTCCGCGCCTCGATCGTTCTCGGCTCCCTGCTGGCCGACGGCATTGGGGACGCCATATTGATTCGTGGCGAGGCTGACGCCGATCTATCGTTGCGCCTGGCCTACAACATCCTGCAAGCTGCCGGTTGCCGCTCCTTCAAGACTGACTATGTCGCCTGCCCTTCCTGTGGCCGGACGCTCTTCAATCTCCAGACCGTCACCGCCCGCATCAAAGCACGCACCGAGCACCTCAAGGGCGTGAAAATCGCCATTATGGGCTGCATCGTGAACGGCCCCGGCGAAATGGCCGATGCCGACTTCGGCTACGTCGGCGGAGCTCCCGGCAAAGTCAACCTCTACGTGGGCAAAACCCCCTTCAAATTCAATATCCCCGAAGCCGAGGCCGTGGACCGCCTCGTGGACCTCATCCGCGAGCACGGCAAGTGGACCGAGCCCGAACCCACGCCCCCCGGGGCCGGAAACTAACGTTGCAGGAACTTGGCCACCGCCTCAGTCCGGGTTCGGACCTGAAGCTTCTCGTAGATCCGGCGGATATAGGTATGCACGGTTTCGTAGCTGATGCCCAGTTTGTCTGCGATTTCTTTATAGAGAAACCCCTTGCTCAGGCAATCGAGCACCTCCTGCTCGCGCTGGGATAGATTTTCGGTGGGCTGCTGGGAAGGCCCAGCCTTCTGAAATGACTGCGTCACCTTGCGGGCTATATGCGTCGTCATTGGCGAGCCTCCTCTATGCACCTCGCGAATGGACTCCAGCAGCTCCGCGCTCTTGGTGCGCTTGAGCAGGTAACCCGTCGCCCCCGCTGCCAGCGCGTTGAAGATGTTATCCGTATCCTCATACACCGTAAGCATGACGGCCTGAATCTGCGGGGCCAATTGCTTCAACTGCCGGACGCATTCAACCCCGTTGAGGCCCGGCAGGTTGATGTCCATGAGCACCACCTCCGGATTGTCTTTCGGCAGACCCGCCAGCGCCACCTCGGCATTGGCATACTGGCTCACACATTTGAATCCCTCGGCCCGGTTAATCACGCGCGCCAGCGTGCCGCGCAATTGGTCGTTATCCTCTACGATCGCTACGGTAATGGGCATAAGTTTTGATTCATTGCGGGCTTATGGGGCATTGCTTTCCAACGGGACACTCAACCGCACCACGGCGCCGCCTTCCGGCGCGGACGCAATCGAGAAGCTGCCGCCAATATCTTCCATACGTTTGCGCATGTTACGCAGGCCATTGCGCGTTTGCGCCGCCTGGGCGTCCAGGTGCGCCAGGCCGCGCCCGTTATCCCGAATCTCGAGGCTGAAGCGGCCCTCCTGGAGGCGTATGCGGATTTCGGCCGCCGTGGCTTGAGCGTGCCGCACGACGTTAGTGATGGCTTCCTTGGCCGCCAGAAACAGGTTGTGCCGGACTTCGGGAGTAATGGGGATTGGAGGTAATTGCGGCGGGGCTTCCAGGCGATACTTCACCCCCGCCACTGACAGGTAGTCCTGGGCGTATTTGCAGACGTACGTAATCAACCCGTCCAGCGTGTCGTTCGAGGGGTTGACCGTCCAGACAATTTCATCGAGGGCGCGCGTGGTTTCCAAGGCCGTTTGCTCGATCTGCCGGGCGTGCCCTTCGACCTCCCGCGGCTGGTCCTTGTCAATCTCCACCAACTCGCCCAGCAGGGAAATCTGCGTGAGGCTCGCGCCGAGCTGGTCGTGAATGTCGCGCGCGATGCGAGCCCGCTCCTTCTCCAGGGCTTCCTTTTGGCGCAGCACCGCCAACTGGCGCTGCAACCGCTGAGTGGAGGCGTAGTGAACCGCCCCCACAACCAACCCCAGCAGGCCAATCAAGGTCAGGCTGATGAACCACCACTTCTGCCAGAACGGCGGCAAAACAGTTATCGCCAGCGTGGCGCCCGTTTCGTTCCAGACATCATCTTCATTGCCGGCCTTAACCTGGAAAAGATACTGGCCCGGCGGCAGCTTGGGATAGAGCGCCTCCCGGACATTGCCCGGCCTTTCCGTCCAGCCGGTTTCGTATCCCTCCAGTTGGTATTTGAACCGCCCTTTCTCCGGCGCCGCCAGGTTGAGGCTGGCATAACGAATGGTAAGCGTTTCCCTGCCCGGGGGAACCGTCACGGCGGCCGGGGCTGCCGCGCGCAGCGTATCGGCATTCTGCAACCGATTGTCAATCAGCACCGCTTCAATAATTACCGGCGGCGGGTTCGTGTTCAGATTAAGGCGCGCCGGATTCAGCGAGGTCAGCCCCTGAATAGTCGGGAACCACAACGTGCCATCGCGCCCGCGCACCGCGCCCGGCTGGGAGCCTGACGTGCATTCCGTGGCCGGGAGGCCATCCGCTTCGCCGTAAACCCGGCACGAAATAGTCATCCTTTTGCCGCCAGCGAAGGCGTTCAGTTCGTCCTTTTTTAGCCGCAGGAGCCCCGCATTGGAACCAATCCACAAGCTGCCCTGCCCATCCTCCAGCAAATACCCCAGGTTGTTGCTGGCCAGCCCTTCCTTTTTTGAATACCGCGTCCATTTCCCCTCGAAAAACCGCGCCAGGCCGCCGGAGGTGGCCACCCATAACACTCCCTCGGCATCCACCTCCAGCGCCGAAATACTGTTTCCGGGCAGGCCGTTTGTCTTTGTGAACCATGTGAACCGGCCATCATGCAACCGGTTGAGACCGCCGCCCTCGGTCCCGATCCACAGGTCGCCTTCCGGGTCCTCTGCAATCGCCCGCACATCATCAGCAGAAAGCCCCTCGCGAGTCGTATAGAGCTTTAAATCGTCGAACCGCAGCAAGCCGCCCTGGGTGCCCAGCCACAGATGCCCCGCGCGATCCTGAAAAATGGCCGAGACCCGCCCATCCAGGGATTCCGGCAGCCGCAGCGGCGCGAACCGCCCGTATTCCAGTTGAAACAGGTGCGGCCGCAACGCGCCCCAGGTGCCCGCCAACGTCCAGTTCCCACCCAGCGCGCCCCGGTTCAGCCCCATGAACACCGCTTTGACATCCAATAACGTATCCGGGTTTACGTCCAGGCGCGACGAATCCGGAATGAGGCGGAATTGCTGCGTGGCATTTGCGCGGCAGTGATAAATGCGGTTCCCGTTGCAGCCAACCCACACCCCGCCCTGATCGTCTTCACAGACCGATTGCACCACGGCCCCCCGCGAGACTTCCAGCACCTCGAAACGCTTGCGCCGCACGCGATTCAATCCCCCGCCATTCGTCCCCACCCAGAGCGAGCCTTCGCGATCCACCGTCAATGATAAAACGGAATTGTGTGAAAGCCCGTCTTCGCTGGAAATGCGCGTGGCCTTGCCTTCGGCGTCAAACCAATACACCCCATCGCCATAGGTGCCAACCACCAGGTTCCCCTCGCGATCTTCGCACGCCGCCACAATCGGCAGAGTCGTCGCCCAGGGATAAGCGCCCCAATCCTGCTCCACGCGGTTCTCCTGGCATCGTTGGACGCGGCCATTAGCCAGGCGCCAATACCCCCCCCGCTGGCTGGCCAGCAGATAGTTAAGCCGAATGGGTCGGACTTCATCCGTCACCACCGGGATTGGCTTCAGAGCCACCAGGGTGGTATCGGTCCCCAGCCACAATCGGCCCGATTCCTCCGCGATCAACGCCCGGCAGGTGCTTGGCGCGCCGGACCCCGCATGCCAAACCTCTGTTTTCCCGTCCAGATACCGGGCCAGCAGGCCGCTGTCCGTGTAGAGCAGCACCGATCCGCTGGTGTCCTCGCAAATCGCCATTAACCGGCCTGGAGCCTCGGTTTGCCCGAGTTGCACCCGCGTCAGTTGTCCGTCTCGTGCCACCGCAACTTCTCCGTTCTCGGTGCCAATCCACAGTTGCCCTCGCCGATCCTCATACAGGCGTCGGACCTGGCTGCTGCTCAATCCGGGCGTGTTGTTTTCGTCAAAGACCGTAAACTCGAATCCGTCGAACCGGGCCAGGCCCGCCAGTGTGCCAGCCCACAAATACCCGTCCCGCGTCTGCGCCACCGCCAGCACCGCGCTGGAGGGCAATCCCCGGGCGGTGCCAAACACGTCCACGGCAAACCGCGCATTGGCCTCGGCCGCCAACCCCGCGCCGCCCGCACAGAGCAGCCACCCGGCCACGCCCAATCTCCAGCCTCTTCTCATCATATCCGTCTCGCCTCCGCCGCCAGTCAGAGCTCCTAAATCTGCGAATACGGCGCCGGCACCAGAAACCGATGGGATATCTTCGATACCGTGTCCGCGTATTGCGGGTCGTTCTTCATCCGCTCCCAGGCCGGATGCGCGCGAAAAGCGCGCCAATGCTGCTCGTGCGCATCCGTGCTTTCCGCCGACAACAGATAAGTCAGGCTCGGCAGGTTGCCGCCAATGAGCCCCTGGCCATAAAAGATCGGCCCCAACCCCACCTCGCGCATGAGTTGAATCTCACCCCGGTTGAACATCTCAACCTTCTTCCGCGCCTTCACCTCGCTATGGCTTTCATACGTGCGCAGTTCAAACAGACGCGGCTTTCGTGCGCGACAATAGGGCGGCAACTCCACCTTCGGCATCCCGGCAAATGCCTGCAGCAGCCAACTGTCAATCCGCAGGAAGGCCGGCCGGGTCAACGGCGACTGCAAATACTCCGCCCCGGCCGCCAGATACTCCGTATCCGCATCCAGCCCGGCGAGAACCGAGGGGAATGCCGACAAGGCCGAATACGGGATAAGCACCAGCACCGACCGGGGGTCGTTGACCTCGCCGGGCGCGGGAGCGCCAGGCCGTTCTTGTTGCGCGAACACCCCCACCGGTTCGCAGCCCCGGCGGTTCAATGACGGAATAAGGGCCTTGCTGAGATAACCATCCACCAACCCCCGCTCGGCTTCGCTTTTTAAGTGATACTCCCTCAGTTCGTAATACTCCCGGGCGCCGCCGCTACGGGCAGCGGTGCCGCCCTGGTTCTGCGTCGAAGCGCAGCTCAGCCCCGCAAGGGCGGGCACGGCGATCGAGGCTTTGAGGAATTCACGTCGCTTCATAATTGCGCACCAATGTCGAACGGGCAAAGCCGTCCCGGATTATGGTCTGCCCGCATTGAAGCCGGTTCCGGCGCCTGGCACCATAAAATTATTAACACCACCTCAACAAGAGGAGAAAACGACCGCTGGAAAGACGATGCCATGCTTTTGCTCCGGTTATCAGGAAAAGTGGACAAGGCACCCCCCGCCCGCTTAAGCCGGAACGATGCAGTTGGGTAGTTCAACTGCCCGCCCCCGTTCCATCGGAGCCTGGGCGAGCTTGACCGTCCAAGCCGTAGCCCCGGCGAACTCTTTATTCAGCCAATTCAAGAGCATGGCTACGGAACCTCGAACCTTTCAGCGATAAAATCAATGATTTAGGCATAGAGAGGGCCAAAATAGGGGCAAAACCTGCATCATGCCGCCTTTGGCTGACCATAGGCTCGCCTTGATTTCCCCCTGCCTATGAGCCGTGTACAAGGGGTGTACAAGGTATGCTCACCGGATGTACTACCTAAAACCCTATGAACTCCCGGTGAGCATCCCTTGTACACCCCTTGTACACGGCCTGGAAGTAGCGTATTTTCACGATATCTGAATGGTGAAGCTGGGTGCCTGGAAAGGGCGAAACGAAGAGAGGAAACGGTGAGGTAATTATTAAGTCCTGTAAAAACAGCTAGTTATGAGTCCGGAGCGGACAAAAGGTGGTTTTTCAAAGACGGGAGCCTGCCCGAATGGCTTTTACTTCGCGAATGCCTTTCGTCCGTAAAACCAGGGACTTACCCATTCTGTGGGATCGAATTGGAGTTGAAAGCTGAATCGTTTCGGCTCAGCAGCGTTGACGTGCGCAAGGCAAAAACGGCGGCACACTCCCCGATTCTCCGATATCCAGAAGATTATTGCCCTTACAAACGCTACTGATGCCGGCCAGTCCGCCGCAAATCCCGGAGGCAGCCTGGGATGGGATCAAAGTTGTTTAAGGATCATAGCCACGGCGGCGGCGGCTTCTTCCGCGCCGAGGTCAATCCAGGTCAACGAAAGCTGGTTTCGGAACCAGGTCATTTGACGTTTGGCAAACTGCCGTGTGCGGAGTTGGATCAGGGTCTTCGTCTCGGATAGCGAGCGTTCCCCGCGCAGATGCTCGATGATCTGGCGGTAGCCCAGCGCCTGCAGGGCCGTTTGGTTTTCAGCCAACCCGCGCTGGAGGAGTTGTTCGGTTTCGGCCACCCAACCGCGGTTGAACATGGCTTCCACCCGCGCCGCAATGCGCGAATGCAAATCCGCCGCCGGGCGCGTCAGGCCCAGGCACAGTGAGGGAGGAGGGGGAGAAGGCGTTGGGGGGCGCCACTCCGCGCGCTGGGCAGAAAAGGGCTTGCCGGTCAGGCGAATGACCTCAATCGCACGGATAACCCGGCGGGGATTGCACCGGTCAATCTGCTCGTAGGTCATGGGGTCCAGCGCCGCCAGTTCCCGCAATAATTCTGGCAATGGCACGGTTTCCAGTTCCGCGCGCAAGGCCGGATCCGCCGGCGGCGCCTCTCCCAGTCCCTCCAGATACGCCTTGAAATACAACCCCGTTCCGCCGCAAAGAATCGGCACCCGGCCGCGACGCTGAATCTCCGCGACCGCCTGCCGCGCCAACCGGACAAAGCAGGCGGCGTTGAAAGAGTCGTCCAGCCCCACAACATCAATCAGGTGATGGGGCACGCGGCGCTGGTCGGCGGGAGAGGGTTTTGCCGTGCCGATGTCGAGCCCGCGATAAACCTGCATCGAATCAACCGAAACAACCTCTCCCTCCAGCCGTTCTGCCAGCAGGATGGCAAGTTCCGACTTGCCGGCCGCCGTCGGGCCCGCGAGAAGAAGCGGGCGCGGATGCTGTTCGGATTCGGTGGTCATGGGCGCTCGCCGCTCCCGCCTCCTCACTTTGGCCGGGCGCGGGACAGCACGCGCAGCAAAACCAGGCCCCCGACAAGGGTCACCAAACTTGCCAGATGCGCCGGCGTAGCCCAGCCGCCCAGATAATACTGGTGCGCGGGATAATCACCGCGGAACAGGTCCACCAGCGAGCGCAGCAGCGCATAGCCCACCAGATAGACGGCGAAGACCTGGCCGTCGAACTGCTTCCGGCGATACAGCCAGGCCAGCGCCGCATACAAACCCAGGTTCAGCAGCGATTCATAAACCTCCGTCGGATGCACCGGGTAAGTGGGCGCATTCAACGGGTTGCCCGGCGGAAACTGAATGGCCCAGGGCAACGTGCAGGCACGCCCGTAGCAGCAACCGTTCAGCAGACAGCCAATACGCCCGAAGACGTGGCCCAGCGCAATGCTTGGCGCCAGAATGTCCGCCACCTTCCCAAGCGGCAGCTTTTTCAAACGGGTGTAAAGGAGGCCAGCCAGCGACGCGCCTATCAGCCCTCCGTAATAGACCAGGCCGCCGTGCCAAACGGCGAAGATTTCCCCAAACGGCTGACCGGCAAACGACTCGCGCCAATACGAAATGACGTAAAGCCCCCGCGCGCCCACAATCGCCCCCAGAATGAGCCACGGGCCGAGGTCGAGAATCTTTTCGGCGGCGATGCCCGTGCGCAAAGCCCGGCGGCTGGCAGTCCACAAACCCGCCAGAAAACCCAGCGCAACCATCACCCCATACCAATGGATGGCCAACCCGCCCAATTTAAACGCAATGGGATGCATCGCCTCCAGATTAGACGCGAGTCGGCCAACTGGAAAATAAAATTGCGCCCCGGCAACGGCCCGGGCGCAACCTGCGGGGGGGCTTAGTTTCCGTTGGTGGCGACGGCCGCCGGGCGCCGGAGGGGATTTCCGGGTGGCAGGGATGGCAAGGCGGGCGGCAGCGGCGGCGGCAGATTCCGAACCAGATCGCGCCAGACCTGGCGTTCGCCGGGCGACAGTGCCTGCCAGCGTTCCGCGTTCCGGAGAAACTGGTGCCGTTCCTCCAGACTCAGGCCGGCGAATTTCGCGAACGAACGAATGCACGCCGCCCGTTGCTCCGGCGCCAGGCTGGCAAAGGCCCGCAACGTCTTTTCGATTTGCCGCCGTTCCTCGCCGGAAAGCGTCTTGAGCGCTTTCTCCTTTTCCTGGGCCGTCAGCTCAAAGAACTGGTTGAACCGGGTCAGCGTTCGGTGCCGCTGGTCCGGGGACATCGCCGCCCACCGCGCCATGCCCTGCTCAAGCAGGGCACGACGGGCAGGTGAAATATTCGCCAAAATCTTCTGCCGCTGCTCTTCGGTGCGCCCTTCGATATCCGTCAGGTAGCGCAGCGTGGCCTGGTTTTCCAGCAGTTCCTGTTTTACCTCCGGCGCCAGCTTGTCCCATTCGCGCAGCCGATCTTCCACCAGCCCCCGCAACCGCGACGGCACGCCCGCCAGTTGCCCGGGGCGGTTGGTGCCCGGGGCCATCATCAGCGGCAGCAGATGCCAATGCAATTCCGTCACCTGCAGGCGCAGCTCGCGGTCGTCCGGCGGCAGGGACTGATATTCGCGCACTTTCGCCAATATCTGCGCGCGGCTCTCCGGCGACCGGTTGGTCAGCGCCTGGACGCGCTCGGTGGCGCTCATCGCCAGCAACTCGCGAAAGAAGCTAATGGGCGACCGGACAAGGGGCGGCGGCGGCGCCAACTCGGGAGCCAGCACGGCAAGGGCGGGCCGGTGCGCCCGACTGGAATTGGTGGGGGCCGCCTCCGGCACGGCGGCCGCCGACGCCGGCATTGCCCCCCGCCACAACAAGCTGGCGCACAGCGCAGCCGCCACTCCGGTTCCATTACGCCGGCCGCCCTTCATTTCAGCAAGGCAAGCAATTGTTCGTCCGGGGCGGCCGCGGGATACGATGCGCGGATGGCGTCGAAGTCCTGCAAGATATCCGGACTGGGCAGTGAAGGAATGTCCGCCACCGCAATCACGCTTTCCGCCAGCTTCTTGCGCTCGACACTTTGCATCTGGTGGCAGGCGATCAGCCCCACCCCCAGCACGCCCGTCGCTACCGCGGCCCTGGGCAGCCACCCCAACCGCCGCCATAGTCCCCCCCCTGTCCGACGGCGGGCCGCCGCCGCTTCCCGCTCGACCGCCTGCAGCACACGCGCGGTGAAATTGTTCGGCACCGCCGTGTCGGGCAGCCGCTCCAGGGCCGCCGCCAGCCCGGCCTCCGCCTCCCAATCCTCCCGCGCTGCGGGATGGGTCTCCAGCCAGGCCCGCAATTCGACCTCCTCGGCGGCGTTCAATTTTCGCCGCCACATCAGCTCGCGCAGCCGGTGGCAGATCGGGTCGTTCATCATACAGCACTGTTAAGCATAATTAAACCATTCCGGCGCCAAAGTTGCGTTCATCCCGCATCCTTCCATGCGCCGCTTTCCAGGTAAGGCTTGAGCTTCTGCTTAAGCGTCTCCCGCCCGCGGTAAATCAGCGATTTGGTCGCGGAAACCGAGCTCCCAAGCACGCGGGCAATATCCTCGTAGCTGAAGTCCTCTTGGCGGCAGAGAAGGATGGCCAGGCGTTGTTTCTCCGGCAGTTCAGCCAGCGCCTGTTGAATCTTTGCCTCCAGTTCCCCGTGCAACAGGCGATCCGGCGGCGAAACTACTGCCTTATCTTCGAACTGCGGCGCTGGCGGCTCCCCCGGCTCCGAAGACCGCGCCTCAAGCGAGTCAGTCGGGTGCCGGGAGCGGCGGCGGATTTCGTTCAGGCACAGATTCCGCGCGATGGTAAACAGCCAGGTCGAGAACTTGGAGGAAACCTTGTAGCGGTGCGCCGATTTGAACACCTGGACGAATACCATCTGGCTGAGATCCTCGGCTTCCGTGGCATCCCGGAGCATCCGATTGGCCAGGTTCATCACCGCTTGCTTATATTTGTCCACCAAATCGGCAAAGGCCTGCATGTCACCCTGCTTCACGCGCAGCATCAGGGCGGCATCAGGATCCCTCTCAGCAGACATATTCGCCAGCCTAACAAACCCCGCCGCGCTTACAAGGTTTCCCGCATGCGCGCCTTCGCCGGGGGTCGCGCCTCACAAAGCAAGGTTGCGCGCCGCGGTTCCGGGCGCCGCTAACGCAGGAAGCGAAACAAATCCCGGCCTCGGGACGCCTGCCGCGGTTCGCCAAGCCAGCCTGTCCGCGCCGGAAACACCGCTGCCGCGTCACCGCTTTTTTTCGGACATTTTGGCGGCAAACCAGGATCCGCAAATACGGGGGCACGCCGGCTTCCCGGCTGCCTGATTTCAGGTGCTTGCTCTGCGGCGCGTTTGGTTCCACAGTGCTCGTTGAATGCAGGAACTGTTGCAGAAAATCGTCGCCAGTGCCGCCGCGCGCCTGGCGTCAGCGCCGGGCCAATCACCCGCCGAGGAGGTGGCCCGCTGCAAGGCCTTTCTCAAGGTGGAAACGCACCGGCTGAAGCTGCGGCACCGGGCCGGCGCCGGCGGCCTCGAAATCTGTCGCGTTCGCGCGGCCATTCTTGACGCACTGCTGCGCCACCTGTGGGACACCGCCCTGGCGGCCCGGCCCAAGCTGGCCCGGGAAAAAGTCCCGCCGCTGGCGTTGGTCGCCCTTGGCGGCTACGGCCGGGCCGAGCTAAACCCGCACAGCGATATTGACTTCATGTTCCTCCACACCCGGCAGCTCGCGGAGGGCAACCGCCCGCCGCCGCACCTGTCCCGCCTCATAGACGGGGTGCTGTATCCGCTGTGGGACATCGGCCTCAAGATCGGGCATTCCGTCCGCAGCCTCGAAGACTGCGTGGCCGTCGCCAACACTGACATGCACTCCAAGACCGCGCTCATCGAGGCCCGGCTCGTAGCGGGCGACGAAGCGCTGTTCAAACGGTTCCAGAAAACCCTGATCAGCCGGTGCGTCGCCGGCCACGAATCCGAGTACCTGGCCCAGCGGGTGGCCGACCAGGCCGCCCGCCGCGCCAGATTTGGCAACTCCGCCTCCATGCAGGAGCCCAACCTCAAAAGCGGCTGCGGCGGCCTGCGCGACTACCAGAACCTGCTGTGGATGGCTTTCTTCAAATACCGCACCCGGTCGCTGAAGGATCTGCAAGCGCATGATTTGATCAGCGCGGCCGAACGCAAGCAGTTGGAGGCCGCCTACGATTTCCTGCTGCGCGTCCGCACCGAGATGCACTACCACGCCAACCGCGCGCTGGATGTGCTGGGGAAAAACCTGCAACCCGCCGTGGCCTACCACCTTGGCTACCGCGAACGCTCGCCCAGCAAGCGCATCGAGGAGTTCATGCGCGAGGTGTATATCCACGCCCGCGGCATTCTGCTCATCACGCGCACCCTGGAGCAGCGCCTGGCCCTCCTGCCCCCGCCGCCGCGACGCCCGGGTTTCCTGCCCGTTGGCCGGCTCGCGAGCCTGCTCCCGGCCGGACGCAAACCCGCCCCCAAACCTGTGGACGGCTTCCAGTTTCTTGACGGGGAAATCCATCCCACCTCCTCCCGGGTCTTCCGCGACCACCCGCGCCGGCTCCTGCGCGTGTTTCTTTACGCGCAGCAGCGCGGGCTGCGCCTCCATCCCGACCTGGCGCAGCTCATTCGCAACCAGCTCAGCCTGGTGGACCGCGCTTTTCTGGCCGACCAGCACGCGCGTGAAACCTTCCTCGCCATTCTCGGCCAGCGCGGCAGCGTCGCCCCGATTTTGCGCGCCATGCATGAAGTGGACCTGCTCGGCAAATACCTGCCGGAGTTCGGCAAGCTCACCTGCCTGGTTCAGCACGAGTTTTATCACCAATACACGGCGGACGAGCATACGCTCATGTGCCTCGAACAGTTGGATCGCGTCTGGGAAGCCTCGGCGCCGCCGCACGCGGCCTATGCCCCCATTTTCCAGAAGCTGGAGCGCCCCTACCTGCTCTACCTGGCGCTGCTCCTGCACGATGTCGGCAAAGCCGATGCCCACGGCAACCACGCGGCGGCAAGCTGCGCGCTGGCCGCGCGCGCCGCCCGGCGCCTGCAGCTTGACGACGAGGCCGCCCAGACGCTGCTTCTCGTGATCGAACATCACCTGCTGATGGCCAGCGTTTCCCAGCGGCGCGACCTGGATGACCCGGCGGTAATCCGCCAGTTTGCCGACAAGGTGCAGAACCCGGAAAACCTGGCCCTGCTGACGCTCCACACCTTTGTGGATGCGCAGGCCACCAGCGACAAGCTCTGGAACGGCTTCAAGGACCTGCTCCTCAACTCGCTGCACCACAAGGCCCTGCAGTTCCTGACCGGCGGCGATGATTACCTCCGCGCTGAAAAGAAACGCCGCGCGAATCTCCTGCTCGAGGTGCGCCGCCGCGCCCCCGCCCGCCTGAGCGAGGAGGAGTTGCAAGCCCATTTTGCCTCGCTGCCCGAGCGGTATTTCCAGATTCACTCCCCCCGGCAGGTCGTGGCCGACCTGGAACTCGCGCACCGTTTCCTGCGCCTCCAGGTCTCCGAGGAGGATCACGCCCTGGCCCCCGTCGTCCACTGGCACAACGAGCCGGACCGCGGCTATAACGTCGTCAAGGTCTGCACCTGGGACCGGGCCGGGCTGTTCTGCAAAATCGCCGGCTCGCTCAGCGCCGCCGGCCTCAACATCCTCAGCGCCCAGATCTTCACCCGCGCCGACGATATCGTGCTGGACACCTTCTACGTCGCCGATGCCGTCACCGGCAACCTGGCCGACCTCGACCAGCGCGACCGCTTTGCGAGCGTCCTCCACCGGGCGCTGACCGGCGAGGAGGTTGACTTCCGCGCCCTGATTGGACGGCAACAAATTACCCGCCCGCTCTACCAGGCTTACCTCGGGGAGCGCATGGCCACACAAATCCACCTGGATAATGAGGCCTCGGAAAACCGCACCCTCATTGAAATCGAAACGGAAGATCGCATCGGCCTGCTCTACACCATTTCCCAGGCCCTGACCGAGCTGCGCCTGGACATCTCCGCCGCCAAGATTTGCACCGAACGCGGCGCCGCCCTCGACAGCTTCTACGTCCGCGAGCTATCCGGCGGCAAGGTCCTGGCCCCTGAACGCCACCGCGCCATCGAGCACCATCTCCGCCACGCCATTCAAGCCCTGGACCTTTAATCAATACTGCGCGTCCGCCTTTTCCAGGACCCCGAGTATCCGGTTGAACGCATCATGCAACTCCGCGTAGCTGTGCAAGTCCACGGTATAGCGGCCATCCCGGTTCGAGCGGGAAACCGCGCTGCCGTCCGCATGGAGGACGTCGGCAAAGCGAAGCCGGTGGTGGGTGCGGGGCTTGACGTTGAACATCTCCAGGCTGGGCGGGCAGAGGAAAAGCGAATCCATCGCCAAGGCCCGGATCCATCGCCCCTCGCGGTTCCGCCCCAGGTTATCCAGGCGCAGGTTGGGAGGCGCATTGGTGCGGGCGGGGCCGCTGAACATTTGCGTATTGCCCCCGTGGCGGTAGTAATAGCTGCCCTGGGCCTGGTAGCGCCCCACCCTGGCCAGTTCCGCCTCCGCATCCACCGGTTGATCGGTGCCCGGACAGAAAAGCACCTTGGGCTGCGCGGCCAGGTGATTATCCAGGAGCAGGCCCAACCCCACCGGGGCGCCGGATTGCAGAGACAACAGGCTCGTCGGCGCCCCGGTCGTGGGATACAAGTCCGACGGATTAGTGAACGGCGGTGCCGGAGGGCCATACGGAATCCGCCCGTCGTTGTCATGCGCGTAGCTGGCGACCGCGATTCCCACCTGGCGCAGGTTCGACAGGCAGGCAGCCTTCCGGCTCGCCTGTTGCGCCGTGGTCAGCGCCGGCAGCAAGAGCGCCGCCAGCAGGGCGATGATCGCCATCACCACCAACAGTTCGATCAGGGTGAACCCGCCCGGCCCTGCCGGAGAAGCGCGCATCAAACCGTCCCGCCTACGGCAACTGCCGCGCCCGGTAAAAGCGACCGGGGAAATGGGCGGCCGGCTCGGAAAAAGAAACGCTGCCGGTGTGATTGGTCACGAGGCCAAGACTCGCCCAGAGGGATAATGCCTGCGCGGGATTGGTGGTGGCCAGGATTTCAAACACCCGCCCCGGCTCGCTCAGCAGCGTGAAAGAGACCTGGCCATTGCTCACCGCAGTCCCGGTCAGCATCGGCGCCTGCGTCGCGGCCAGGCGCACGTTATCCACGTCCCAAACGCCGCCCGCCATGCTCAGTTCCCCGGTGGCCAGGATGGCAATGCCTATATGCCGCCCCGCCCAGGCATCGCCGGCCGCCACCGTCGGCACGTTGACCTGGAAATCCACGAGGTTTGTCACGGCGTCAAACACCCCCGGAGCGTTGGTGATGCTGGTGGCGGCCACAGTCACTTGATTACTCGCCGCATCCCGATAGTAGAGGCTTAACTCCAAAGTAGCCCCGTTTGTCGGCGGTTGATAGTAGCTGATGGTGACGCCGGCCGTGAGCCGATAGGACTGGCCCACCTCGAAGCGGGCGTCAAACGCATGGCTGGGGGCGTTGGTGGAGCTGCCAATCGAATCGTAATCCTGAAACACCCCCACGCCCGGATTGGCAAACAGATACAACGCCTGGCTCCCGTCGCAGTTTTCCAGGCGGGAGGGGTCCCCCGGCGGCGTGTTCGCAAATATGCCTATGAGCTGATCCCACGGCCCATACGCCGTCTCGTCCCACCAGAATACTTTGGGAGTCTTCTGCCACGCATCAATCCGCAACTCGACATAAGGCGCGACGTACGGAGGCGGTGCAAGCGGCGCTTCAAAGGATCCATTGGGAACAAAAACCGGGCCCCCATAGAGCGCGCCCATCCCCGCCCCTCCCAAAACGGTTGCGCTGAGCAAAACTTGGAGGGCGCGGAAAAAGCCGCCGCGCCTGCAAAGGCTGGGCATGCTGCCTCCGGGACAGGCACTGGCCGTGGCCTGGCGCCGGCTCCGCAAAGCTCCCCATCGCCCGTTGTGCAGGAAATGCCCGGCCCGCGGCCAATTCAACTCTCCTGATGCCTTTTCCGCCATTATAATACCTATGCCACTCATACCAGGATCATATCCTAAGTGCCGCTTGAGGCAAGCGATGAGCATCCCTCGCCAATCCCGCGCCCGCGGCACCGTGCCGAAGCAAACTTCCGTCATCGGACGGCGATCTGTTGGGAAAAGCATCATCATCGCGCCCCCCGGAACGCTCCCCGCGCCCGCGGGGAGAACGGGGGCCAGCAACCATGCCGTGGGAATCAGATTGCGATAATGCGGTCTAATTTCTCCGAGATCTGGCGCAGGCGCGCAACCGGGTCCACGTCCGGCGGCACCCAGGCGGGCTCGAGCGTGGCCCAACCCGTGTAGCCAATCTCGTCCACGGCTTTCATGACCGCCGGCCAGTCATTGTCGCCCTCCAGGTACTCCACCGCGAAGCCTTTCCAGAGGCCCTCCCCGTCGCGCTTCTTGCGGCTGAACTCCTTGACGTGCAGCGTCTGGATGCGCGGCCCCAGGATGCGGATCCAATGCTCCGGCCAGCCGAAGTTGAGAATGTTTCCCACGTCGAACTGCCAGCGCACCGCCGGGCTGCGAAACTCGTCCACAAAGCGCGCGGCTTCCATCGGGCTCAACAGGAAGTAATTCCAGACATTCTCGAACGCCAACCGCACCCCCAATTCCTCGGCCAGCGGCACCACTTTCCGGACCGATTCCTGCACGCGCTGATACGTCTCGGCGTAGGAAATCTGCCCAGTCACCGCGCCCGGCACCACCAGGACCGAGGCCGCGCCATAGCGTTTGGCTTCGCGCACCGCCTGCTCGAGGCTCTTGACCGCTTCCGCGCGCTTCGCCGCGTCGGGATGCGAAAGATCGCGCGTCGGCCCGCCGCAACTGACGCTGCAAACGGCCACCCCGGTTTCGTCGCGCGCGCGCAAGATTTCCTCCTGGTTGAGGTGGCTGGGCGGCTCAACCCCATCGAACCCGGCGGCCTTGGCGGCCTGGAATTTCTCGAGGACTGTGCCCCCCGGCACGGAGGTGTACCAGATTCCCTTTTTCAGATTGCGTTTCATAAGCAGTTCAGGCGGCCAATATCTTGTCCAGGCGCACGACGAGGTCTTTCAAGCCTTCCGGGCTGTCCCCGCCGCCCTGCTCGGTGATGGCCCAGCCGCGGTAGCCGATCTCGTCCACCGCCTTCATGACCGCGGGCCAATTATTGTCGCCCTCCAGCAGCTTGACCTCAAACCCCTTCCACAAGCCCTCGTTATCCCGCCTCTTGCGGCTGAATTCCTTGATATGAATCACCTTGATGCGCGGCCCCAGGATGCGAATCCACTGCTCCGGCCAGCCGTAGTTGAGGATATTCCCGACATCAAACTGCCAGCCCACCGCCGGGCTGTTGAACTCGTCCACATAACGGGCGGCCTCCAGCGGGCTGAGCAGGAAATGGTTCCAGACGTTCTCGATGGCAATACTGACGCCCAGCTCCTGCGCCAGCGGAAGGGCTTTGCGGATTTCCGCCTGCGAACGTTCATACGCCTCGTTGTAAGCCACTTCCTTGCTGACCACGCCCGGCACCAGCAACACCGACGAAGCGCCATAGCGCTTGGCATCGCGCAGGGTTTGCTTGAGGGCTTCCACCCCCTCGGCGCGAACTTTAGGGTCGGGATGCGTAAGCGGTTTGCCCCAGTGATCCCGCCCGCAAACGCTCGGGATGAGCAGGCCGGTCGCATCGCGCGCGCGCAGCACTTCGTCGGCATCCATGTGGCTCATCATCTCGACGCCGTCAAAACCGGCTTCCTTGATGGCCTTCATTTTTTCCAGCACCGTGCCCTTCACACCAACCGTGGCCCACATGATGCCCCGCTTGAGCGGGCGTTTCACGGCGGCGGCGGCAGACGGGTTTCCGGCTTCCGCCAGGACGTGCGGGGCGAGCGCGGCCAGGGCCAGGGCGCCGGCGCCGGTTTTGAGGAATTCACGACGTTGCATAATCTTCAATAAACAATCGCACGGGGGGTTATATGAATTTGGTGACGCCGGGCATGGCCATCGGCGGGAAGTCCAGCTTCATCTTCCAATCGAGCTGGGCGGGGACCAGGTTCTCCTGCGAATTCAAGGCCTGCTCCCAGGTGATTTCCTGGCCGGTGTAAGCCGCCATGCGGCCCATGATGCCCATCAGCGTGCTGTGCGTCATCCATTCGCCGTCGTTGATCGGCTTGCCGCTGCGGATGCTCGCGAACAGTTCATTGTGCTCGTTTTGATACATGTCGCTCTTGGGCCCCTTGTAGCGCCATTCCTCCCGGCCCTTCAGGTGCGGCGCCGCCCAGCCTTGAATCTTGCCGAAACCCGCGGCGCCCATCAGGTAATCCGAATTCTCGGTGTACGTATTGCCCACTTGCCGCTGGCCCACAAACGCCCGCGCTTCCTCGGGATATTCATACACCACAAACATGTGGTCAAAGATGTTGCCCTGGTGGTTGGGCGTCTGCCGCCCGCCCACAGCCACCGCTTTGAGCGGCGGGCGATCCTTGAACGCCCAGGCCACCTTGTCCACGCTATGGCAGGCCTGCTCGACATAGCCGTCGCCCGACAGCCAGGTGAAGTTGTACCAGTTGCGCAGTTGCCATTCCAGGTCGCCCATGTCCGCGGGGCGCTCGCTCGGCGCGGGCATGGGTTTGACCGGGCCCGCATAGTAAGTGGCATAGACCGCCCGCAAATCCCCAATGGCCCCCTCGTGAATCCGCTGGTAAAACTCCCGCCGCGCCAGCTCATAACGCCAGCAGAACCCGGCGACCAGCGAGAGTTTTTTGGCCTTGGCCACCTCCACCGATTCCAGCACGGAACGCACGCCCGGCGCGTCGGTTGCCATCGGCTTCTCGCAGAAAATATGTTTGCCCGCCGCCACCGCCGCCTTGAGGTGGGCGGGGCGGAACCCGGGCGGGGCGGCCAGCAACACCACATCCACCCCGCTGTCAATGACTTGCTGATAGGCGTTCAATCCCGAAAAACACTTTTCCGGGGTCACCTTCACCTTGTCCGGATGCTGCTTCTGAAGCCCTTGCAAACTCCGTTGCACCTGGTCCTCGAAGGCATCGCCCAGCGCCGTCAGGACAACATTCGGGTCGGCATTGAGCGCCTGGCTGGCCGCGCCCGAACCGCGGCCGCCGCAACCAATCAGCCCCACCCGCAGCACGTCTTTCTTTTCCTGCCCATAAAGGTCTTTGGGCAGAAACGCCGGCACCGCCAGCGCGCCGCCCACCAACGCCGAAGTTTTCAGAAAGTCCCGCCGCGAAGCCAAATTATTGGACGCTGTAGTCATCATAGAATCAGTGGCTGATCATTAAGCCCGAGACCCGGGCCAAAGTAAACCCCAAAGAAGGAAGCGCCGGATGCGCGCATTTCCCTTTTCCCGTCCCGCCAGAAAACCGCGAAGCCGCTCCTCCGCCGAAAGCATCGCTCTCCGTAAAGAATCCCGCGAAAACGCCCCTCTCCGCCGAAACGCCCCTTCGTTGGCACGCGCCCGTTTCCACCGCCCGGGCCTCCCCCAAACGAGTGCCCGGCAGCCGCGCGGCCGGATCGTCTCCGCCCGGTTGTTGCACCGCGCAGCCTCAAACTAAACCGTGACCCTGCACACGCTTGCTTTTGGAGCCGGACTCGCTCATGCTTTGCTCATGCGCCACAATCGAATCAGCATCCGCACTTCCCTGCTCACTATTTTCTCCTTCACTTTGACGCTCGCCGGCCCGGTGGGATTCCCGGCCAGCGCGCAAACGAATGGCGTTCTGAATGACCTGCGCGGCGGGTATTGGCTGGCGCAGACGCAAGACCTCGGGGTCTGGTGGTGCGAGGGCGGATGGAAAGTGGGGCGGGACCGGGAAATGCCGGGCCAGCCCCGCGGCCAGGCCGGCCCGGTGCGCGTCTGCGCGGCGCGGGGCGAATATGAGCCGGTGCAGGTGGTTTTGCGCCCCGAATGCGACGGCACGCTGCTGGAGGCGGAGGTCAGCCCGCTGCGCCAGCGCTGGCGGACGGCGGCGCCCATCACGGTGCGCGTGGACGAAGTGGCTTACGTGGAGGTAAAGCACCCGACGGACAAAACCTGCCAGCCGGGCTGGTATCCCGACCCGTTGCCGCCGCTGCGGCTGCCGCTGGCACTGCGCGCGGGTCAGAATCAGCCTTTGTGGATAACCTTCCACGTGGCGCGCGAAGCCCGGGCCGGCGATTATCGCGGTGAGTTAAAACTGCGGACCACCCGGGGCACGGTTCGGGTGCCGCTGCAGGTGCACGTTTATGATTTCACGCTGCCGCAAGAAACGCACCTGAAGAGCGCACTGGGTCTGGGCACGCATGGCATCAATCAGTACCACCACCTCCAGCAGCCGGAAGACCGGAAGGCGGTCTTCGAAAAATACCTGGGCAACTTCGCCGAACACCGCATCAGCCCCTATTCCTTCTACGATTACGCGCCCATTGACATTCGTTTTGTCGGAGAGGGAACCAACCGGCAGGCGCGGGTGGACTTCACGCAATTCGACCCGGCGGCGGAACGCTGGCTGGACCAGGCGCATTTCAGCACGTTCCAACTGCGCCTGCGCGGGATGGGCGGCGGCACGTTCCACAGCCGGCACCTGGGCGAACTGGAGGGTTTCAAGGAAGGCACGCCGGAGTTTGCGCGCTTGTTCCAGGATTACCTCAGCCAAATCGAGGCGCACCTGCGGGCGCGGGGCTGGCTGTCCAAGGCCTTCACCTACTGGTTCGATGAACCGGAACCCAAGGATTACGAGTTTGTGGTGGACGGAATGAAGCGCATTCATGCGGCGGCGCCGGGAATCCGGCGCATGCTGACGGAAGAACCCCACCCGCAATTGTTCGGGCATGTGGACATCTGGTGCGGACTGACGCCGCAATGGACTCCCGAACTGGTGCGCCAGCGGCGGCAGGCCGGCGAGGAGGTGTGGTGGTATATCTGCTGCGGCCCGCACGCGCCCTACCTCACCGAGTTTATTGACCACCCCGGCACGGAACTGCGGCTGTGGCCCTGGCAATCGTGGCAGTACGGCGTGGAGGGCATCCTGATCTGGGCAACCACTTACTGGACCAGCGCCACGGCCTTCCCGCCGCCCAAACTGCAGAACCCCTGGGCCGATCCCATGAGCTACACCACAGGCTACGGCCTGACACCCGGCACCATCAACTACTGGGGCAACGGCGATGGACGGTTCTTGTACCCGCCGCGGCGGGATCCGGTCGAAAACCAAACCCCGTGCCTGGACGGCCCGATCAATTCGCTGCGCTGGGAAAACCTGCGCGACGGAATGGAAGACTACGAATACCTGTGGTTGCTGCAACAGGCCGCGCAGCGGGAACTGGCCTGGCGCGGCGAAACCGAATTGTACCAACAGGCGCGCGAGGCGCTGAAAGTGCCGGCTGAGATTTCCCAGGACCTGACGCATTTCACCACCGACCCCCGCCTGATGCTGGCGCACCGCGACCTCGTGGCGCGGCTGATCGAACGGCTGCAGCGGCAGCGAAGGTAGGCGCGCGTTCCCCCGCGCCTCCCCGCCAAGCCGGGCGGCGCGGGCTTGCTCCTGGCCCCGACGACGGCCACCCCACCCGCCTCCCGCCGCTCCAAATCGGCCCGGCGAACCCCAGCGCAAAAGCCCAAAGGCAGCCCAGGCTGACCGGCCAGACACCCCGCTGGCCCTATGACCGCGCATGGCGAACTCTGGCGACATTCGCCATTTCGGCTACGTTAACGTTGGCGCGGTCCTTACTTCCTCCCCGCATTATTGAACCCGCAACCGCCCCCTTCCACCCTCTCGTTCCCGCCTGACTGTCCATTTATTGGACACTCCCGGTGCCTTTGCTATCTGCGCCATTTTCTATCACTTATAGCTACCAACTGGCCATGTACAAGGGGTGTACAAGGGATGCCCACCGGGTGTACAAGCTAAAATCCTATGAGCACCCGATGAGCATCCCTTGTACACCCCTTGTACACGGCGCTTTGGCAGGGGTGCGGGATGGGGATTGGGAGCATTAGTTTCGTGCAATTTCCGGTGTAAATACGGAAAGAATTGAGCTTGCCTTTAGGATGCGAAGGGGTAGCATGGCAACGTGTTGAGGCGAGGGTGCGGTTCGCATTGGCGATGAAAGCCGCACTTTGGCCGAAACAAGATTATGTGGCTAAAGCTACACGTAGTGCGCTGCCAGGCAGCCGAAAACCCGGAACCGGGCTGCTGCTTTCCTGTCGCCTGCCGCGGCGGAAATGAGGGTGGCCTGAAGCCATGAGCACGACGCCTCCTGCCCGGAAACCGGCTATGACGCGCCTGGCTATGGTGGGGGTGGCCTTTGTCGCCCTGCTTATCTTCTATGCCTGGATGACTGCCAACCGCCCCGCTCCCACGCCAGACGCCCTTCCGCAGGAACCCGGCGAGGAAGCGGGAGGGCGGCAGGTGGTTCGCCGGGGCGGGCCGCCGACGAAGAACCAGCGACCCGCCGAAGACGCGGCGGCGGGGCAACTCAGTGTTCAACGGGTCCTGAAATATGGCCGGGGCGAGGGGGAGCTGGGCATGGTACTGGGACGGGGACTGGCGCCGACGGGGCCGGAATCGTTTGCGGTGGCCCGGGATGGGAGCATTCTGGTGGCGGATGTGGTCAACCAGCGGGTCGTGGTCTATTCCCGCGATGGAACCTTTCTGCGCAACATCGAGCTCCCGGGCATCGCCCTGGGGGACATCATTCCGGATCGGGAAGGCCGGGTGTTTATTTATGACCAGGTGCGCCGCGCGCTTCATCAGTATGACACTGACGGCACCCTGCACGACGCGTTCGAGTTGAACCCGAAAGACATCCACATCCGCGGATACTTTCACGCAGCCGGCAACGCGGTTTTCTTTGCCGATGCCGCCGCGCAGGATGTCCTCGTGGCGGTCGTGCGGGATGGCCGGCTGGCGCCTCCCGACCCGTCCACCGAGCGCCGGGCGCCCGGCATCCACTCGGAGAGTGATCGCGTCTATGCGTTGTCGCTGGAAAAAGGGCAGGCCGCGCGCGTGCAGATTTGGGATGCGCCCGAGGCCCGGGGCGAGGGCAAAGCGCTCGACATCCCCTGGCCGGGGATTGTGTCCGCCCGATTTGTGGGCGAAGACGACGCACGCCGATTTTATATCCAGACGGAACGGCTGGAGGACGACCGGGTGGTTCTGGAGGTGCTGGCCTTCAGCGCCACGGGGGAACGGTTGGCGGTCATTCAGATGCCGGAGAACGATTACGCCATCTGGACGGCCAAGCTGGTGGATGTGCGGGGAGACGGGGCGCTGGTGGCGCTCCTGCCGCAGCAAGATCAAGCCAAGTTGAACCTTTTTACGTATTAACGAAGATACCCATGATGACTCTGCCCATGAAATCGCACCGGGAACCTTTTATGAAAGCATCTGAACCGCGGCGCCGGCCGGCGCAAACAACTTTAGCCAACCCGCTTGCGGCGCGAGCGCGGACGTACGGCGGCAAGAGGGTTGCCTGCGCGCTCATCGGGCTGGCGCTGCTGCTGCGGCCGGGCGTAGCGGCGGCGTGGACGGGCGATCCATGGGGTCCGCTGAGCCGCGCGGCCATCCAGGCCACCGCGGACCTGATGATTGACTCGACCTGGACTCCCAAAAACACCATCACCAACTGGGAGTATGGCAGCACCTACCATACCTTTACCAAGGGGGTCACTTACACCGGCGTCGCCTACAGCCAGCACAATCCGCAGGAAAACTGGACGGAATTTTACAACTACGTCACCTCCACCAGCGGCGGCACCACCTATTATGGCAACGATTGCTCGGGCTTCGCCAGCATCTGCTGGCGGTTGCCGGCGCGCAAGACCACCTATCTCTTCGAGAGCCAGCTCGGCACTTACTGGATCAGCCTGGGGGAGAAGGGGTCCGCCACCACGGCGCCCCTGTTGCTGAGCGACGCGCTGAATTCCGAGTCCGACCACATCGTGCTGTTTCTGCGGCGTGACCCCGCCGGGGTCGCCACCATGGAGCAGACGCCCTACCATGCCCAGCGCAAGGTGCGTTCCTACAGCGCGCTGAGCTCTTACCGGCCGATCCGCCGGCTCGCCATCACGGATGCGCCGGCGCTGACGCAGGCGGGTTTAAGCCGGGTGGTGGACGAGGGGGAAGCGGTGAGTTTGAGCGTCAGCGCCAGCGGGACCGAGCCGCTGAGCTACCGCTGGCGGTTTAACGGGGCGCCGCTGGCGGGGGCGACCACGAGTCAGTTGACGTTTCCCGCCGCGCAACTGACCAACGCGGGCAATTACCTGTGCGTGGTCAGCAATACCTCCGGCAGCGTGACCAGCCGGGTGATGTCGCTGACGGTGTATCCGGCGCAGCGGACGGTGTTTCTGGATGACTTTGAGACCAACAGCGCCGCGCGCTGGGTGGTCAACCGGAGTTCGGCCGACACCCGGGTGACGTTTCACTACGATTACGGGGCGATGGGGATTCCGGCCGCGCCGCATACGGCGGGGGGCACGACGCGGGGGTTGCGGATGGAGGCGAACCTGACGGCCGGGGTGGCGGCGGCGGTGTCGTTGTCGCCGCTGGGACAGCAGTACCGCGGGGATTACCGGGTGCGGTTTGATTTGTGGCTCAACGCCAACGGGCCGTTTCCGGAGGGGGGCGCGGGCTCGACGCAGCACGCGACGGCGGGGGTGGGGACGGCGGGCGACCGGGTGGAGTGGGGCGGCAGCGGGAGCGGGGCCGACGGGTATTGGTTTGCGGTGGACGGGGAGGGTCAGGCCAGTGACACCTCCGCCAGCTCGGGGGATTACTGCGCGTATGCGGGGGCGGCGCTGCAGAGCGCGGGCAGCGGGGTTTATACGGCGGGCACCGAGGCCAATGCCAAGGGGAACCTGCATGAGTATTACGTGGCGGCGTTTCCGGGCGGGGCGACCGCGCCGGGGGCGCAGCAGGCGGCGTATGCGCAGCAGACGGGAAGCTTGGCGGGGGGCACGGTGGGGTTTGCGTGGCGGGAGGTGATGGTGGCGCGGCGGGGCAACGAGGTGGACTGGGCGATTGACGGGGTGCGCCTGGCGCGGCTGACCAACGCGGTCTGGGGGGCGAGCAATGTTTTTGTGGGGTATTGGGACATGTTTGCGTCGCTGACGGATAATACGAATGTGAGCTTTGGGGTGGTGGACAACGTGCGGGTGGAGGTGCCGGTGACGGAGCCGGTGATCACGGAGCAGCCGCAGTCGCGGGCACTGATTGCGGGGGAGAACCTGGTGTTGCGGGTGGGGGCGATGGGGCCGGGGACGTTGAGCTATCAATGGCAGCGGCACGGCACGAACCTGGCGGGCGCCACGGCGGCGGTGTTGATTTTGCCGGAGGTGCAGCCGCACCAGGCGGGGCCCTACACGGTGGTGGTGAGCAATGCTTACGGGTCGGTGCTCAGCCAGGAGGCGCAGGTGACGGTGAGCCCGGTTTTTGCGGTGGACGGCTGGCAGTCGTTATGGGGCCTGGCGCCGGGGTCGCGGCCGTATCTGACGACCAACAGCCTGCCCTTCGAGCGGGGGATGGCTTATGACCCGCAGGCGCGGCGCCTGGTGTTGGTGAGCCGCGTGGAGCCGCGGGTGTATGTGCTGGACGCGGAGACGGGCGCGGATGTGGGGGAGTTGGGGGTTAGCGGGATAAGCGGCGGCATTTACCCGTTGCTGATGGTGGGGGTGGCGGATGATGGGGTGGTGTATGCGGCCAACCTGACGACGGGCGGGGCGACGACCGCCTTTAAGCTTTATCGCTGGGCCAGCAGCGCGCCGGGGACGGAGCCGACGCTGGCGTATGCGGGCGATCCCGGGGCGGGCAACAATCAGCGCTGGGGGGACACGCTGGACGTGCGGGGGGCGGGGGCCGGCACGCAAGTGATTCTGGCCTCGCGGAACGGCAGCGTGGTGGCGGTGCTGACCACGGCGGACGGGCAGACCTTCAGCGCGAAGCTGGTGACGGTGGCGGGGGTGCCGAATGGCGCGTTTGGATTGGGGCTGGGGTTTGGGGCGGGCAACACGTTTTGGGGCAAGGCGACCGGGCAGAATCTGCGGCAGGTGTCGTTTGATTTGGCGAGCGGCCAGGGGACGGTTCTGCGCGATTACGCGGCGCCGTTGATTCCCGCCAGCCTGGCGCCGCTGGGGGTGAGCCCGGCGTTGCATTTGCTGGCGGGGATCAAGGTGGGGAGCAGCGGCAATCAGCTCCAGCTTTATGATCTGACGCCGAGCAATGGCGTTCCGGTGTTGGTGGGGGTGACCAACTTTATGACGGATTACGACAACAACGGCAGCGGCACGGGGGCGGTGGATTTTGGGGGGGATCGGGTTTATGCGTTATGCGGGAATAACGGGCTGGTGGCGCTGCAGGTTCAGGCGGCGGCGGTTCCGTGGCCGCCGGCGGAGCCGGGACGTTTTGAAGCGATCCACCGGCTGCCGGATGGAGCGGTGCAGTTGACCATGAGCGGCACGGCGCACACCAACTACCTGCTCCAATGGACGGCCGACTGGCTAAACTGGTCCAACCTCGGCGCGCTGGAGAGCGGCGAAGGCCGGTTCTGGCTGTTGGATTCGAGCGCGACGAACAGCGCCCGGCGGTTTTACCGTCTGCAATTAGCTCCCTAAACCTTTAACCCTGAGAAATGATGAAAACTAACCAGGCCCTTTTGAGCCTGACCCTCCGGATGGCGGCCGGCCTGGCTTTGCTGGCCGCCGCGGCTGGATTTGAATCGGCGGCGCGCGCGGCGACCTCGCTGGTGTATGGGATTGTCACCAATCCGGGCGAGGATTGTTCGCACGAAATGAACATCAGCTGGCATGCGCAGCTTGGCAGCACGAATTGCTACGTCACCTACACGAAAAAGACGGATACGGCATGGGCCAACGCGACGACGGTGTATGGCACCAACGCCTATTGCGACCGGTTTGACGGCATTTACTCCAAGACCGCCTCGGGAGCGGACTTTTACGAGAGCGCCATCTTCCTGAATTACGGGGCGGTGTTGAGCGGGCTGACGCCGGATACGGAATACATGTATCAGGTCTGCGCCAGCCCGGGCGCGTGCAGCACGACGCACTACTTCAAGACGGCGGGCGCCAGCGAGTTCAGCTTTATCTGGATCAGCGATTTCCACGCCTATCCCCCGCTCTCCGGGCGGTTGAGCAACGCGATCCGGGCGATCAATGCGGCGGTGGTGATTGACCCCAGCGTGGATTTCATCTTCTCGACCGGCGACGTTGTCGCCTGGGGGGGCAGCTACTCCTTCTGGACGAACCTGTATGCGCAGAACTTTATCCGGGACTACATGTTCGCCAACGTGGTGGGCAACCACGACTACATGACCCGTTCTTACGCCCTCAGTTCGGACTTTTTCCGCATCGCCAACAATTTCCCGCTGAACGGCTACGCCGGGCAGTGGGGCGTTTGTTATTGGTTCATCTACCAGAACGTGCTGTTTCTGACGCTTAACAACGAGGTGATGAACGGCAATACCGCCGCGCAAACGGCGGCCAAAAACTGGGCGGCGAGCGTCATTCAAAGCCAGCGGGGGCGCTACCAATACATCTTCCTGGCCGAGCATTACCAGTGGTTCTACGGCCAGAGCGGGCAGACAAGCTGGTATGCCAACTGGAAGGAGTTTTGCGACCAATACGGCGTTGACCTGGCGCTGTCGGGCAATAACCACATTTATGTGAGAACCCACCCGCTCTACAACGATGCGGTAGTTCCCAACGGACAGGGCACGGTCTATATGGAGGCGCCATCCTCGGACGGCGAACGCGGGGTGGAAGCGGGCACGATAACCTATAATGCGGAAAAGATCGCTTACACCTACTCCAGCCATACTCCTTCCGGCGGCGGGCAGGTCAAAACCATCGGCTGCGTGCTGGTCAAAGTCAATGCCCAGGGAATCACGACCAAACTGGTTTACCTGGACGATAACAAGGTGGCGCATGTGGCAGACGAAAACACCATTACCGCCGCGCCCGTGCTGACGCAGGCGGGTTTAAGCCGGGTGGTGGACGAGGGGGAAGCGGTGAGTTTGAGCGTCAGCGCCAGCGGGACCGAGCCGCTGAGCTACCGCTGGCGGTTTAACGGGGCGCCGCTGGCGGGGGCGACCACGAGTCAGTTGACGTTTCCCGCCGCGCAACTGACCAACGCGGGCAATTACCTGTGCGTGGTCAGCAATACCTCCGGCAGCGTGACCAGCCGGGTGATGTCGCTGACGGTGTATCCGGCGCAGCGGACGGTGTTTCTGGATGACTTTGAGACCAACAGCGCCGCGCGCTGGGTGGTCAACCGGAGTTCGGCCGACACCCGGGTGACGTTTCACTACGATTACGGGGCGATGGGGATTCCGGCCGCGCCGCATACGGCGGGGGGCACGACGCGGGGGTTGCGGATGGAGGCGAACCTGACGGCCGGGGTGGCGGCGGCGGTGTCGTTGTCGCCGCTGGGACAGCAGTACCGCGGGGATTACCGGGTGCGGTTTGATTTGTGGCTCAACGCCAACGGGCCGTTTCCGGAGGGGGGCGCGGGCTCGACGCAGCACGCGACGGCGGGGGTGGGGACGGCGGGCGACCGGGTGGAGTGGGGCGGCAGCGGGAGCGGGGCCGACGGGTATTGGTTTGCGGTGGACGGGGAGGGTCAGGCCAGTGACACCTCCGCCAGCTCGGGGGATTACTGCGCGTATGCGGGGGCGGCGCTGCAGAGCGCGGGCAGCGGGGTTTATACGGCGGGCACCGAGGCCAATGCCAAGGGGAACCTGCATGAGTATTACGTGGCGGCGTTTCCGGGCGGGGCGACCGCGCCGGGGGCGCAGCAGGCGGCGTATGCGCAGCAGACGGGAAGCTTGGCGGGGGGCACGGTGGGGTTTGCGTGGCGGGAGGTGATGGTGGCGCGGCGGGGCAACGAGGTGGACTGGGCGATTGACGGGGTGCGCCTGGCGCGGCTGACCAACGCGGTCTGGGGGGCGAGCAATGTTTTTGTGGGGTATTGGGACATGTTTGCGTCGCTGACGGATAATACGAATGTGAGCTTTGGGGTGGTGGACAACGTGCGGGTGGAGGTGCCGGTGACGGAGCCGGTGATCACGGAGCAGCCGCAGTCGCGGGCACTGATTGCGGGGGAGAACCTGGTGTTGCGGGTGGGGGCGATGGGGCCGGGGACGTTGAGCTATCAATGGCAGCGGCACGGCACGAACCTGGCGGGCGCCACGGCGGCGGTGTTGATTTTGCCGGAGGTGCAGCCGCACCAGGCGGGGCCCTACACGGTGGTGGTGAGCAATGCTTACGGGTCGGTGCTCAGCCAGGAGGCGCAGGTGACGGTGAGCCCGGTTTTTGCGGTGGACGGCTGGCAGTCGTTATGGGGCCTGGCGCCGGGGTCGCGGCCGTATCTGACGACCAACAGCCTGCCCTTCGAGCGGGGGATGGCTTATGACCCGCAGGCGCGGCGCCTGGTGTTGGTGAGCCGCGTGGAGCCGCGGGTGTATGTGCTGGACGCGGAGACGGGCGCGGATGTGGGGGAGTTGGGGGTTAGCGGGATAAGCGGCGGCATTTACCCGTTGCTGATGGTGGGGGTGGCGGATGATGGGGTGGTGTATGCGGCCAACCTGACGACGGGCGGGGCGACGACCGCCTTTAAGCTTTATCGCTGGGCCAGCAGCGCGCCGGGGACGGAGCCGACGCTGGCGTATGCGGGCGATCCCGGGGCGGGCAACAATCAGCGCTGGGGGGACACGCTGGACGTGCGGGGGGCGGGGGCCGGCACGCAAGTGATTCTGGCCTCGCGGAACGGCAGCGTGGTGGCGGTGCTGACCACGGCGGACGGGCAGACCTTCAGCGCGAAGCTGGTGACGGTGGCGGGGGTGCCGAATGGCGCGTTTGGATTGGGGCTGGGGTTTGGGGCGGGCAACACGTTTTGGGGCAAGGCGACCGGGCAGAATCTGCGGCAGGTGTCGTTTGATTTGGCGAGCGGCCAGGGGACGGTTCTGCGCGATTACGCGGCGCCGTTGATTCCCGCCAGCCTGGCGCCGCTGGGGGTGAGCCCGGCGTTGCATTTGCTGGCGGGGATCAAGGTGGGGAGCAGCGGCAATCAGCTCCAGCTTTATGATCTGACGCCGAGCAATGGCGTTCCGGTGTTGGTGGGGGTGACCAACTTTATGACGGATTACGACAACAACGGCAGCGGCACGGGGGCGGTGGATTTTGGGGGGGATCGGGTTTATGCGTTATGCGGGAATAACGGGCTGGTGGCGCTGCAGGTTCAGGCGGCGGCGGTTCCGTGGCCGCCGGCGGAGCCGGGACGTTTTGAAGCGATCCACCGGCTGCCGGATGGAGCGGTGCAGTTGACCATGAGCGGCACGGCGCACACCAACTACCTGCTCCAATGGACGGCCGACTGGCTAAACTGGTCCAACCTCGGCATGCTGTCCTCCCCTAATGGCTTGTTCGCGTGGGTTGACGGCTCAGCTTCCAACGCCCCCCGGCGCTTCTATCGTTTGCAGCTTGGCCCTTGATTCCGTCCTTCCGGAATCCGCGCGCCCAGGGCGCGGGTAACCAACCGGGATAGCCGGCCTCCCTGTTTACAGGCTTGCCGGGGGCGCGTATGTTTGCGGCCTTGTGGCGGCCGTAAAGAAAGAGCGCGTCGTGATCGGATTGAGCGGGGGAGTAGATTCCTCCGCGGCGGCGGCTTTGCTGGTGGAAGCGGGTTACGACGTGGTGGGGATCACCCTCAAGCTCTGGGCCCACGGGCGCTGGCTGCCGGGGACGGGCGTTGACCGCAGGGAGCAGGCGGTTGCGGACGCGCGGGCGGTTTGCCAGCGGCTGGGAATCCCCCATTACACGCTGGACGAATCCGCCGAGTTCGAGCGCTGCGTCGTTCAATACTTTGCCGACGAGTATAAAGCCGGCCGCACGCCCAATCCCTGCGCGCGGTGCAACCTGCATCTCAAGTTTGGGCGGCTCCTTCAGCAGGCGGAAAAACTGGGGGCGCAGTGGGTGGCCACGGGCCATTATGCGCGCCGGGAGCGGAGCCCGGATGGCGCCCGCCTGCTGCTCAAGCGGGGGCGCGACCTGCGCCGGGATCAGAGCTACTTCCTGTTTGCGCTGCGCCAGGATCAACTCGCCCGCGCCTTGTTTCCGCTTGGCGAAAAGACCAAAACCGCGGCCCGGGCCCAGGCCCGGGACCGGGAGCTCCAGACAGCCGACCGGGAGGATAGCATGGAAATCTGTTTCGTGCCCGAGGCCGATTACCGGACGTTTCTGCAGCAGGGCGGGTTCGCGCCGAAGCGCCGCGGCGAGATTGTGGATCTCCAGGGGCGCGTGCTGGGCGAGCATGACGGCGTCGCGTTCTACACCATCGGCCAGCGCCGGGGGCTGGGGATCAGCTCGACGCGCCCGCTCTACGTTATTGAACTGGATGCCGCCCGGAATCGGGTGATTGTGGGCGATAATTCCGCTTTGATGGGGAGCCAGTTTGTCGCCGAACGGTGCAACTGGATCGCCTTCGAGCGGCCACCGGCCCGGCTCGAGGCAACCGTCAAACTCCGCTATAACCATGCCGGCGCCCCGGCGACCCTTACCCCGCGCGGGGACGGCAGCGCCGAAGTCCGGCTGCATGTCCCCCAGCGCGCCATCACGCCCGGGCAGGCGGCGGTGTTCTACCACGATGATTTAGTGCTCGGCGGCGGCTGGATCACCCGCAGCTGAAGATGCCGCCGGAGGCCGGCGACGGCGGATTTCGGGGCTGGACTCGATTCCGCGATCCCGGGTTTCCCCGCCGCCCGCGTTTCGCCGCATCACTGATTCCGGAGCGCCGGCGCGGCGAAAGCGGGCCGGAAAGAAAAAGGCGGGGGAGTTTCGGGCCGGCAAACGGCGGGCGGGGCGCGAGATGAACGGGCGCATGAAGATTTCCTTGCGTGACGCCCAGGAACAGGGGGGCACGCCTCTCCGCTTTGGGGCGCGGCCAGAAACGGGGGGATGCCCTGGATTCCGCGTTCGCGCCGATTTTGCTTCAAAAGCCCCCGGGGGAACAGGCATCCTGACGCGAATAGAATAGATTGAACAAACATGATGCACGAGTTCACCGCGCTGGATGGCGCCATTTTGGTAGATAAACCCGTTGGGCTGACCTCGCACGACGTGGTGGATGCAATCCGCCGCCATTTCCGGATCAAGAAAGTCGGCCATTGCGGCACGCTTGACCCCAATGCGACCGGGCTGCTGATTATTGTCCTGGGGCGCGGCACCAAGCTCTCCGAGCGCTTGATGTCGGACGACAAGGCTTATGAAGGCGTCATCAAGCTCGGCGAGACGACCAGCAGCCATGATGCGGACGGCGAACTGACCGCCTCCCTGCCCGTGCCGCCGATTACGCTGGAACAGCTTAACGCCACGGCGGCGGAGTTTGTGGGCGATTTAATGCAGACGCCGCCGATGGTGTCGGCGGTCAAGAAGGATGGGGTGCCGCTCTACAAGCTGGCGCGGAAAGGAATTGAAGTGCCGCGCGAGCCGCGCCTGGTGCATATTTACACCTTCCGGTTCAGCGCCTACCAGGAGCCGCTGGCGCAATTTCGCCTGGTCTGCACCAAAGGCACTTACGTTCGCAGCCTCGCGCACGACCTGGGCCAAAAGCTGGGCTGCGGCGGGCACCTGGCCTCGTTGCGGCGGGTGGCCTCCGGCAAGTTCGAGGTCAGCGGGGCCATCCCGCTGGCGGAGGTGTTAAAGCTGACGCCGCGCGAGCTGGAGAAACGCGTGCTGCCGTTCCTGAAATTGGCCGGGGCGGCGGCGAGCTAACGGGGCGGGCGCGGGCCTTGGCCGATTTTACCACGATGCGCATCATTCACGCTGCGAGCGAGCTCAACCCCGCCGGCCGCAAAGTCTGCCTGGGCATCGGTTTTTTTGACGGCGTGCATCTGGGGCACCAGCAGATCATTCGCCAAACCCTCACGGATGCCCGGCAGCATGACGCGGTCGGGCTGGTGGTCACGTTCGATCCGCATCCGAGCGTCATCGTGGCTCCCGATCGGGTGCCGCCGCTGATCTATTCGCCGTCCCGGAAACTGCGCGCGATTGAGGCCCTGGGCGCGGACACGCTGCTGCTCATCCGCTTCGACCGGGCTTTCAGCGAACAGACGGGCGAGGCCTTTGTGCGAAAACTGGCGCGCGACCTGGGCCGCCTCCAGAGTCTCTGCGTCGGGGCCAACTTCGTTTTCGGCCATCAGCGGCGCGGGAATGTGGAGTTGCTGCGCAAGCTGGGGGGGGAGCTGGGCTTCACGGTGCATGGGATGGCGGCGGTGGCGCTCGGCGGGCGGACGGTGAGCAGCACGCGCATCCGGGAAGCGATTCGGAGCGGCGATCTGGACCAGGCCGGCCAGATGCTGGGGCGCGCCTATTCGCTGACGGGCCCGGTGGTTCGGGGGGATGGGCTGGGGCGGCAGCTCGGGTTTCCGACCGCCAATCTGGAGACGGCGGGCCTGGCCCTGCCGCCGCATGGGGTGTACGCGGCCTGGGCGCAAACCGGCAACCTGACCCGGCGCGCGGTGCTCAGCATTGGGCTGCGCCCGACGCTGCCCAATCCGCGGCCGCAGTTGCGGGTGGAGGCGCACCTGCTGGATTTCTCCGGCGACCTTTACGGCCGGGAACTGGAGGTCGTGTTCGTGGAACGGTTGCGCGCGGAAGAGAAGTTTGCCTCGCTCGCCGACTTGCAGCGGCAAATCGCGCGCGACATTCTCCAGGCGCAAACCCGGTTTTAGCCGGCCGGGGCCGGCGGGGGGAAGTCGGATTCCCCGTTGGACCGGCCGTTGCGCCAGAGCTTGAATTCCTTCAAAATGGAGCCGCCAATGAACTCGCGCAGGAGGGAATTGTCCGGGATCAGCTCCGGGCCGAGGGGGAGGAACCACTGGAGGAACGAGAGCAGGCGCTTGGCCTCGATGTATTCCGGCGTGCCAAAGACCACCTGGCGCAGCAGCGGCTCGGCCAGCATCCGCAGGGCGGAAAGCTCATATACCAGCGCGGAGTTGAACATCACGTCCGCATTTTCCTGATACGGGAAGATGTGCTTTTTCTCGCCGCGCCCGACCGATTCCCAGTGGCTGATGGTCTGCTGGGCACTGTAGCCGCGGTCGCGGGCGTCGCGGATAATGCGGCGCAGCAGGCGCGTATCGGTGGTGGAGATGCGGTTGTGGCGGTCCAGGTTCAACTGGGTGAGGCAGGAGACATAGATGCGGGTGGTCTGGCCGGGAGCCAGCCCGGGCAGCAAATGCGGGTTGAGGCCGTGGATGCCTTCCAGAATCACCAACTGGCCTTTCTCGAGCTTGACGACATCGCCGGGCTGGCTGCGCCCCAGCGGGAAGTTGAACCTGGGCAACTGCACTTCCTGCCCGGCCACCAGTTGCTTGAGGTCGCTCAAGAGCCGGGTGATGTCCAGCGCGCCCAGGGCTTCAAACTCGTAGGCGCCTTTTTCGTCCCGGGGCGTCTTCTCGCGATCCAGGAAATAGTTGTCCAGCTCGAGCGGGAAGGGGGAAATGCCCTGGGCCAGCAGTTGGACGGCGAGGCGCTTGGAAAAAGTGGTCTTGCCGGAGGATGAGGGGCCGGCCACCAGAACAATGCGGGCTTCGTGGGCGCGCGCCATGACGAGCCGGGCGATCTCCGCGATGCGATGCTCGTGGAGCGCCTCGGAAACCAGGATCAGTTCGCTCGCCCGTTTGCTCTCGATGGCGGCGTTGAGCGCGCCGACGTTTTCGATGCCCAGCCGCACCAGCCAGTCGTTGTATTCGAGAAAGGTGGCGAGGAGCTTTTTTGAATCCGGCAGGGGCCGCAGTTCATTGGGCGCGTGGCGGCGGGGATAGCGCAGCGCGAAGCCCTCGCCCACCGGGGTCAGCGCCAGCCAGCGCAGGTAGCCTGTCGAGGGCACCATGAACCCGTGATGGTAATCGCACCGGCCGCCCAGTTTGTAGAGCACCAGCGTATCCTTCCGCCGGAACCGGAGCAACTGCACCTTTTCGTCCTGTCCCTTGGATTGGAAGTAATCCATGGCCTCGCGCAAGGGCACCACCTGGCGCTCGAAAGGAAGGTCGGCTTTGACCAGTTCTTTCATGCGCGCCTCGACCGCGGCCAATTCCTCCCGGGAAAGCGGCGGGCGGTTGATGACCTTGCAGTAGAACCCCCCGGACGACAGGGAGTGGTCAATCGAAATGTCCGCCGCCGGAAAAACATCGGCAAAGGCGGCTTCGAGCAGGAAAGTGATCGAACGCCGATAAATCCCCGAACCGTCCGGGCTGGACATGCGGACCAGGCTGACCCGGGAATCCAGCTCGATGGGAAAGGTCAACTCGCGCAATTCGCCGTTGACGACCGCGCCCACGATGGGGTCATTGGAGGACCATTCCGGCAGGCGCTTGAGAAAAGCGGAGATGGGTTGGTTGCGTGGGCCGCAAAGAATCCGGCCATCCGGCAGGAGGACTTCGACGGTGGGGCGCAAAGCAGTGCTCAGGGAGATGTCAGGTGACGACTTCATGGAAAACCTTGGACGACGCGCAAACGCAGGGAAATGACAGGATTACATCGCCCGACTGGCGGGCCTCACAGGCCCGCCGGCGAAAGCGACGGCATCAGAATTGCCGCATCTACGGGTCATAAGCATAAAAAACCAAGCATACCTTTTGTAGCTCACTCCGGAATAAAGAGCAAGCCGCAAGCCAATTGGGCAGAAAATGTCATGCCGTCCAGACGGAGCATCAAGCTCCCGTCCGCCAGGGTTGCCGGGAAAATGCCGAGAGCCTTCTCCGAGGGGAAGCTCGGTAAGTTCTTCGCCCGTAGAGAGGCAAGCGCACCATACGGGCCCTATCCAGAAACCGTATGGGTTTTGATTGGGTTCGAGCTGGTCATGAGATGGCGGGACAACGGTAGGGCAATGGCTTGGAGATGGCCGGAAGCGGGCGGGGTGGCCGGCCTCCCAAGCCCATAGGCTGCTGGTTGCCATCCACCGAATAGAGACTAACGAGGCTCGACTATGGCAGGTCGGCCATGCCTGAGCAGATTCTTCATGGCCAGGGCGGGCAAACCAAGCCGCCAGTGGTCACCTTGATTGGCGGACGTTGGACGCAAATGTAAGATTTGGAACTGGCGGCAAGGCGCCTCGGACGCCATGCGGGATGCGCCCTGGGGGCGAAACCTCTTTCATTGGCTGTCCACGCCGTGGACCGCCATCGGCAGGGCGTATAAACTCTTGCTCGCGGTGATAAACAGCGTTTTTCGCCCCTTGCCGCCAAAGCACACGTTGGCCGTCCACGGCTCCGGCACTTCGATTTGCTCAATCTTCAGCCCGTCCGGGTTAAAGACCGATACTCCTTTGCCGGTGAGGTAGAGATTGCCCCGATGGTCTAGGGTCATCCCGTCCGATCCCAACTCGCAAAAGAGCTTCTTTCCGGTGAGCGCGCCATCCGGTTGAATATGATACCGATAGGTTTTGCCGGCCTTAATGTCCGTGACGTAAAGCCATTTGCCGTCGGGCGTGCCGATAATTCCGTTGGGCTGCTGCAGGTCGTCAATCACCCGGGTCAGCGTCTGGCAATCCGGGGCCAGATAATAGACGTGTTCCCCCATCTCTTTGGGGCCGCGCTTCCAATAGGAACGGTGGTAGTAGGGGTCGGTGAAATACAAGCCGCCTCGCGGATGGATCCACAGGTCATTCGGGCCATTAAACCGTTGGCCCTGATACCCCTTCAGGATCACGGCCGGCTTGCCGGCGCGGGCGATTCGCCATAATTCGTTTTGGGCATCGGCGCATGCCCACAGCCGGCCTTTCCGGTCGAAGGAAAGCCCATTGGCACGCCCACAAGGCTGCATGAAAGTGCTGAGGCGGCCGTCCACGCTCCACTTCAGGATGCGGTCGTTGGGCTGGTCTGTGAAAAAGACATTGCCCTTGCGGTCCGAGGCCGGTCCTTCCGTGAAGGCGAATTCGCCGGCCAGCTTCCGCAAGGTTGCGCCCGGGGCAATAATTCCGCTTCCGGCGGCCCCCGCATGCGCCGCGCAAGCTATGCCCAGTACAAGTTGGAAAACGTATTTCATTTAAATCGCGCTGCCCGGAACGAAACCCAAACCCGGCTCGGAGTAAAGAGGCAAAACTCTGTCCAACCCGCAAAGCCGCTCCTCTGTCCCGTGCGGCAAAACTCAAGCCCCTTCGCCGTCACCCCTGTCCTCCGGCCCGCCGCCAGGCCCGGCAATTCCCTCCCCGGGAGGAACTTAAACAAGGTGTGGATACCCGAGCGGGCCTGGTAAACCAGCTTCCCGTCGGGCGGACGCGAAAATCGGCCTTCCTGCACCCGCGCAAAGCGTTGTCCCGGCGGAGCTTGCCCAAGGCAAATTTTTTTCGACTTTTTCTTGGCAATTCCCGCACGAAGGTGTAAATTAAGAAACAGGTAAACCTAAAGCAATAAAAGTGACTTAAGACAACATCTTTTCTCCGGCTTGGTAATCGCAACTAAAATCATATACCTCACCATGAAAATAACATACCCTGCACTCATTCGGCCCGCCGTGCGCGGTTGGGCGTTAACCCTGGCTGTGGCTGGTGGCCTGCTTGCCTTCGCCGGGACTACCCAGGCACAACCCACCCAGGTTTACTATGAGGACTTTGAGGTGGATAACACTCAGAACTGGATCGTCAACTACGGTTTAGGAGCCAATGTCGCCGACTTCTATTTCGACTATAGCAGCGTGGGCATCCCCCCGGCGCCCCACACGGTCGGAGGCACCACCCGCGGCCTGAAACTCCAGGCCAATGTGGATCCGAATACGCAAGCCGGCTCGGTAGCGGGTTACGGTCTGAGCGTTTCTCCGATGGGATTCAGTATCACGGAAAACTTCGAGATGCGCTTTGATATGTGGCTCAACTACAACGCCAGCGGTCTCGGCTCCACGCAAATTGGTGGTGCTGGATTTGGCACTGCGGGCACGCAGGCGCAGCGGGCCATGCCGATTCCCGGGGTGGTGGACAGCATTTTTATCGGGGCTTCCACGGACGGCGGAACCGCCGCGGATTACCGGGTATATTCCCCGGTTCACTACATCGGCCTGCAGGATGCGAGCGGAGTTTATGCGGCCGGCTCGCGCAACAACACGGCCACTTATTATGTCACCAATTTCCCCGGCAACGTTGCGCCGCCGGCAGCCCAAACGAACTTGTTTCCCTCCCAAGCCAGCTTGCGGACCCCGGATGGGACGGTGGGGATGCAATGGCGCGATGTCGCGCTTCGGAAAGTTGCCAATATCATCACCTATCGGATCGACGGAGTCCTGATCGCCACGATTGACGCCAGCACCAATGGCACGCTGGGGGGCGCGAACATCCTGTTCAATTTTTATGACATCCAGGGCAATGCGTCCACCGATCCGCTGGCCACAAACCTGTTGTTTGCGTTATTTGACAATGTGCGCATCACCAATTTCCCCAGCGTGGTCACGGTTTCGGCGACCACTCCCGATGCGGCGGAAAGCGGGCCCACTCCCGGGATCTTCACCCTCACGCGCAGCGAACCCGGCCCGGAGGTGACGGTTTTCTACGAAATGAGCGGCACCGCGAGCAACGGGATAGACTATGTGACCCTGCCAGGCTCGATCACCTTTGCCGCGGGGGCAACATCAACCAATATCACCCTGACGCCGATTGACGATAACCTGTCGGAATTTGCCGAGACGGCCACCCTGACCATCAGCGAGGGCCCCAACTATTACGGAGCGGGCAGCGCCACGGTGACCATCGCGGACAATGACACGCCTACGATTGATATCTCGACCGTGCTGGGCAGCATGTATGAGCCTCTGCCCCACGATTACGTGCGCTTCCGCCTCACGCGCCGCGGCGATCTCCAGGCGCCCAGTTTCAATGTCAACCTGGTCTATTCGGGCGAGGCTGCGGCCACCCGCCACACCGGCACGACGCCGGTCACCGTGGACCCGGGTTCGCTCTATACGGATTTCGACGTCAACCCGATCGACGACAACCTGCTGCAAGGCAACCAGACGATTGTTTGCACGGTGACCAGCGGAACGGGCTATGCGGTGGGAACCACTTCTCCCTCCGCTACCGCAACGATTGTGGATGATGAATTGCCGGCGGAGACCATCCTCTTTGCCGACGACTTCAACACGGACACTTCGGCGAACTGGATGCTCTTGTATGCCTCGACAAACGCGGCCGACAATGATTACTCCGCCATCTTCAACTATGATTACTCCCAGCATCCGTATGGGCCGATGATCCCGCCGGCTCCGCGTTCGGGCACCGATACGCACGGACTGTTCCTGCAGGTGAACAAGGGGGATGCTACGGAAGCGGCAGCCGCGCTGAACCTGTATCCCCGGAATCAAAACTTCACGGGCAACTTCGCCGTGCGGTTTGATATGTATCTGATTGCCCCGGACACCGCGACGACGGAATACGCCCTGTTCGGCATTAATCATTCCGGCAACCAAACCAACTGGTTCCGCAACAGTGCCGCTGGGTTTGCGGGCGTAGATCCCGTTGGCTGGACTTTCGACGGCCTGTTCTATGGCGTCGAGACGGATGCGGCAGCCCTGGGTGACTATGTCTTATACAGCGCCCCGACGACGGCAGGCCGGAATCCTACCGCGCTCAACTCGCGGTCGGCTTCGACGCTCACCGGCATCTTCAAAAAGCCGCCCTATGGCTACGCCGGTTCCCCGGGGAACCTGTCGGGCTCCTCCACGCCTTGCTGGTCGGAAGTCGAGATCAGCCAGGTCGGAAACCTGGTCACCCTGAAAATCAACCAAACCGAGATCTTCAGCTATACCAACAACACGGCATTCACCAGTGGCAATATCATGATCGGACACTGCGATGCCTACGACTCCGCGGCCACTTACGACGGCGGCGTGATTTACGACAACGTGCGTGTAATCAGACTGCCGGCTTCCCTGGCGCCGGCGACGATCACCAGCATTCAGCCTGTGGGAGGACCGCCGACGGGCTATCTGGTCAATTACACCGGCGGTTCGGGATCGCAATTCGTGCTGCTAACGTCGCCGACGGTGACGGCGCCGTTGTCCAGTTGGACGCGTGCGGCCACGAATTCGACCGGCAGCGGGGCCTTCTCGGTCCCGGCGGGCGCGCAGGCGTTCTATCGGATTAAGAGCGAATAAGCGCTTCTTTCGAACCCCGGGCCGGTTTTACGCCGTCCCGGCAGCGACCGCTCGGTTTGCGGGCGCGGAGGTGTTGCTGGCTGGCAACGCCCCGCGTCCTGTTTGCTTATTTCGCTGGGAGCACTCCCCAAGCGGGAACGGGTCAAGCTGTAGCGCCATTCCTCGCCTGTCGGCTTTGAGGTTTTAATCAGCGCTCTTGCGCGGGCGACAGGCGCGGGTCGTCTAAATCGAGCCGATAGAGCACCTGGTTGTAATCATGGCGCGGCGTGGGGGAAGGCCGACCGGCAAACTCAGTAGTGTAGGTGCCCTCGAAGATCAGAATGGGCGAATCTGCGGGAGTAAATTCCGGGTGCAGGCGCGGATTGTAGAAGGAATAATTGTCATGACTGAGCACCTTGACCGCCTTGCCCCACGGCCCGGTGGGGGCATCTGCTTCGGCGTACCAGAGTTCGCCCATGGCCGACGGTTTGCCAAACGACTCCATAAAGATGGTCACCCAGCGGCGGCGCCAGGGATTCCAGGCGATGTGGCCCGAATGCGGTTTGACGGCTGCACCATCCGTCGCCGAAGTGAAGGCGGATTGGGGTTCGAGGGCCTGCCATTGTGAGGGGTCTTGCCAGGCCTCAAAACTGGCGCGGCAGCGCATTATGGGCAGCGGATTGCCAAAGAGCACCCACGTCTGTTGCCCGTGGGCATTTGTCCAGAAAGCCGGCTGCCCCCACGGTGCCAGGGTCGGCTTGGGTTGGGAATCGGACTTGGTCCACAGCACCCGATGCGGTTCGAAAAGCTGGCGGTCGTCGTTCCACACGCAAAGTCCACATTCATAGGCTTCCATGCGTGGTTTAATCTTGGTGTAAGTGCTCACGAACCGCGGGGTGCCGTGTTTATCCGGCAGGCTGACGCACCCGCTAAGCCAGGTGGGGCCGCTGCCAGGCAACCGCGCCACCGCACGCGGAACCCCATTGGTATCAGCAAAGTAATCCAGTTTGAGCCGGAGTGGCGGCGCAAAGCCGGCCAGCGGCTGGATGGCACTGGTGGCGCAGGTGGTATCAAAGATGCCCAGTGGATACTGCGGCACGATAGTATCCCCCCAGATCCAAAAGAGCTTCCCGCGATGGACAGCGTTCTGGACGCTATCACAACCCAGGATGCCCGATTCGCGCCAAGTAAGTTCGCGCCCGCATTTCTGGCTTTCGGCAAACAGGCCGCCACCGGTGATGCGCCCGAGTCGGCGGGCGATGATGGTGCGGTTAACTTCGATTTTAAGCGTCTGGCCGGGCTGCGGCGTCAGGCGCGCGCCACGGTAGCCAAAACCATCCTTAGGTCGCTCGTAGCCCTGCCCATGCACATCAAACCACGTCTCGCGCCCCATCAACTCCGGCAGGTCGAACGCGATGACCCCGGCGTTATCCGTGACGAACCGGACACTGTGCGTGGTGCGCAACTCAACCATCGGCACCGGCCAACCCGTGCCGTGCTCAATCACTTCGATGCGGCAAGGTTCCACCGCCCGGAGCGCGGGGGGCGGCCAGGCTAAACCAGCCAGCAACAGCACCCCGCAAGCCGAGACCGGGATTCTCATACGTCGGCGGGCGGGGAGGAGGTTGATTCCTGCCCTTCCAATACCGCGACTGCCGCGGCGTAATTCTGGGTGTGGCTCAAGCTGATCTGCAACCGCTGCCCGCCACGGGCCGCCAGCAGTTGCCGGCCCGCTTCGTGCAGAATCACAAAGGGCTGGCCGCTGGCGTGGCGGCCTATCTCCATATCGCGCCAGCCAAGCTGAGCGCCAATGCCAGTGCCAAACGCCTTGGAAATGGCCTCCTTGGCGGCAAAGCGCGCCGCCAAGAACGGGGCGGGCGCCCGGTGCGCGAGGCAGTAGGCAATCTCGTTGGGATGCAATATGCGGTTCAGAAACCGTTCGCCGAATTTCTCATGCGAAGCCTGAATTCGGCTGACTTCGATGATGTCAATACCCACGCCGAGAATCATGTCGTCTGTCTGAGGCCGAAAGCCGGATACGGCCAGGAGTCCAGCCTTAAGCCCTCCTCAACCCGGGTAGCCAGCCATCAAGCGCAGCATATCCTGCACGGCGGTCGTGAGGCCGGTCATGACGGCGCGGCTGATAATGGAATGTCCGATGTTCAACTCGACCAAATGCGGCACCTGGTGAAGCATTTGCAGATTCTGATAGTTCAAGCCGTGCCCGGCATTGACGTTCAGGCCCAGCGCGTGAGCCTGCCTGGCGCCCGCGATCAGCCGTTCCAGTTCCGCCTGCCGATGCGCCTCCTGATCGAAGGCTTCAGCGAATGCCCCGGTATGCAATTCGATGAATTGACTGCCCGCCCGCGCGGATGCTTCGATTTGCGCCGGATCGGGCGCGATGAACAGACTGACCTCGATGCCGGCATCGTTCATGCGCTTCCGGGTCTCGGTGATCACCGCCAGGTTTCCCGCGACCTCCAGCCCGCCTTCGGTAGTAATTTCCTCCCGCCGTTCGGGCACCAGGCAAACGATGTCCGGCTTGAGGCGAAGGGCGATCGCAACAATCTCCGGCGCAACGGCCATTTCCAGGTTGAGCCGCGTCTTGATGGCCTCTCGCATCTTCCAAACATCGCGATCCTGCATGTGGCGCCGGTCTTCGCGGAGGTGGACGGTGATGCCGTGCGCACCTGCCGCCTCGCAAGCCAGCGCTGCGGCCACCGGGTCGGGTTCACCCCGCTCGCGCCCGCGGTAGCGCGCTTCGCGCAACGTCGCCACATGATCCACATTAACGCCCAGTTTCAACATACCGGTGATTATGGTTTAGCCCGCAGCCAGTTCGCAACCTAAACATATTTGCCATTGCCTCCTTCGGCAACCTTCTGTTTCCATACGCCGTGCCAAGAAAGCAATTATTCATAGCGCGCTGGCTGCTGGTGTTGTGCTGGATGGGGGTAATCTTTTCCGCCTCCGGCGACCAAATGTCATTCGACCGCTCCCGGCACATCATCGGCTCATTTCTGTGCTGGCTGGTACCGCAGCTTTCGCCCGAAGCAATCCATGCTGTGGTGGTCGTGCTGCGCAAATGCGCCCACGTGGCGGAGTACGCCGTGCTGGCCTGGCTGATCTGGTGGGCCTTAGACCAGTTCTCGGTTTCGCGCGCCCCAGACTGGCCCTGGCCTAAAGCCGGCCTGGTCCTCACCCTGGTAACTCTCTACGCCATAAGTGATGAACTCCACCAGACTTTCATTCCTTCGCGTGGAGGTTGTGTGCAGGATGTTTTGCTCGATACCCTGGGCGGCGCGCTCGGGCTGCTCGTTTTGTGGGCCGCCTGCCGGTTGAAAAAACGCGAATAAGCCGCCTCCTCTTTATCCCTTCCACCCCGCAGCCCCAGCGCTTCTTATCGCACGACCTTCAGCCAGCCCAGCGATGCCGGCACATGAAAGTCCGGGTCCCGGGTTTTCGGATCCACCCAGCTTATCCATTCCTCGACGGGGGGCGGTCCCTCCGCTTTCCGGCCCAGGTTATGCACGCTGGTTTGCGGCTCGATTGGCCGCCCACTGCGGTCATGGCTGAATTCCGCCCGGTAGAGGCCGCCGCGTATCTTCACTCCGGGACGCAAGGCCGGGAACCCCAGTGCCACCAGGCTTTCCAGGGGAATACGCCCCTCCACCTCATATCCGCCGGGCAACAGCACCCCTCGGGTTTCCAGCCCCATGCACTGCCATTTCGCTTCCAAACGCCGATAATACGAGCCGCGATAGTCATACACCCGTCCCCGGGCATCCACTTCGAAGCAGTAATAATCCTGCATCTGGTCATCCCGCCCTAAAAACACCTCGACGCGGTCTTCTAACACCACATCCAACTCGTCCCGCAAATGATCGAGCACCACGGTGTCCGCATCCTGCACACGGAACGTAAAAAAGAGATGCATCCCGTCGCACAACGCACGGAATTCCGTCTTTGGAGCCTTCGCCCGTTTCCAGGGAAACGCAAACCGCCGGTTCACTACCGCTTGCATCCACGCCGGTTCATCTGCCCGCCCGTCCAGCGTGATCTGCGCCCCAGGTCGCCACCGCACTCGGTAGGTCTGTCGGGATGGCTTTCCGGGTGGAGGGCTCAGGGGACTGCCTGCCACCGCCGATTCCTCCGCACCGGTTCCCGCCACGACCAGCAAAAATGCTATCCCAACCCGTTTAGCTGCCAACGCCAGTTGCTTCTTCATGCGATTCAGCCTGCGGCCATTCCGCTGCCAACGCAAGTCTGGCCATGATTCTCGTAATAGGAAATCAGGTCTCACCAAAATGTCTTCCCCTACTGATCCAGCCGGACAACTGTTAACCTTTTATGGCCGCCAAGGCTTGACAAATGGCCCTTTTTACCCCATAGATATGGTGTCCGAGTGATAGAACGTTTCTTCAGCGGGGTTCCCCACCCCCACCTCCTTGGCGTCTATCGCTCGGACATTCAACGAACGCCCGTGCTGGTTTTCGGCCTTCCAATGGGCGGCTTTCGGGCCGTTGGGAGCATGAATCTCGCCGCCAGCTCTCAAGGGTAAAGAAATAAACGATTGGCAAAGGCACGCTCGATATGCTATAAACACGCTCCGCTTCTGTTGGGAGCGGTTGGAAACGCCAGTAAAAGAGAATAGGAATTTGTTTTATGTCACAGCATCGGAGTCTGCGCGCGGCAGCCACTTTGGGCGGCAAGCGGAATGTGCTCAAGCGTTTTGAGCGAATCGAACTGCTCAAAAAGCGCGGTCAATGGAAGGAAGGCGACCGCATCACTGGTTTGCGCAAGACCAAAAAAGACGCCTAAATTGGCACTTTAACGCAGCGCACGGGATAGCGAATGCTACCGGGCCCCTGCCTTTTCCAGATGGTTCGCCTGCAAAAGTTCCTAGCGGATGCGGGTATTGCTTCCCGGCGCGTAGGTGAACAGATGATTCTGGCGGGTCGGGTGGCGGTGAACGGCCAAACCGCCGGTGAACTGGGATTCCGAATTGACCCGGCCCGCGACCGAGTGGCGGTGGACGGCAAGCCGGTTCGGGCGAAGCGCAAGGTCTATGTGGCATTGAACAAACCCCGAGGGGTGGTCTGCTCCCGGCGTGATGAATTTGAGCGCCCGACGGTTTACAGTTTGTTGCCCGGGGAATGGAGCCATCTGCATACGGTTGGGCGGCTGGATTACCACAGCGAAGGATTGATCTTTCTAACCAATGACGGCGAGTTCAGCCTGCGGCTGACGCATCCCCGCTACGGGGTGCGAAAGCGCTACGTGGCAACCGTGGAAGGCCGGGTGGCGGAGGAAGTCTTGGGCCAGTTCACGCTGGGGATATGGCACCAGGGCGAGAAGTTAAAAGCGGAGCGAACCCGGCTGGTTTCCAGTGGTTCGACGCAAAGCGTGGTGGAATTGGAATTAGCTCAGGGCAAAAACCGGGAAGTGCGGCGGTTGTTCGAATCGCAAGGTATGACGGTCAAACGGTTGCAGCGGATCCAGATAGGGAAAATCAAGCTGGGCGAGCTGCGACCGGGTAAATGGCGGATATTGACAGAGCCCGAGATTAAATCTCTAATGTGCTGAATTATGAAATACAACTGTTGGTTGGTGTTGGGGATAATGCTTTCAACAAGTTTGCTAGCGCAAGAGGCAACGGATACGGCCCCGCCCGCGGCCATCCAAATGCCCGTGGCGGCACCGCCTGCGGATCTGGCGCCGGCCGCCGCCAAAACAAACGCGCCCGCAGCCAAGGCGGCGAAAAAGAAATCCACCCCAAAGATGGCGCACAAGGCGCCCGTGAAAAAGGCTCCCGCCCGGAAAACGGCCACCTGGCCGGAATTGCGAACGATGCCGCTGGTCGCCGGCCCGGCAATGGTCGTGGCCAGCAACGTCAATGTGCGTGGCCAGGCCAAACTCAAGAGCGAGATCGTGACGCAAGTGACCAAAGGCCAGACCGTTACGGTGATCGAGGAGATTGTGCGCAATAATTCCGGGCCGGACGAACCCTCCGCCTGGGCCAAAATCACCTTGCCGCCCGGCGCTCGCGCATGGGTGCATAATGCCTATCTCAAGGCCGCTGACCAAACGGTCGTGCCGCGGCGACTCAACCTGCGCAGTGGCCCCGGCGAGAATTATAGCGTGATTGGCCTGCTGCACCGAGGCGACGTGGTGAAGCCAATCATCACGAAAGAAGATTGGACCGAGATCGAGCCACCCGCAATCGCCTATGCGTTTGTGGCGGCACAATATCTCAGCCAGGAAGCGCTGCCGCCATCGGTTCCCACACCGACCGCCGTGACTGCAGTTCCCCCCGTCGCCCCACCACCGGAACCGCCGCCCGCGCCGGCCACGGTAACGGTAATCCCGCCGGGACCCTCGCAACCGGTTGAACCGCCGCCCACGCCGACCACGGTGGCGGCAGCTCCCGCGGTGGCGCCTCCCCCCGCTGAACCTCCCGCCCTGCCTCCGCCAACCGCGGCTCCCGACGTGACGACGCTGGCGGAAACTCCCGCTGCGCCAAGCGGACCGGAAATGATCGAAACCCCGGAAGAAGAGGAAGAACCGCTGCCACCGCGCATCGTGGAGCGCGAAGGCATCGTGCGCGGCATGACCAGCATTCAAGCTCCCTCCCCATTTGTGTTGGTGAGCCCGGAAACCGGTCGAAATATTGATTATCTCTACACCACATCCCGGCAACTGGATCTGCGGCGTTATAAAGGCTTGCGGATCATCGTGACCGGAGAGGAGGCTCTGGACGAGCGATGGGGCACTACACCCGTCATTACGATCCAGAAAATCCAGGTGGTGGAGTAATGGCTCCAGCGAACCTTATTGACGGACGGGCCATTGCCCGGCAACTGCAAGGCGAGCTGGTCCAGCGCATCGAGGCGCTCAAAGGCAGGGGCGTTCAGCCGGGGTTGGCCTTCGTGCGTGTGGGCGAGGACGCCGCTTCGAAAGTTTATGTCGGCCGCAAGGAAAAGATGTGCGCCGAGCTGGGAATCGCTTCGGAAACACACGTCCTGCCGGAACAAACGAGCGAGCCTGAACTCCTGGTGCTGCTGGATCGGTTGAATGCCGACCGGCAGCTGCACGGCATCCTGGTGCAGGCCCCCCTGCCGCCGCACCTCCGCGCGACGACGGTTTACGCCCGGGTAAGCCCGGAAAAGGACGTGGACGGTTTTCATCCGCTCAATGTGGGCAAACTGATGCTGGGCGATCCGACGGGATTTCTCCCCTGCACCCCTGCGGGAATACGCGAATTACTCGCGCGGTCGGGAGTCCAGGTAGCCCGGGCGGAGGTGGTGGTGCTGGGGCGGGGCAACATTGTGGGCAAACCGATGGCGGCCATGCTCTGCCAGAAAGCCCCCCACGCCAACGCCACGGTGACCCTATGCCATTCCGCGACCCGGGACATCGGGGCGCACTGCCGGCGGGCTGACATTCTCATCGCCGCAATGGGAGTAGCCGAATTTGTGAAGGCAGACATGGTCAAGCCCGGGGCGGTCGTGGTGGATGTGGGCGTCAATCGCGTGAGCGATCCGTCCGCCAAAGGCGGCTCCCGGCTGGTGGGGGATGTGGATTTCGCCGCCGTGCAACCGATAGCCGGCCAAATTACCCCCAATCCCGGCGGCGTGGGCCCCATGACCATTGCGATGCTGATGCAGAACACCGTCCGGGCGGCGGAACACGCTGCCCGGTAGAAAGGCATTCATTATGCAACCGACCCGAATCCTGCCCGACCTGCAGTGCTCGCTGATGTGCGAAGAAGTTCGCCAGGAGGCCAACGCCAACTTTTTCCTGATCGGGGTGCTCGGCCTCATTCGCGTGCCACAATTGCCGGTGATGGCCTTCAAGCTGAGCGTGTTCAACCGTTGGACCGCGGGAGTGGGGCAGTTTATCGAAACCACCCGCTTCATCGCCCCGGATCAAACCACCGTGCTGCGCAAAGGCGAGGTCAAGTTCAGTTTGAAGGAAGCCGGCCAGCACGCAACCAACGTGACGGTCTTCACGCAGGTGGAGTTTAAAACCGTCGGCACCTACTATGTGGAAGTGCTGGTGGATGACGTCATGAAACTGCGCTATCCCGTGCCGGTGATTCACACGCCGCCACCCCAGCCGCCATCAGCGCCACCGGTTCCGCCCGCGCCGGCGAGCTAAGCCGCCTCCCCCGGAGGCGGACCGCCCGGCACGGCACGAAAGCCGGACTGCCGCCGCAAACGCGCGGGACGCACATGAATGCCCCAGATGCCAAAACACAGGCTGCCTGGCAGCCGCTGACCTTCAAAGGCGTGGCGGCTTTTGCCGGCGGGACGATGAGCCAATTATTGCTCATTCAGATCGTCGTGGCTCTGCTGGCCGGAAGCACGGTGATCTGGCTTGTCCACCGGGCCTGGTTTCCCACGATTGAGGAAGCCATCAACTCCCTGCCGCCCCAGGGAGAACTACGTTCCGGCCAATTGCTCTGGACGGGAGATGCGTCGGCACGCCTCGCCGAAGGGCGGTTCCTGGCGCTCACCGTTGACCTGGATCATGCAGGCAAGGTGCGCTCCCCGGCGCATATTCAAATCGAATTCGGACGGACCGACTTCCGGGTCTATTCCTTGCTCGGCTCCTGCCAGGGAAGCTATCCGCGCGGACAATCCCTGGCCTTCAATCAAACGGAACTCCGCCCCTGGTGGGGAGCCTGGGCCCCGGCAATCTTGATGATAACGGGGCTGGGGGTGGCGGCCGGGCTGCTGGTGATCTGGGCGGGGCTGGCGACCCTATACACTTTGCCAGTATGGCTGGCGGGTATTTTCGCGGACCGGCAATGCAGCCTGGGCGGAAGCTGGCGCCTGGCCGGCGCGGCGCTCATGCCCGGCGCCCTTTTGACCTGCGCGGCGATTCTGCTGTACGGCGGAGGGCGCCTGGATCTATTGCAATTGGCCGCGATCGGCGTGGCGCATGTAATGCTGGGCTGGGTTTACCTGATCCTCAGCCTTTTGCGCCTGCCGCGGCTGGAGGAAGCCGAGGCCGCCCGGAGGAATCCGTTCGCGTGATTGCCTGTCGCCGCCCATTCAGCTAACTTGTGGCATGATGTTTTCTGTGGGCGCATATCGGTCGGCGTTGTTGGCGCTGGCCTGCTTGCTCTTGAGCGGCTGCTTGCCCTCCGCCCCGGGGGAGGAGGAAAAGGAACCGCATTTTCTGGCGGGCCGAAATCGCGTCAACAGCCTGGACTTCCGGGGGGCCATTGAATCCTTCGAAAAGGCCTTGGAAGCAAACCCGCGGTCGGCGTCAGCCCACTTCGAGCTGGGCTGGCTGTTTGATCAAAAGGAACCTGATCCGGCGGCGGCAATCTACCACTACGAACGCTACCTCAAACTATTCCCCAACTCCGGCAAGGAGGAATTGGTGAAAACCCGCATCCTGGCCTGCAAGCAGCAACTGGCCCAGGCGATTTCCCTGGCGCCGGGAATGGAAAAGCTGCAGCGCGACCTGGAACAGCTTACAACCGAAAACAAACGCTTGCGGGAAGAACTCGAAAAATGGCGCGCCAGCGCCTCGCGCGTGCAAAGTTCTGCCGCATCCCCGACTCCTGCCATCCCCGGCCCCCGGGAGGTTCAACTGCCCAGTCCCAGCGCGGCGGTGACAACCGGCGCGGCACTGCCCGCGGGGGGAAGTCCGAACCGGCTCCCGAGCGTGCCCCCGGCTCCCGCGCGAACCCATACCGTAAAAAAAGGGGAAACCCCCACTACGATCGCCCGGATTTACGGCGTAAAGGTTGAGTCGCTGTTGGCCGCCAATCCCCGGCTGAATCCACGGCGCATGCAGGTAGGGCAAGTGCTGAAAGTTCCGCCGCGCTAGGCGGGCAGTTCTCCGGGCGTCGCGGGTGCGCGGCGGACGCCGCGGCAAGCGCCCCGGATGCCGCGAAAGCCTGCGCCTCTTTGCTATGCGGGTTCGACGCCCTGGCAGCGCCCGAGCGGGGCTAATTCCCTCGCGGCTTGGGTTTCAGACCGCGCAAATGCTCGTCAAACCAATCGGCGAAGAGTTCTATATCCCTGCTCGAATCCGGCCAGCCGTGCTGCTTGCCTTCCCGCACCTCCAACCGGGCAATCACCCCCTCCTCCCGGCAGCGTTGGACAAATGTCTGGCTCTGGTAAATGGGCACGAGCTTGTCGGCATCGCCGTGGATAATAAGAACGGGCGGCATGTTGGAGTGGACAAAATAGATGGGCGAAATCTCCCGCCCCAGCTTCTGCCGTTCCTCGGCCGTGTCCGCGCGCGGGCCGAATGCAGCCTTGAAATCCTTTAACACCCCCACTCCCACAGCGTCTTCGCCCGGCCGGCTGTAGTTGAGAAAATCAGTCGGCGGAAAGAAGCAGGCGACCCCCTGCACCGCGCTGCTTTCACGATCCACGGGATCCCTGGCCTGCGGATCGCCGGGACCGCCTTGCGTGGCCATGGTGAGCGAAAGATGCCCGCCCGCACTGCCGCCAGTGATGCCGAGGCGATTGGGATCCACCCCATACCGGGCGGCATTATGCCGGATGAAGCGCACCGCACGGTGGATGTCGGGCACGATCTCCGTGATCACGAACTTCGGCTGGGAACCATGCACCACGGCAAAAACGGTATAGCCGCGCTTCAGCAGGGGCTTGAGGTAATTCGCGTTGATAAACTCATGCGCCGAGACCCAGCCGCCGCTGACCATGTGAAGAATCCCCACCCCATTGGCCGGCTGCGGTTGAATAACATCCAGCGTGAGGGCGGTGCCAAATTTGCGCCCGTAGATGACATCTTCGGTACGGGTGAAGTTATCATTCGTTTGAGCGCCGACACTGGCCCCGAGCAGCAGCAGGCAGGCGCCCAGCACATTTTTCATGGCATGCATAGGGGCAATCTAACGGCAGCCTTTGCCGGGAGCAAGCATCCCCACTACGCGCCCGCGCCCGCGCGCAAAGCCCTGCGGCGCCAACGGGAAAGCCTCACACGTTAAACTTGAAGAGCAGCACATCCCCGTCACGGACAACGTAGTCCCGGCCTTCGAGACGATAATGGCCGGTTTCGCGGGCGCGGCTGACCGAACCTTCTTTGACCAGGTCAGCCCAATTCACCGTTTCGGCTTTGATAAAACCGCGCTCAAAATCAGAATGGACGGTCCCGGCGGCTTTGATAGCCGTGGCGCCGGCGGGAATCGTCCACGCGCGGACTTCCTTCTGGTTGAAAGTAAAAAAGGTGCGCAACCCCAGCAAATGGTAGGTGCTTTGGATCAGCGCGGCGCCGCCCGGCTCCCGCACCCCCAGCTCCCGCAGGTAATCCTGCGCTTCTTCCGGCGAAAGATCGGCAACCTCGCTCTCCAACTGCGCGCAGACCACCACGGTATCGCAGGCCTGGTGCGCGCGGGCGTACTGGCGAACTTTGGCAACCTGTGGATGCGTATCCACGGCGGCCAGGTCGCTTTCCGTCACATTGGCAACGTAGATCGTGGGCTTGTCGGTGAGGAGAAAGAAGCCGTGGACGATGATTTTCTCGCTGGGGGCCAGCGGCAGGCCGAGCGTATTGGCGGGCTGGCCAGTGTTCAGGTGGTCCCCGAGTTTCTCCAGCAAGTGCGCCTCCACCAGGGCGTGCTTGTCACCGCGTTTAACCTCGCGCGCAATCTTTTCCAGCCGCTTCCGGACCGTCTCCAGGTCGGCCAGCACCAGTTCGGCGGTCACAATCTCGATATCCCGCACCGGGTCAATGTCCCCGGCGACGTGAACGATATCCGGATCCTCGAAACAGCGCACCACTTGAACGAGCGCATCCACCTCCCGGATATGGCTGAGGAACTTATTGCCAAGCCCCTCCCCATGCGCGGCGCCTTTGACCAGGCCGGCGATGTCCACAAATTCAAAGGTCGTCGGAATCCGCGTTCCGACCTTAACCACCTGGGCCAGTTGGTCGAGCCGGGGATCGGGCACGCTGACAACGCCGAGGTTGGGTTCGATGGTACAGAACGGGTAATTTTCCGCCGGGGCCTTGTGTGACCGGGTGATGGCGTTGAAGAGCGTGGATTTCCCGACATTCGGAAGACCGATAATGCCTGCCTTAAGCATGACGCTGTTATAGCTGGAAGGAGCGCCGGGGACAAAGGGAAAAACACGGCCACAATCGCCTGCCCCGCCAGCAACTCGACCCCCGAGCTGGCAGCCTAAAACGCGCCCGCGGCTACCCGGCAGCGGCGCGAATGGCCTGCTTGAACTCCGCCAGGCCTTCGCCGAAGGCGGCGGCCATGGACAGGATCGAAACCCGTCGGATGCGGCACTTGAACGCTTTCAGGTTCTCCCGCGCCGCCGCCTCGTCCATTTTGTTGGCGACGATCAGGCGCGGCTTCTCCACCAGCGCGGGATCGTAAAGCTCCAGCTCGCGGAGCAGGCTCCGGTAATCGTCCCACGGAGCGCGGCCGTCGGTTCCCGCCATGTCGAGCAGCAGCACCAGCACTTTGCATCGCTCGATATGCCGCAGGAACTCGTGACCCAACCCGACATTGCGGTGCGCGCCTTCGATCAGGCCTGGCACATCGCACACAGTCAGGCGATGATAATCCGGGTATTCCACAATGCCGATTTGCGGGTGAAGCGTGGTAAACGGGTAGGGGGCGATTTTGGGCCGGGCGCGCGAGATGGCGGTAAGCAAGGTGGACTTGCCGGCGTTGGGGTAACCCACCAACCCCACTTCCGCCATGATGCGCAGCTCCAGGAGAAAGTTGCCTTCGCCGCCAGGCTCGCCGGGTTGCGCAAAGCGCGGCGTCTGCCGCACAGCCGTGGCAAAATTGCGATTCCCCAATCCCCCGCGGCCGCCCTGGCACAACACAAAGCGCTGCCCCGGTTCCACCAGGTCTATGACCAACTCGCCCCGCGACTCCGGACCGGAAGCCAGGCCCCCGGCGGCGGGGACGCTGACGGGAAGCGCCGCCTCCTCCCCATCCGCGTCCGCTTCCCCGGGCAGAGTACGAAGCATCCGGCGCCGGCGCGATTGGCTCTGATATTCCCGGCGAGCGGAGGTTCGGGAGATTTCGCCGTCCGCCGCGGCATCGAGCCGCCAGACCAGCGTGCCGCAGGGAACTTTGACCACCAGGTCCCTGCCCGCGCGGCCGTCCATCCCTTTGCCCAACCCGGGTTCGCCGTCCGCCGCCAGCAGGCGCGGCTGGTAGAACTGGGCGATCAGGTTGTTCAGGTCATGATCGGCTTCGAGAATAACGTCGCCGCCGCGGCCGCCATTGCCGCCGCTCGGGCCGCCCTTGGGACGAAACTTCTCGCGCTGGAAGGCGACACAGCCTTTGCCGCCGTGGCCGGCTCGCGCATAAACTTTGATCTCGTCAATGAACATTAGAACCGGCGCAACGCAAGTGTTCGGCGAGCGCGAAGCGGCCGCCCGGCAAGCCCCCGGCACTTCAGCGCCACCCGGGGTTCCCACCGCGCCGCGCTCCGCTTTCCGGCTGCCATCACTTCGATCCCCGCGAAAAAAAAGGCGAGGCCGGAGCCTCGCCGCCAAGAGTCGTCCAGCACGCTTAACTGCCGGTGGGAGCCGCTTCCGCCAGCACGTTGACGCGGCGGCTGTTCCTATCGAACGCCACCCTGCCGTCCACCAGCGCGAACAGCGTCCAGTCGCGCCCTGTGCCGACATTCCGCCCGGCAACAAACTTGGTGCCGCGCTGACGCACTAGAATGCTGCCGGCGCTCACCCGTTCGCCGCCAAATCGCTTTACGCCCAGCCGTTTGCTGATGCCATCACGCCCGTTGCGAGCGCTACCCTGACCTTTTTTGTGTGCCATAAATTCCTCTCTGCTGCTTGTTAACGAGTATTTGCTGACGCCGGTTTAGAGCTTGATCTCCTTAACCTTTACAACCGTCAGCTCCTGCCGATGCCCGATCGTCTTGCGATAGCCCTTGCGGCGCTTCATCTTGTAAACGAGCGTCTTGTCGCCTCGGATGTGCTTGACCACCTCGGCCGTCACCGTAGCGCCGGTAACGGTCGGGGCGCCCACGGTGACCTTGCCGTCATTATTCACCAGCAGCACGCGGTCAAAGTTCACCGCCTGCCCGGCGTCCACCGCCAGGCGATCAACTTCCAGCGTATCGCCCGCACTGACCCGATACTGTTTGCTTCCTGTTTCTAATACAGCGTACATAAATTGTTCGGACTAAAGGAGGCGTGATGAAACCAGAACCCCGCAGCGGTGTCAACACGTCAGTTTGCATTATGAATAGTCCGTCCATGCCGCAAAAGCAAGCCTCAAGACGGCTCTGACCAGGCTGCCGCCAGATTCCGCCCCGGCTGGCCCTGGACATGCCCGCGCAATTAGCCGGTCGGGCTGGCCGCAGCCTGCAATCTGTCTTCGAGTAGCCAGACAGGGCCAGGCTTAAGCAACTCGCAACGCTTCCCTGGAACCATGCCCCAGCAAGGACGAAAACCGGCCATTGGGAGGACTTGCCGCAGATTACGCAACTATTGGACGCTTTCGGCTATTTCCATCGAGGTCTGCCCACTTCTTGGTAGTGTCCTAAAAGTTCTGCAAAAAGCAGCGGGTCATGGTAAGCCACTGGG